>Ga0265293_10007031_pt1 | contig 17592 bp, 20 predicted proteins | sample Munlanlewell138R_FD_192505 | JGI IMG/M metagenome (GOLD analysis project Ga0265293, IMG submission 192505) | Leachate microbial communities from a municipal landfill in Southern Ontario, Canada - Leachate well 138R | ecosystem: Engineered > Solid waste > Landfill > Unclassified | place: Canada...
AACCTTCCGGGGATTCGCTTGTATGATATATCTTATTGCAGGGAAGCTGTCCCTATCCTGCGGTTCGCCGTTTGCCTGAGAAAAGTTTTCACGGAGAACGCAGAAGAACCGAAAAAAGTTAGCACTTGACTTTTTTATACTTACAATTTAAACTATATTCTGCACTGATAGTTTAGCGTAGTAAAGCGGTAAAACGAAAGAAGATATGGATACATATAAAAAGCATGTGCCGGACGGTATGGAAGACTGCCTGCCGGAGGAATGCTACATAAAAAAGAATATTGAAAACGCCATCAGGAAACAGTTTATATTATCGGGATACAACGAGATAGAAACGCCTACTGTTGAGTATTATGATGTTTTTCAAGGCGGTGTCGGGGCTTATATGCAAGAGAGCATGTTAAAGCTTGTCGATTCCGCGGGACGAATACTTGTTTTGCGCCCCGATTTGACGGTGCCTATAGCGCGCGTCGCCGCCACAAAGCTACCGGAAGGTGAAAAGCGTCTTTTTTATATACAAAACTCGTTCGCGGCAGCGGAGCCTTTAATAGGCAAGGCGGGGGAGTTTACGCAAGCGGGTATTGAGCTTATAGGCAAAAGCGGCTGTCCGGCGGATGCCGAGGTAATCGCTTTGGCGGTAAAAACGCTACGGACAGCCGGACTTGAAAGCTTTACAATAGATATAGGGCAGGTTAAATTTTTTAAGGCTCTGGTTAAAGATATTGGCATTGAAAGCGACAGGCTTGACGAGCTTAGACATGCCGTAGACTCAAAAAACGCGCAGGCAATTGACGCGGTCGCGGAACGGGCAGGCATACGCGCCGATATGAAAAAAAAGATTGAAAAGCTGCCGTTTCTGTTTGGGGGAGGCGAAGTGTTCGATAAAGCTCTGACACTGGCGGATAACGAGGGATGCGCTAAAGCGGTGGAAGAGCTCCGCGGAGTATTTAATCTTCTTGCGCAATACGGTCTTGAAAAATATATTTCTGTGGATTTTGGGCTGCTGCACGATATAGCGTATTATTCGGGCATTGTTTTTAGGGGTATCGCGACGGGAATAGGATTTCCGGTAGTATCGGGCGGACGTTACGACGGGCTGATTGAAAGATTCGGAAGAACCGAACCCGCGACAGGCTTTGCGCTGGGAATAAAGCGCGTTATGATAGCTATGGAACGCCAGGGGCTGCTCGGCGGGCATTGCGGCGCCGACGCTGTGGTGGCGTGCGATTCCGCTTCTGCAGGAAAAGCGTTCTTTTACGCGGAATCATTACGAAACAGCGGCAAACGCACGTTATTCTATACCGGAACCTGTGAAAAAGAACTGCCTGAGCTGAAACAAAAAACGGACTGCGCCGTTGTTATATATTTTGACGCGGACGGCAAAATGAAAGAGTTTTAAGGAGTTTCTATGCAGATAACCATAGCGCTTGCCAAAGGGCGGCTCGCGCAAAAGGCGATGGATATGCTTGAAAAATGCGGTATAGACTGCGAAGAGCCGCGGCAGTATTCACGCAGGCTTGTGTTTTACGATAAAAAGAACAACACGCGTTTTATAATGGTGAAGCCTACGGACGTGCCGACTTATGTAGACCACGGCGTGGCGGATATAGGCATAGTCGGCAAAGACACGCTGCTTGAGGCCAACCTTCCGCTGTACGAGATGGCAGACCTTAAATTCTCAAAATGCCGGCTTGTTATCGCGGGCTATCCGGAAAAACGCAACCTTTTGACATCTTCGGTAAAACGCGTGGCGACAAAATATCCCGAAATCGCAAAAAGGTTTTATGCGCAAAAGGGCGAATCGGTAGAATGTATAAAGCTTCACGGCAGCGTTGAGCTAGGGCCTATGCTCGGTCTTTCGGACGTAATACTTGATATTGTGGAAAGCGGACGCACGCTTGCCGAGAACGGGCTTGTGATTATAGAGGAGATTTGCGAGGTTTCGGCAAGGCTCGCGGTTAACCGCGCAAGCCTTAAAATAAAATCGGCGGTGTTAAAGCCGCTTATTGAGCGTATACAAAAGACCGTGGAGGAGCGGTAATGCGTATATATGAATCAAACGATATTAAAGCGGTATGGGACCGCCTTAACAGAAAGCCTCTTTTGCAGCAGAGTATAACCGGCAAAGTTCGCGAAATAATAGCGGCCGTATCAAAGAAAGGCGATTTAGCTTTGTTTGATTACGCGAAACGCTTTGACGGCTTTGAGCTGAACGCCCAAAATATACGCGTAACAAAGCGGGAAATTGACGAAGCGTATACTCTTGTGCCCGACGAGCTTATAGACACCATTAAAAAAAGCGCGCGCAACATTGCGGCCTTTCATCAGCCGCAAAAAAGGCGCGGGTACGAACTGAAAGAAGGGGGAGCGTTAACCGGACGATTGGTTTTGCCTATGCGGCGCGCCGGAGTATATGTTCCGGGCGGCAAAGCTGCGTATCCTTCCAGTGTTCTGATGAATATTATTCCGGCGAAGATTGCGGGTGTTAAAGAGGTTATAATGGTAACTCCGCCGCGGAAAACGGGCGTTGTGGAGCCTTTAACTCTTATCGCCGCGGATATCGCCGGAGCCGACAGTATTCTTAAGATTGGCGGGGCGCAGGCTATCGCGGCATTGGCGTACGGCACGGACAGCGTCCCCATGGCGGATATAATCACAGGCCCGGGAAACGCGTACGTTACCGCCGCAAAACGCGAGGTTTTCGGTAAAGTAGGTATAGATATGCTCGCGGGTCCTTCGGAAGTGCTTATTATAGCCGATGAAACGGCAAACCCCGTATATGTCGCCGCCGATTTATTGTCTCAGGCGGAGCACGACGAAATGGCGGCAAGCGTCCTGCTTACACCGTGCAAAGAATTGGCGCGGAAAACCGCTTTGGAAATTAACCGCCGGCTCGATTCGCTGCCGCGGCGCGATATAGCAAAGCAGTCGATTGACAATTTCGGAACAATAGTTGTAACTGAATCCGTAGACGAAGCTTTTGAGATATCAAACGCGTACGCGCCGGAACACCTCGAGATTATTGTTCGGGAGCCCGCAAAGCAGCTGAGCAAGGTTGCAAACGCGGGAGCTGTTTTTCTCGGAAGCTACTCGCCCGAAACGCTGGGTGATTATTTTGCCGGCACCAACCATGTGCTGCCAACTTCCGGCACGGCGCGGTTTTCCTCGCCTTTGTCGGCGGACAGCTTTACAAAAACGGTCAACTACGTCTATTATGACAAGGAAAGCCTTGAAAAATGCCGCGGCGATATCGAAAGGTTCGCGCGGGCGGAAGGGCTTTTCGCACATGCGCAAAGCGTGTCGGCAAGGTTTGATATGGAGGAGATATTATGAGAAGCGCGAGTATAAAAAGAGAAACAAAAGAGACAAGCATAAACCTTTGTATTGATATAGACGGCGGAGGCGAATATAAGATAGACACCGGCATAGGTTTTTTCGACCATATGCTGTGCCTTTTTGCGCGCCACGGTCTTTTTGACTTATCGCTTACGGTAAAAGGCGATTTGAAGGTGGACGAGCACCACACAATAGAAGACACCGGAATCGCATTAGGCGAGGCGTTCGCGCAGGCGGCGGGAGACAAATCGGGAATATGCCGTTATGCCGCGCAGTTTGTGCCTATGGACGAGGCGCTGGCTTTCGCGAGCGTCGATTTTTCCGGCCGCGCGTACTTGGAATATTGTGTCGGCTGTCCCGGTGAGATTGTCGGGGGAATAAACGCGCAGGTTTTCGAAGAGTTTTTTCGCGCGTTCGCCGTATCGGCAAAAATCACTCTGCACATAAAAGCGCTTTACGGCGCTAATACGCATCACATTATTGAAGCGGTGTTCAAAGCCGCGGCGCGCGCGCTTCGTTTCGCTTTGGAGGACGACCCGCGAAACGGCGGTATTCCCTCCACCAAAGGAGTTCTTTAGCAAATGATAGCCATTATAGATTACGGGGCGGGAAACCTTCGCAGCGTCGGCAAGGCTTTTGAGTACATGGGTTTTAACGCGCGAATCACCGGCGATATTAAGCTGCTTAAAGAAGCGTCGCATATAGTGCTGCCGGGCGTGGGCGCTTTCGCGGACGCCGTGCGCGTCCTTAAGAATTCGGGCATGAGCGACGCGATAAAAAAAGAAATAAAAAAAGGCAAGCCTTTTCTTGGGATATGCCTTGGTATGCAGCTGCTTTTCGGAAGAAGCTTTGAGAACGGCGGACACAAGGGTTTGGGGCTTATACCCGGCACGGTTGCGCCTATTGCCGGCGAAGGGCTAAAAGTGCCCCATATGGGCTGGAACAGCCTGCACGAATGCAAAAGCGCTTTGCTCGGCGGAATGGACGGCGGTTACGTCTATTTTGTTCATTCGTTCGCCGCCAAAGGAGTTCCGGATAAGTATACAGCAGCAACGGCAGACTACTCGGGCAGATTTCCCGCCGCAGTCAATAAAGACAATATATACGGTTTGCAGTTTCACCCCGAGAAAAGCGATGAGACGGGACTATTGATACTTAGGCGTTTCGGGGGGTTAAAATGATAATTTATCCAGCGATAGACCTAAAAGACGGTGTATGCGTCCGCCTTAAAATGGGCGATTTGAGCCGGTCCACGCAATACGGAGACCCCGCCGGTATAGCCCGTAAATGGCGGGAGCAAGGCGCGCGGTATCTGCACGTGGTAGACCTTGACGCCGCGTTTACAGGGAAGTTCTCTAACAAGGAAGCGGTTTTAAGAATACTGGAAACGGCAAAAATACCCGTTCAGTTAGGCGGCGGAGTGCGCAGCCTTAACGATATAAAAGAGCGCTTGTCTTTAGGGTTGGAAAGGGTGATAGTGGGCACGGCGGCCGTCGAAAACCCGCGGCTTATAGAGCGCGCGGCGGAAAAGTATCCCGGGCGGATAGTCGTCGGCATAGACGCTAAAAACGGGCGCGCTGCCACGCGCGGGTGGACGACACAAACGGACGAAGACCCCGTCAGCCTCGCGCTGAATATGAAACGGCTCGGAATAAAAACGGTTATTTACACCGATATAACGCGGGACGGTATGCTTTTTGGTCCAAACACTTCGGCTGTGCGGCTGATGGCGGAAAAAACGGGTATGGAGATAATAGCGTCGGGCGGCGTAAGCGGGATTGTTGACGTTTACGACATAAAAAAAACCGGAGCGCGGGGCGTTATAATAGGCAAAGCGTTGTATACGGGCGATATAGATTTAAAAGAGGCGTTACAAGCGGGAAGGAAATAACAATGCTCACTAAAAGAATAATACCGTGCCTTGACGTTGACGCGGGCAGAGTGGTAAAGGGTATCAATTTTGAAGGGCTGCGCGACGCGGGAGACCCTGTGGAGATGGCGAAAGCGTTTAACGAGTCGGGCGCGGACGAGCTGGTTTTTCTTGATATAACGGCTTCGGCGCAAGGGCGCGGCATAATGAAGGATGTTGTCGCAAGAACGGCGGAGCAGGTTTTTATACCGCTGACGGTGGGCGGCGGAATGCGCGCCGTTGAGGATTTTCGCGATATGCTGCGGCTTGGCGCCGATAAAATATCCGTCAACACCGCGGCAGTTTTAAACCCCGGCCTGCTTTCACAGGCGGCGGAAAAATTCGGCAGGCAATGCGTTGTGTGCGCGATTGACGCCAAAAAAAGAGACGGCGAGGGCTGGGAGGTTTACATAAACGGAGGACGCGAACCGGCGGGGATAGACGCTCTGGAGTGGGCGGCGGAGGCCGAAAAACGCGGCGCGGGCGAGATACTGCTTACCAGCATGGATACCGACGGCACAAAAAACGGCTACGACATACCGCTGACAAAGGCGGTGGCGGGGGCTGTGCGCATACCCGTTATCGCTTCCGGCGGCGCGGGGCGCCTCGAGCACTTAAAAGACGCCATACTGTTGGCGGACGCGGACGCTGTGCTAGTCGCGTCTATATTCCATTACGGAGAATATACTGTGCGTGAAGCCAAGCGGTATTTAGCGGAGCATAACATACCCGTGCGGCCGTAACGGAGGAGCGTATGAATATAAAAGATGTAAAATTCGACGACAAAGGGCTTATTCCGGTTATAGCGCAGGACGCGGAGACGAATCTGGTGCTTATGCTTGCGTATATGAATGAAGAAGCGCTTAATGCGACGCTTGAAACAAAGTATATGACGTATTATTCACGAAGCCGCGGCAAGCTGTGGCGCAAGGGCGAAACATCCGGCCATGTGCAAAAGCTGTGCGAATTAAAGCCGGACTGCGACGGCGATACGCTGCTTGCCCGGGTGTATCAAACCGGCCCGGCGTGCCACACGGGCAATTATTCCTGTTTTTATAATTCGCTCTGCGGCGAGAGTGATAACGCCGGCGGATACGGCATAATAGATGAACTTTTTGCCGTTATAAAGGATAGGCGCGTCAATAAAAAAGAGGGCTCGTACACATGTTATCTGTTTGAAAAAGGCGTGGATAAAATATGCAAAAAGATAGGCGAAGAAGCGTCGGAAATAATAATTGCGGCGAAAAATAAAAATTCTGACGAAATAAAATACGAAAGCGCGGATTTTATATATCATCTTTTGGTGCTGCTGTGCGAATGCGGCATAGACCCCGCGGAGGTGTTTGCGGAACTGCGAAAACGCCGATAACAATAACCACCGTAAAAAGCAGAACGAGTGAAGATTCGGGAGCAATAAGCGGTTAAACGCGTATAACATTAAACTGTGAATTTTGACATGACCCTTTGTCTGTTATACAATATCGCAGCGTTCCGGTTTTATTTACGGGTATTTTTTTGGGAGCATAGCTCAGCTGGGAGAGCATTTGCCTTACAAGCAAAGGGTCACAGGTTCGAGCCCTGTTGCTCCCACCAGAGTAAAAAAGCCGAAGCGGTAAATTTGCCGCAAAATGCGGCTTTTATGCGGGAGTGACTCAGTGGTAGAGTGCGACCTTGCCAAGGTCGAAGTCGCGGGTTCGAATCCCGTCTTCCGCTCCAAAAACGCCGTATCCCCCGCCTTTTAAAGCGGGGGATATTGCAAAAAGCCGGTAATGTATAAGCTTTCGGCAAACGGAATATAAATGCATTGCGTAAAAAAAAGTACGGCGCCATAGCCAAGTGGTAAGGCCAAGGTCTGCAAAACCTTTATGCCCCAGTTCAAATCTGGGTGGCGCCTCCAAGTATATTGCCGAAGTGGCGGAATCGGCAGACGCACGGGACTTAAAATCCCGCGGTGGGTAACACCGTACCGGTTCAATTCCGGTCTTCGGCACCACGTCGGAGCACGCTATGCTCCTAAGCCCGCAAGCTGTCGTTTTGCGGGCTTTATGCGCTTCGCGGCTCCTCCTTTTCCCCGCTAAGCCGCGGTTTTACGGGGCTTTGCCGTTCGCCGGAACATCATCTTTTACATTTTACTATACTTTTTATATTGCGCTAAAGGTGTGGTTTTGCATCGCATGTGCTGTGATTTGGGGTTGTTTTTATGCTATACTGTTATATCACGAGATTTCATTTATTAAAACGAAAAAAAATTCGGTTTCTCCGTTGCCGTCTTTTTTTGACGAAGGTTTCCAATGAAAAATGAAAAAACAATAACGCCGGGGCGGGACGCCGCCGAAGGCGAGCTGCTGGACATCTTTGAGAACAAAACGCCTATAAAAACACTGCTTTATTTGTTCAAAGGCAATTACGGCAAGCTAATGTGGTCAACGCTGCTATTTTTTATAAAACATAGCCCGTATTTGGCTATACCCGTTGTTACGGCAAACATTATAAACATAGTAACAACGCCCGTTGCTTACAAACTTGAAGATATAGGAATGAATCTTCTTGTAATAGGTGTTTTGCTGCTTGGCAACATTCCGTTTCATTACCTGCATGTTAAGATGTACAGCAAAGCCATCCGCCGTGTGGAAGCGAATATTCGCAACTCGTTGATAAGAAAGCTTCAGCAGCTCTCAATTACATACCACAAGCAAATGCAGTCGGGGAGGCTGCAATCAAAAATTATACGCGATGTTGAAGCGGTTGAGCAACTTTCCGGTCAGCTTTTTATAGGGCTGCTTGGTATTGCGGCTAATATCTCCGTGGCGCTTGCGGTTATGCTTTCCAAAAGCATACTTGTGTTTTCGTTTTTTCTTTTGGCGGTGCCGGTCGCGGTGATAACAATAGCCGCTTTCGGGCGCAAAATAAAAACGGTCAATAAGCAGTTTCGCAGGGAGATGGAGGAAACATCCGCAAAGGTGATGGAGATGGTAGAGCTGATTCCCGTAACCCGGGCGCATGGCTTGGAACAGCAAGAGATAAAAAAGATGAAAATGCAGGTGGTACGCGTTGCCGACCGGGGCTACAGGCTCGATCTTGTTCAGTCGCTTTTCGGCAGCGTCAGCTGGACGTCTTTTCAGGTTTTTCAGATGATTTGCCTCGCATTCACGGGCTACCTTGCTTTTATAGGCAAAATCAGTGTCGGCGAGGTTGTACTGTATCAGACTTATTATGTCGCAGTGGTCAACCAGGTGGCAAACCTTGTGAATTTCGTTCCCGTAATGGCGAAAGGTTTGGAATCGGTGTCCTCCATAGGAGAAGTGCTGCTTTCGACGGATTTGGAGCATAACAGCGGTAAATATATTTTAAAAGATATACGCGGGGAAATTCTTTTTAAAAATGTGTCTTTTACATATAACGACCGCGGTGCCGAGCAGCGCGTGCTGTCGGATTTTAATCTATGCGTAAAAGCGGGGGAGACGGTTGCGCTGGTTGGCGAATCGGGCGCGGGCAAAACAACTCTGCTAAACCTTGTTATCGGCTTTTTAAAGCCGGAAAGCGGATACATTAGCATTGACGGCAAAAAGCTTGAGGATATTGATTTAAAAAGTTTGCGCAAGCATCTGGCGGTTGTTCCGCAGAATACCATATTGTTTTCGGGTACGATAAGAGACAATATAACTTATGGTATGATGGACGTAAGCGAAAGCAAATTGCAAAACATAATAAAAGCGGCTAATCTTGAGGATATGATACAAAGCCTGCCCGACGGTCTTGAAACGGTTATAGGCGAGCACGGTGATAATCTTTCGGGCGGACAAAGACAGAGGATATCTATTGCGCGCGCGCTTATTCGTAATCCGCAGATTATACTGCTTGATGAAGCCACTTCCGCATTAGACAGCGTATCCGAGAAAAAAATACAATCCGCGCTTTTAAATTTAACGGCAAATCGTACCACGTTGATTGTCGCGCATCGTTTTTCAACAATAAGGGACGCGGATAAAATTGCGCTTGTCGGCGATGGTCGGTGCAGCGAGTTTGGCACATACGACGAACTGATGGCGAAAAAGGGAGCGTTTTACGCGTTAAAGCGGCTACAAATGTAAACGCGCGCTTTTGACATTGAATATAATTAAAACGGAATAATCATAAGGTTTTACTTTCTTGTCTTCGGCGTAAATATTACAGCCACTATATACCCGAAAAGAACTGCCGCCGAAATACCGGCCGCCGTTGCGGTAACGCCGCCCGAAAGAGCGCCCAAAAGCCCCGATTCGTCTACGGCCTTGTATGCGCCTTTCGCCAAAGCGTAGCCGAAACCCGTAAGCGGAACCTTAGCGCCCGCGCCACCGAATTTTACGATAGGCTCGTAAAGCCCCAAGGCCGTAAGCGCCACGCCGGCAGTTACGAATATTACAAGTATGCGGGCGGGAGTCAAATCGGTTTTGGACAGCAGTATCTGACCGGCAGCGCATATTGCGCCGCCCACTAAAAACGCGGATAAGTAGTTCATCCTCCGTACCCCATTTCTATTGATATAGCGTGCGCTATGCAAGGTATGCTCTCTCCCTGAAGGGCGCTCGTAGGGCTGTGCAGCGCGCCTGTAGCGACAAACAGCAGCCGTTTTATACGCTCTTGAACAAGTTCCTTATAAAAGTGCCCGCACAGCATGGAAGCCCCGCAGCCGCAGCCGCTTCCGCCGCAGTTCATCTTTTCATCGCCGCCGTATATCAAAGATCCGCAGTCCTGATGGACAGCCGAAAAATCATGTTGCGAGTCGTCCGCCAGCTTATGGAACAGGCTTGTACCGAAAGTGCCCAAATCTCCCGTGAGTATTACATCGTAATAGTTATCGCCGCGCCCCGTGTCCTCAAGGTGGCATATAATGGTTTCAACCGCGGCGGGCGCCATTGCCGCGCCCATGTTATTAACATCCGTCGCGCCCAAATCTATAACGCGTCCCGCCGTTGCGTGCGTTGCGGCGGGATACCGTCCCCTGTCGGAAGTTAGCAAAACGGCGCCGGAAGCGCTTACGGTGTTTTGCGCGGAAGGCGTTTTTGGAGTTCCAAGCTCCAAGGGATTCCTAAACTGGCGCTCTGCCGTCGCAAAATGGCTGCTTGTCGCGCATACGACGTATCTCGCGAATCCGCCGTCCACAGCCATGGAACCAAGTATCGCGGATTCCGCCATTGTCGAGCAGGCGCCGTACAGCCCGAAAAAAGGTATGCCGACCTCCCTCGCCGCGAATCCGGAGGCTATTATCTGGTTCAGCAAATCGCCGCCGAACAGAAACGAAATATCATCCGGCTTTAAATTTGCGCGCTCTATGACCGATTCGACGGCTTTCAAATATATTTTCCGCTCCGCCTGCTCATATGTTTTCTCGCCCCAATGTTCATCGTCAAATGTTAAATCAAAGCTTTGCCCGAAGGGGCCTTCTTTTTCTTTTCTGCCCGCAACGGAATACGCCGCCGTTATATTAGGCGGATTTTTAAATTTAATTGTTCTCTTTCCTATTTGCGATCCCATTTTACAACACCTTTATTATGTAATAAATAACGCCCGCTATAACGGAAGAGCTTATGCCGTACACCAGAACCGGTCCGGCTATAGTAAAAAGCTTCGCCCCTACTCCTAAAACATAGCCTTCCCACTTAAACTCGAGCGCCGGCGCCACAACGGAGTTGGCAAATCCGGTAATAGGCACTATAGAGCCCGCGCCCGCGACGCGTCCAAGCAAATCGTACACACCGAAGCCCGTGAAAATCGCGCCTAAAAATATAAGCACTGTTGTACGGAAAGAATCCGCGCCCTCTTCGCCAAAACCAAGTATACACTTGCCCAAATCATCAAGCGCCTCGCCGAGAACGCATATAAGCCCGCCCGCTATAAACGCCATAACACATTCTTTAAGTAGAGGGCTTTTAGGAGCCGCGTTTTTTACATATTGCAGATAATTTGTATCATCAACACTTTTTTTTATATCCATGTGCTTAAACCTTCTCTTCTTTTGATACGACAACCTTTGTAAACGTCTCGTTCTCCTCGACGTTTTTCATGCTGCCTATATTTGTTTCAGGTATCTTTACAAACCCGTCCATAGCGTCTCCTTTCTAAAACACATCCGATATCCAGTAAACCAAAGACCCCGCAAGCTTACCCAGCATAAACCAAAGCAGCACAACTATTATAAGTATCTGAGTAAAACCGCTTTTTTTCAAAAGGGGTATCATATTGGCGACCTCCGCCAGGCACGCGATGAATATTCCCACATAAACGCCCGAAAACAATCCGAACAATGCCGCCGCAAAGCCGCCTACGGACAGAGTAACCGGAAATATTGTTATGAGCGTTCCTGCCACGCCGCCGGCAGCGGCGCCCGCCGACATAGCCGTACCCGCCGTTTTATGCCTAAGCGCCAGCATTGTTTTGGAAAACACGCCGAGCAAAACAAAAAACGCGCTCACAGTGCCGCCTATAACAAGCCCGGTGCAAAGGCCGGTTAGCGCCGCGAGAAAATCACTCATCGGGATGTTTGCTTTTTGCCGCCAGAAAATCGCGCAGTGAAGTCTCGTACTCGTATATATCTATATCAAGCACCGACGAGCGTTTCTTTCTTTTGGACAGCAGGCCAAGAAGCACAACAAACCCGAGCGCAACACCTATCGAATACGGTATGCTTACAATAAGAGAATCAACGCGCGCGCCGCCGTTAAAAAAGGCGTAGATGCTCTCATGAACATTTTTCATATTAACGTCCTCATGAAATGTCATAAGAGCGACGGCGCCGCCGAAAAACGTTATTATTGAAAGCAGCGCCGTTTTCAGCGTCTTTTTCAAAACGCTTTGCTTTTTGTGCCTAAGATAAACGCCGCATTCGTCCGGACCAAGGCTGTTTACAGTGTACCCGGGGTATAACGCCGTAAGCTTTTTTGCCGCCTCAAAAGCGGTAATTGTGTGCGCCTCACCCGTAAATTCTATAAACTCGCTTTCAAGAGGCGCCGTATCCGCTCCTAACACGGAACATACCTGCGAAAGCTTAAAGCGCCGTTTATCCGTATATGAGATTTTCTCCAGACTGAAATAAAGCTCGCCTGCCATTGCTATACATACCACGCGTCAAAATATATGTTACGGTGCGGGAACAGCAATATAGTAACCAACACCGCGAGCGCGGCTATAAAAAGCGTTATAAGCAAAGCCATCGCCCACCTTTTGCGAAGCGCATAAAGCACGATTATTAATGCCTCCTTTTTTGCGGCAAAATATATACCGCGCTACTATTATGGCACCGCCGGTAAAAAAATATTAATGATTGCCCGCCTATTCGACGGCTTTTTTTAGTTTCCGTATGGTTTTGGTAATAAGCCTTGAAACCTGAACCTGGGATACGCCTAAAATGGACGCAATCTCGGTTTGAGTTTTATCGCTGAAGAATCTTAGCATTATAAGCTTGCGTTCTTTGGGCTCAAGCTGTTGTATAAGCTCTTTCAGTAATATTGTATCTATAATGTCGTTATCGCTGTTTTCGCACATAGTGTCTATAAGCATGGTTTTTGAACCTTCGTCCTCAAAAGCTGGTTCAAAAATAGAAACGGGCGTGCGCACAGCCTCCATGGCAAAAACTATATCCTCAGGTGCCATATCAAGCTTTCGCGCAATTTCGTCTATTGTCGGCTCGCGTTTAAGTTCGTTTTTTAAAGCTTCCTTGGCGTTGTAGATTTCAAAAGATTTTTCGCGAAGTGAACGGCTCACCTTTATTATGCCGTCGTCGCGCAGAAAGCGTTTTATCTCTCCGGCTATCATAGGCACGGCATACGTTGAGAAACGAACCTCAAATTTAGCGTCGTACCCAAGCACCGCCTTAACCAGCCCGAGGCTGCCAATCTGCATCAAGTCTTCAAACTCCACACCCCGGTTTAAAAATTTTTTAACTATGCTTTTTACCAGTGCCGTGTTACGCACAACAAGAGTTTCTTTGGCCGCGGCGTCTCCGCTTTGGGCGGCTTTTATAAGCGCAAGGCTCTCTTCATGTGAGAGCAAGCCTTTGTTTGCCATTCTTCTAACCCTGCTGTCCTATCTTTTTAATAAGCTCCACCGACGTTCCTTTACCGGGCGTTGATATAACATTTACGCCGTCCATAAACGTTTCCATCACGGTAAACCCCATGCCCGAGCGGGAGTCGTCCTTCGATGTGCTGTAAAAAGGCTGGCGAGCCGCTAAAATATCGCTTATGCCTATGCCAAAGTCCGTAATGACTACGGTTATCGCGCGCCCCTCAAGAGCTGCGGATATGTGTATCTCGCCCGGCGATTTGGGATACGCGTGAACAATGGCGTTGGTTACCGCCTCCGAAACGGCTGTTTTTATATCCGCTATTTCTTCGAGTGTGGGGTTTAGCTGTGTGGCAAACGCGCCCACAACGCTGCGCGCAAAGCCTTCGTTTACGGATATCCCGGGCAGTTTTAACTCCATAGTATTTTTGTTTTCCATAAAGGCCCCCGTTATTTTAATTTTTTGATAATTTTGTATATACCGCTCACGTTGAATACTTTTTCAATCTGCCGGTTAGGGTTTTTGACATACATACTGCGGCCTGCGGCTTTAAGCGCCTTGTATCGGCCGAGTATAACCCCAAGACCGGAGCTGTCCATAAAGCTTAAGTTTTTAAGGTCGAGTATAAGGTCGGCTTCCCTGTAACGCCAAATTAACCGGTCAAGTTCATCTTTAGCCCAAGCGGCGGCATGATGGTCTAGCTCGCCGTATAAGCTGGCGGTGATATTTCGGCTTTGCTGCGTAACCCTAATGTGCATACATATAATCCTTTCATGTAATCCATTACTATTTCTTGTTGCAAATAAGCTATCCTTTAAGAGGTTTTGACGAATGCTGGGATGTTTTAATACTAAAATATGGTTGATGTCGAAATAAATATTGCCCTTCATTTCGGACAGGCTAAAAGTATAAGAAAACAGGGATTTTTAAAATATGGGCAAGCACAGAATTGATCACGGTATTATAGGACGTATATTTAAAGTTATAGCGGCCGTATTCAAATACGGAGCGCTTGCGGCCGTAACTATTGCGTTTTCGGGAACGGCGTTTTTTGTTTCGTATTTGATGGGGCTTAACGAATGGAAGGAATTTGACCCGGCTAAAATAGGCGAAATGCAGCTTACTCTGCTTATTTACGATAAAAACGGCGTTGAGACCGCCGCGCTTTATAACAGCGAAAACAGGGTATACGTACCTTTTAATATGATACCGGAGCATGTGAAAAACGCTTTTATAGCGATAGAGGATTCACGTTTCTACAAGCACAACGGTATTGACTTTATACGGATTGCGGGCGCTCTCGCGGACGATTTAAAGCACGGAAGCTTAAAACAGGGGGCAAGCACAATATCGCAGCAGCTTGTGAAAAACACAAGCCTGACGGGCGTAAAAACGATATCGCGCAAACTGCAGGAAGCGGTTATGGCGTATAAGCTTGAACAGGCATACACCAAAGACGAAATACTCGAGATGTATTTAAACTACATACCTTTCGGCAAAGGAGCTTTTGGAATAGAGGCCGCCGCGAAGGCGTACTTTGGAACGAACGCGGCTTCGTTATCTTTAGCGCAGGCCGCTATGCTTGCGGGAATAATAAAAGCGCCGACACATTACGCGCCGCATCTTAACATGCAAAACTCTATTAAAAGGCGCAATTTGGTTTTGTCGGAGATGGTGAAAAGCGGATTCATATCATCGCAGGAATCAAAAAAAGCGCAGACGGAGCCGGTTGTGCTGGCCGAAAACAATAAGTTTAACCACGGGTATTATATTGATATGGTGCTGGGCGAAGCCGAAGAGCTGCTTCATATCGACAGCGAAGAGCTGCTTTCGGGAGGTTACCGTATTTATACAACGCTTGATCAGAAACTGCAGAAAATTATTGATTCACTGTATGAAGATGAAAGCAACTTTCCGCCTGATTCGCGGGACGGCGAACAATGCCAATCGGCGTTTGTGGTTTTAGACAGCAAAACAAGCGAGGTGCGGGCGCTTGTCGGCGGACGCAGCTATGAAACGCGCAGGGGCATAAACCGCGCCGCGGACATAAAGCGGCAGCCGGGTTCGGCAATAAAACCGATTCTTGTATACGCTCCGGCTATGGAAAAGCTGCGGTATACCCCGACGACGCTTGTGCTTGACGAGAAAGAAGACTTTAACGGCTATGTGCCCAAAAATTTTACGGACAGTTACGAAGGCTGGGTAACGCTACGCCACGCGGCCTGTTATTCGCTCAATCTTCCCGCCGTTCGTTTGCTCTCAAAGATTGGCATACAGCCCGCCAAACTTTTCGCCTCAAGCGTGGGCATAACTTTTGAAGAGCAGGACTTAGGCTTAACTCTCGCGCTCGGGGGCTTTACAAAAGGAGTCTCGCCGCTGTGCCTCGCGGGGGCGTATACGCCGTTCGCCAACGGCGGCTGCTATTCTCTGCCTTCCTGCATTTCCAAAATAGAGAACGGCAGGGGAGAGATTGTATACGAAAGGGCGGATACCAGAACGTGCGTTATTTCTGACAAAACGGCTTTTTTTATGACTTCTATGTTAAAATCGGCCGCCGAAACCGGCACGGCGCGGCGCGTACACGCGGAAGGTGTGGATATAGCGGCCAAAACGGGCACATCGGGCGCGGATTCGCTGACCGGAGGAAACAGGGACGTATGGACGGTCGCCTACAATCCCGAATATACAATGTGCTGCTGGATGGGCTTTGACAATACTGACGACGCGCACTGTTTGCCCGCGGAGGTTACCGGAGGAACGTATCCGGCAATATTGATACAAAAACTGTTCAGCGATATCTACGGCGGCGCGGCGGCGCCCGTTTTCACAAAGCCTAAGGGCGTAATAGAAGCCAAAATTGATATTAAATCTGTCTTAACGGAAGATAAACCTATGCTGGCAAGCGCTTTTACACCGGACGATCAGACAGCGCTGGAATATTTTTTGGAAGAGAACGCGCCGACCGAGTACACAAGCTATTGGTCGGTGCCGATTCCGCCCGACACAATTGAAATATCTCACGGCAGCGGGGGATATCCGAGCGTTTCATTTACGCCCATGCAGGAGCATATTATATACAGGCTGATGCGGCGCGACGTAAGGGAAGGCGTAAACATAATAATAGGTGAATATAACGGAGCCGTTTCGGCGCTTTCGATAAGCGATTTTACAGCGGAATACGGCCATACATATGATTATTATGTCGTTCCGGTGCATCCGGAAATAAAAATAAAAGGAGAGCGTCTGTGCGGACCGCCCTCCAAAGCCGTAAGGATTACCGTTAACGCGGAAGAAAACTACATGCCGTAGGGGCTTTTATGTTTCAGTATCCGGCGTGTAAAGCAAAACAATCATATCGGTAATCGATTTTAACTCGTTTGTCTTTTGTTCAATAACGCCCGCCGCGGAGGAATTATCGGCTATAAGGCTTTTAAGCGCCTTTATTGCGTTGGAAAGCTGTGTGCGGTCGGACGCCGTCATTTCGTAAATTGGGTCCGCGAGTACGGATTCGGAAACGCTTATCTGGGCTTTCGCGAAAACCACAGCCTGATCTTTAGCTACCTGTTCGGCATACCACGTTTCGGTATGTATATCACAAAAATAAGTTTTATAAAGCGGCGAACTCGGGTCTATGTCTGAAATTGCTTCGCCTTCCTCCGGAGCGGGCAGCATACCGGGGAGATATTTGTCGCGGAGAGCCTTTGACAGCTTCCAGTATATAGAGTCGGACGGGACTAAAAGCATGGCTTGCACGGCGCTTGAGCCATCGAGCGGGCAATACGCTCCGGCTATTTTACCGCTTACAGGGCATATGGTATACAGTACGTGCCAGTCGCACGTTTCGGTCGGTTCGGTACCGGCGGCAAACCACGCGGAAACCGGTTTATGGCCGCCGGGGTCGTGCTCGCACGCCTCGGTGGCAATTTTTCCGGAAACAGAGCAAATATTCAGTTTTACAAGACCAAGTTCGGCGGCGCTTGAATCTATAATCGGTTTGTTTTCCTTGCCGCTGAGTATTTTAGACATAAAATCTTTCCAAAGCGGGGCGGCGGACGACGAGGCGGAAACATTTTTGTGCAGCGGCTTGTAAAGGTCGTGCCCTATCCAAAGCGTCGCCGTATAATACGGGGAAATGCCGGCGAAAAGTATGCCCCTCGACTGCTGGTTGGTGCCTGTTTTGCCGCCTATGGTCATGCCGGATATGCGCGCCTGTTTGCCCGTGCCTGTTTGAACGGCGTCTATAAGCATATCGGTAACAATCCACGCGGTGGACTCCTTAAATACGCGATGCTCTTCTCTTATTTTG
>Ga0265293_10007033_pt1 | contig 17586 bp, 24 predicted proteins | sample Munlanlewell138R_FD_192505 | JGI IMG/M metagenome (GOLD analysis project Ga0265293, IMG submission 192505) | Leachate microbial communities from a municipal landfill in Southern Ontario, Canada - Leachate well 138R | ecosystem: Engineered > Solid waste > Landfill > Unclassified | place: Canada...
TGAAAAAAATTATAATAAAAAAAATGAATTAAATAATGGTAAAAAAGGTGCAATAATAATACCGTATCGGAAACGAGAAGAACACCTTAAAACAAATATACCAACATTAATTGAAATAATAAGAAAACATAATTCGGATAATAAAATTTTTGTTATTGAGCAAGACGGTGAAGAATTATTCAATCGAGGTAAATTACTAAATGTTGGTGCCGATATAGCAAAAAAAGAAGGTTTTGATTATGTTATTTTTCATGATGTTGATTTATTACCTTTAATTACCGATTACGGTTACCCAAAAAAACCAACACATTTAGCGGTTAAAGTTGAACAATTTAATTATAAATTAGCTTATGATACTTGTTATGGTGGTGTATTCTCAATGTCAATTGATGATTTTTATAAGATAAATGGTTATAATAATGATTTTTGGGGTTGGGGTAAAGAAGATGATGATTTCTGGTGTCGAATACATGTTCAATTTAAAGATATAGAACAAGATCCACCAAGAAAATGGCCCGGGTTGGACACATTTAGATTAGATTATGCGACATATAAATCTTTACCACACATCCCAACAATAGCTAAACCTAATTGGGAAACAGAACAAAAATATGGCGAAAAAAACGCTTTAGCTAGTAGATTCCAAGATGGTGAGTTGGATTATCGAGATTATGGTGTTAATCAATTAGAATATAAAATTATTGGTACTGAAAATCACCCTAATGAATATGTAAAATATACTGTCGAGATATAATGAAATTAAGTTTAATAATATCATCATATAACCAAAAGAAAAGATTATTTTATTCATTACAAAGTGCAATAAATCAAAAATTATCTGAAGAAAATGAATATGAAGTCATTTTAGCTGATGATAATTCAACAGATGATACTCTTGAAATGGTTAAAAAGAATTTTCCGAATGTTATAATTTCATTAAATAGTGAGTCTGAGAAGAATAAATATACTTTAGCTTCTAATCAAAACTGTGCCGCAAAAATAGCAACTGGAGATCGATTAATCTTCACTAATGGTGATATTATTTTTTCCTCAAATTTTGTTGAAGAACATGCAAATAAAAAATTACAAGGTAATGTAATTTTTGGTCCTTGTGAACGTAGTGGTGAGGAAATCGCTAAATATTTAGAATATTTATTAATTAAAGTTAAAAACACAATAATTGAACAAAAATATTTTAATAATTATAAAGAAATTATTAGATTTTTATCTGAAAAAAAATTAATAACAAAAGATCCACACCATGACGGTAGTGTGTATACTTTTAATAAAGAATTTTCAGTAATACACCCTTGGGGTGGTAATTTTTCTGTTGATAAAAATCATTTTGATTCGGTTGGCGGTTTTGACGGTAGACAATATTATGGTGGCGAAGAAAGATTTTTAGTTAAAAATATTGTAGATAAATTTAATTGTAACGTTTTATCAAATAAAAACGCATATTCATTACATTTATGGCACCCACAAATAAATAATGAAAATAATAAAATAAGAAAAGAATATAATTTTTAAATAAAAAATTATAAAATGAAACAAATTGTTAAAGAGCCACCAAGAGGAAATATTAATACTTTAACCTATAGTAAATTTTTAGAATATAAAAATAAAGTTAATATTGATACTGATTTTGGTAAACTATTAAACAACAAAAGGGTTGTTATTGTTGGACCGTCACCGAATACAATTGGTCGAAATTTAGGTCAATTCATTGATAATTTTGACTTAGTTGTTAGGGTTAATAAATCATTTCCAGTGGTACAAAAATATATTGATGATATTGGTAGTAGAACCGACATACTTTATCATTGTTTACTTCAAAATGAGGCGAATTGTGGTAAAGTTTATATTAATGAAATGTTAAAAGAAAATGTAAAATATATTTGTTGTCCATATCCTAAATTTATGAACCCATTTCATCGAGATGTTATTACTTTTGAATACCAAAATCAAAATAGACTGAAATTTAGAACAATTGATTTGAGTTATTATATTTCATTAGTCACAGATGTTAAAACCCGGCTTAATTCTGGGATTGGTGCGATTATGGATTTAGTTGTACACAATATTAAAGAATTACATATTATCGGTTACACATTTTATGAAGATGGTTTTTATAAGGGGTATCGAAACCATCCAGCGATGAAAGATACAGGAAAAGATTCAAACCAATGGTCAGGAAATCAGATTTCAAGTAATTTTAATGGTAATCATCAACAATTACCCCAAAAACAAGTTATTAAAATGTTGGGAGATTATGATAGTCGTGTTACATTGGATGAACAAACAAAGATAATTCTCGATAGATTAATTCAGTAACAATTATGAAAATTATAACAACAACAATGTTTGATTATCGACATACTAAATTAGCTGAAATGTCACATAATTTAATAAAAGAAAATAATATTGAACATTATGAATTTAAAAAATTTAATGTAAATGATTATTTTAATACAATTATTAACTTAAACTGTGATTATATTGTAAGTTTTGATATTGATTGTTTTATTTTTGATTTTACTTCGGTAATGGATATAATCAATACTTTAGAACAATCAGATTATTCGTATGCTGGTTTTTTAGATCGAGGTGATACTATTGTACAGAATCAAGCATTTAATGTTTTTAAAGTTAAAGACATTAAACCAATTTGGACTTCAGCCAATTTTAAAAATAAGATAAACAAAGAAATCAATGGCCGACTATGTTAATATTCATTCCAATAAAACAAGAATCACAACGAGTACCCGGAAAAAATTTTAGAGAATTCCGGGGAGAACAGTTATATCAACATACTTTATTGAAATTAAAAGACTTTCTTGTTTTTGTTGATACTGATAGTGATGAATTAATTGAAACGATTCGAAGTGATGATAATTTAAATCATGTTATACCGTTTAAACGTAAAGAAGAATTAATTGGTCATAATATTTCAGTTATTGATTTATTAAAATCATTTGTCACCCAGTTTTCTTTTGATCATGATGAATTAATTTGTCAATTACATGTAACAACACCACTATTAAAAATTGAAACAATTAAAAATGCTGAAAATATAATTAATAACACAAAATACGATTCAATTGTTTCTTGTAATAAATTACAATCTAGGTTGTGGCGACAAGAAAAATATGGATATAGTCCAATAAATCATAACCCAATTAAATTAGAACAAACACAAGATTTACCGGAAATTTATGAAGAGAATTCTGCGTTTTATATGTTTGAAAATAATGTAATTAAAAAATATAACAATCGGATCGGGATAAATCCGTATTTTTATCCAATAAATTTTCCAGAAAATTTAGATATTGACACTGAAGATGACTGGAAAATATTAATTAATATTTTTAAAAATGAAACTAACTGATTATAAATTAGAAATATTAAAATATGAAAATGATGATGATAAACTAATAAATGATTTAGTAATAAAAAATAAAACACATTCAATTTATGGCTGGCATTATTCAATTGACTATCGGGCAATTTTAACTCGAAGTGAAAGTTTATTGGAAAATAAAGAGTTAAAAATATTAGATATTGGTTGTGGCCCAAACTTGAATATTTTACACTCATATATTGAAAATTATAAAAAAATAAATGTTGAAGGTATTGATTTTGCCGGTAAAAACCCCAAAATTGAATTTAATTTTAATTTTAATCAATTAACGATTAATAAAAAATATGATTTAATTATTGCGGTTTCAGCACTAGAACACCAAAAAGATTTAAATGATTTTGAACTATCATTAAATAAAATATATGAACATTTAAACAATGGTGGCATTGCATTAATCACATTATCAATAAACATTTCTTCCACAGATAACATTTGGGACCAAAGTATAAATGGTTGGTTATTTGGTGTTAATTATTTAAATGAAAAATTTAATACAAATTTTACAATTGAAGATATTAAAGGTGTTATTGAAACATTTAACAATTCAGAACACATTAAATCAAAATATTATTCTCGTTTCGGTTCCAACGATAAAAACTTTCCACGGTATATACCATTACTATTATCGATTCAAAAATAAATGATTTCAGTTATTATTAGAACATATAATGAACAAAAATATTTGGACCAGTTATTAACAATGGTAAATAAACAAATTAACGTTGAGTTCGAAATTATTATTGTTGATTCTGGATCTACGGATGATACAATAGAAATAGCTAAAAAACATAAATGTAAAATTGTTAATATAAATAAAGAAGAATTCACATTTGGTTATTCTTTAAATAGGGGTATCCAGAACGCTTCTGGTGAGTTTTGTGCGTTTATTAGTGGTCACTGTATACCAAAAGATATAAATTGGCTATATGAACTAATAAAACCATTTAACAATGAAAAAGTCTGGATATCTTACGGTAAACAAATTGGAATCGAAATAACAAAAGTTTCAGAACATATGATTTTTAATAAATGGTTTCCTGATGAAAGTGTCGAGATTCAAAAACACCCATTTAATAATAACGCTAATGCTGCAATTAGAAAATTTGTTTGGGATTATTATAAATATGATGAAACAATTACTGGTTTAGAAGATTTAGTTTTAGCTGAAAAAATTTTAGAAACTGGACGTTTCTTATCATACAACGCTAATGCTGTTGTCTATCATATACATGATGAAACATATAAACAAATAAAAAGACGATATGAACGTGAGGCGATTACTTATAAAACATTATATCCACACGAAAAATTTAATTTATCAGATTTTATCAAATTATCTACTTTAAACATTTATAATGATATAAAAAATAATAAAAAAACATTAAAAAATATTATTTCAATTATTCGATTTAGAATTTCCCAATTTTGGGGTACATATAAGGGCTATAAAGAGGCAAAACACGGACAAGAACTTAGACAAAGATTTTATTACCCATGATAGATATTTCATTAAATCTTGATGAGTTGAGAACATTTTATCCCGGATCTCAACCATTCATTAGAAAACAATATTCTGAGTATACATCACAAATTATGATGGATAGTCATTGTGGTACACATATGGACGCACCATCACATTTTATTCCCGGGGGAAAAACTATTAATGATCTGAATCCAGAATTATTTTATGGGTTAACAACAGTTATTCGAGGTATCCCAGATAAAATAACAACTGATTGTGTTTTTTTTAGGTATAATGATATTCTACATAAAAATTGGGCCTTCGTTAAAGATTACGTTGGTTTAAATAAGGTAGATGTTGAATGGATATTAGATAATAAAATTAAAGTTGTTGGTATTGATTATTTGTCAATTGAACCTTATATTAAAAAATATAATGTCCATGAAGTTTTATTAAAAAATGATGTATTAATTATTGAGGGTCTAAATTTATTTGATATTAATGATGGGATTTACAAATATTACGCATTCCCATTACGATCAAATGGTGAGGGGTCTCCAGCTAGAGTTATTTTAGATTATGTATAAAGTATTAATTTCAGCACCATATTTACAACAAGAATTTGACGAATATAAACATTTGTTATCAAATTATGAAATCATTTTACCACAAGTTAATGAAAGATTATCTGAAGAAGAAGTATTAAAATATTCTGATATTGATGGTATCATTTGTGGTGATGATAAAATAACGAGAAATGTTATAGACCAAATATCAAATTTAAAAGTTGTAGTTAAATGGGGTACCGGAATAGATTCGATCGACTGGTTTTATTTAAAAGAAAAAAATATACCGTTATTTAACACGCCAAATGCTTTTACAATACCAGTATCAGAATCAGCAATTGGTTTAATTTTATCATTATCTAGACGAATTATTGATTCAGATCGTTGGATGAAAAAAGGTAATTGGTATAAACTCCCCGGTAAAACAATAAATGAATCAACAATTGGAATAATTGGAAGAGGTAATATTGGTAGTGAAGTTAAGCGAAAATTAAAAATGTTTACAGACAATATTTTAATTTATGATATTAAAAACGAAATAAAAGAAACAGACCCAGATTGGGTTGAATTAGATTATTTATTAAAACATTCTGATATTATTACAATTCATTGTGATTTAAACCCAACAAGTCATGGATTAATCAGTACTGAAAGAATTAATAAAATGAAAGATGGCGTTATTTTAATTAACACAGCTAGAGGTCCAATAATAAATGAACAAGATTTAGTTAAGGGATTATTTAATTCAAAGTTTGGTGGTGTTGGTTTAGATGTTTTTGAAAATGAACCATTAGACGAAGATTCACCATTACGTAATTTTGATAAATGTGTTTTATCAGCACACGCAACAAATTCAAGCCCAAAATATTGGAAAAAAGTACATATAAACTCAATTAATAACTTAAAAAAAATTTTAAAATGAAAACAATAATAGTTACTGGATCAGCTGGTGGTATTGGAAAAAGAGTTTGTCATTATTTTTATCAAAAAGGTTATAATGTGATTGGTGTTGATATTAAACAAACATATGATCCATATATTACATTTAAAGCGGATTTAACAGATCCAGAAATAACAGCAGCAACAATTAAAAAACATTTAGACAATTTAAATATTTTAACTGTAGATATTTTAGTTAATAACGCAGCAATACAAATTAAAAAAGATTTTCTTCAAGTTAGAAGTTATGATTTTAGACAATCATTTGATATCAATGTTATAGCTCCGGCTATTTTAATACAAGAATTACATGATTATTTGATTGGTGGTTCAGTTGTTAATATTGGTAGTATACACGCAAAACAAACAAAACCAAAATTTTCAGTTTATGCAACAACAAAAGGGGCACTTAAAACGTTAACACACAGTTTAGCCTTAGAATTAGCGCCAGACATTAGAGTAAATGGTATTGAACCGGCGGCAATAGACACACCAATGTTAAAATCCGGCCTATCTAAAAAAGAATTACAAATACTATCCAGTTATCACCCAATGAAAACAATTGGTAATTCAGATCACATTTCAACAACAATTGAATTTTTACATAATAATGGGTTTATTACTGGGACTTTAATTGAGATTGATGGTGGAATATCAAAACTTTTAAATGATCCCGAAAACAAATAAAAAAGTTTATTAAAAATTAAACAATAACTTGACAATATAAAAAAATTTAGTAATTTATATACTATGGAAAAAATAAAAATAGGCATATCAATTGATCATACATTTAGAAATATTTATGGTAAAATAAAAGATATTTATCAAAAAGTACATATTGAAGATTTAGTTGGCGAAGTTTCAGAAGAAGAACTACCAAAAATTAAATTACCAATTAACACTCCAGATATAATGAATCACATTCCATTTGAAAATGAAGAAGAAATGATGGATTTTATATTTCAAGAATATCCATTAGAAATTTTTGGTTATTCTAAGGAAGTTGAAAAGGGTTCTATGATAACATTTAATGAGTGGGCTAAAGAAAATAAAGAATTATTTGATATCTTTTTAATTTCAAATGAAGTTGATAGAACTAAGTCTTCAACACTATTTTTCTTAGCAAAATTAGGCTTTCAAGGAGAAAAAATAATTTTTATTGATGATAATGTTGATATTTGGGAATATTGTGATATATTGGTTACATGTAATGAAATAAAAAATAAAATTCCGGACGGAAAACAATTATTTATCGTTGATCGATTATTCAATCGGGATATTAAAATAGGTAAAAGGGTTTCATCATTATATGAATTTTTTGAAATAAATTTAGAACCATATTTGGTTAATAATGACAATAAAAATTAAAATTAAATGGAAGATTATAGTAAATTATTAGATCTTAAAAAAGAAGAATGGGACCAATATCTAGATAAGATAACGGAGCCAAAACAACTTTATATAATTAAAGATTATTTTAATGAAAAAATGTTAATCGATGGAGAAAAGTTTTTTATTAAAGGTAATTCTATTGCTGGTAGAAGGGCTAGAATTTTTGCACAAAAAATGAAAGATGTTTTACAACGTTATCGTAATTTAATCATTGAAACAAAAAAAGTATAATATATGGTAAAAATTAATAAAAAAATACAAGATAATTTATTAGACATTGATAATGTTTATTTTTATTTCGATTTTGACGCTTTAGGTGAATTTGTTAAAATAAACCCAAAAGATATAAAGAAACAAGTAACCGAAAATGAAAAAAACCAGCATGATGATGATTCTGATATAGTTATTGATATTTCAAAATATGAAATGATGAAAACGATGATTGATATTGTTATGGCCTATGGTGGTGATATTGCTGCAAATATAGATATGGATAAATATGAAAAAATAATCAACAAAGTTAGTGACTTTGATAATACACCTTTAGCGTTTAAATTGGGATTTAATACGCTATTAGTTAATAAAATTTTAGTTAAATATGAGCCAACAAATTAATAAAATTAATGAAGTAATTGAAAAACTCAAAAATAAAAATTTTAATATTTATTTTTTTACAATGGATACTAAAGGGGCACCAAGTGCCGCTGTTAACACACATTACATTTGGAGTAAATATTTAAAAGAAGCTGGATATAATCCAGTTATTCTACATGAAAGAAAAGATTATACCAAACCAAAAGATTGGATGGGTGATGATTATCTTGAACTTGAACATAAAAATGCTGAAGAAAAAAACGTTAATATTCAGCCACAAGATTTTATTTTTATTCCAGAAATTTTTTCAAATGTTATGGAACAAACAAAAGAATTACCAGCAAAACGAGTTATTTTATGCCAAGCATACGACCATATTTTAGAATTTATTAAATTTGGTGAAACATGGAGTAATTATAATATTTTTGATGTTGTAACAACAACTGAAGCACAGAAAAAATATATTAATTATTTATTTCCGGAAATGAATGTTGATAATGTCAATATTTCAATTCCAGAATATTTTAAACCAGACACAAAGCCAAAAAAACCAATAATTTCAATACATGCTAGGGATCCACGAAATACAGTTAAAATTGTTAAAACCTTCTTTTTAAAATATCCACAATTTAAATGGGTTACTTTTAGAGATTTAAAAGGATTAAAACGAGAAGAATTTGCAGAAGCACTAAAAGAATCTTGTTTGGCTGTTTGGGATGACACATCAGCTGGTTTTGGTACATTTCCAATTGAAGCATTTAAAACAAATACTGTTTTATTGGGAAAAGTACCATCATTAATTCCAGATTGGTTTGATGAGAAACAAGCAATTTGGGTTAAAGATACCCTTGATATACCAGATGCAATTGGTAATTATTTTAGGGGCTGGATAGAGGATCTATTACCTATTGAAATTAAAGGTCAGTATGAAGAATTTAAAGACAAATATTTACCGACAGAAGAAAAAGAATCAGTTTTAGAATTATTTGAAAATAAAATTAATGATCGAATTGGTGAACTCCAAAACTTAATTAAACAAATTGAAAAACAACAAGCAGAGCAACTTGGTTCTGATAATCCAGAAGTTATAAACCTTTTTGAATAATGAATAAATTAATTGACGTAACCGTTGTATTACCAATACATAAATTAGAAGAAAATGATATTCAATTGTTTCAAAATTCAATTGAAAGCATTAAAAAATCACAATTAAAACCTAAGAAAATTTTAATTACAACATGTAATTGTCCCGGAACAATCGAATTTTTAGAAAAATTTGACAATTATTGGGATTCTGAAATTTATGGTAATATTGAAATTGAAATTATTAAACATGATAATGCAAATGATTTTTGTAAACAAATTAATTTTGCTGTAGACTTTATACACACAAAATATTTTTCAATTTTAGAATTTGATGATGAATATACACCAATTTGGTTTAAAAATTTTAATAATTATGAGAAACACTACCCAGAAACTAAAATCTTTTTACCCATAGTTGTTGATGTAAATACTAAAAAAGAATTTTTAGGTTTCACAAATGAAGCAACTTGGGCAATGAATTTTAGTGATAAATTGGGTATCTTAGATGAAAATGCATTATTAAAATTTCCTAATTTCCAAACATCTGGTGCAATTATTAATGTTGAAGCTTTTAAAGAATTTGGTGGTTTTAAACCATCAATGAAATTAACTTTTGTGTATGAGTTTTTATTAAGATTAGCTCGTTTCGACCAAACTATTATTACAATCCCGAGAGTTGGTTATTTACACACAAATATGAGAGAAAAATCATTATTTTGGGATTATAAAAACGACCCCGAAAAACAAATTAATCCAGAACAAGCCAACTTTTGGTTGGAAACGGCGAAAAAAGAATACTATTATAAACATGACCGTGGCGTAGAATATGGGGGCTAAAACAAATATGGGTTATGATACAACATGGGTAGACCAAAGAAAAACAGATTTTATTTTGGACCGGAACAAGAGAATGCTGTAAAACAATACATAATAAGTAATAATTTTAGTGAGAGGGAAATAATATTTAATAAATATTTAAAAGAACCTCTCACTAAAATGATTGAAAGTATTATTCGAACGTATAAATTATATAGACCGGGGATTGAATTCAAGGACATTCAAGACGATACTTTTAGTTTTTTATTAACAAAAATTGAAAAATTTGATCCAAATAAAGGTACGAAAGCGTATTCTTATATTGGAACAATTTGTAAACATTATTTATTAGCACAATCAATTAAACAAAATAAAGAAGCAAAACAAAATGTCTCATATGAAGAATATTTACCGAATTTATATGAAGATACGGAACAAACATATACAATTGAAATGGATAGTGATAAACTCGATAACAAACAATTAATTATTAATGTTAAAAATAAAATCGAAAAACTATTAGAATCAACCAATATAACACAAAATGAGCGTAAAGTAGGTGATTCATTATTGTATATTTTTGAAAACTGGGAATTAATGTTTGAAAATTCAAGTAATGAAAAATTCAACAAAAATTTAATTTTATTTATTATTCGAGAACAAGCACATTTAACGACTAAAGACATTCGTCAATCAATGAAAAAATTTAAAAAGGTTTATAGCGACATTAAAACAATAATGATTGAAAAGGATATTTAAAAACGATTATTTCGATATTTATTAGAAAATAATATAAGTTAAATAATTATGTTATGGCTAGACCTAAAAAGAAAAAAATTGAATTATCTAAAAATAGTTTAAATAATTTACTTCAAGAAATCTACAATGAGTGTGTTGAACAACGAACAGTTGCATTAAACCAAAGAAATAAACTATTAAAAGAAATTGACGACTTACAAGATGTTACCATGGTTGGTAAAGTAACAACAGATCTATTAAAAATTATTGATTCAGCTATTGATAAAAAATTAGCATTAGCCAAATTACAAGCCGGATTAATTAATAATGATAATGATAATGTGGCTGATACCGATATGATATCACAAGAACAAATGAAATTTTTACGTGAAATTATTAATACCAAAAAAGAAGAAAATAAAGAATAATGACAAATAAATCATCATATAGTATTAAAGAAAAAGTTAATAGTATTAAATCTAAGGTTAACACACAAAATACTATGAATGATTTTTTGGGTCAATTACCACAAATAAATCAAAGTGGTTTGGCTGGGGTGGCACAAAAAGAACTTGATAATATTTTTAAAATTTTTTCTGATTTATTAAATATAATTGTTGGTGGGCAAGATAACGTTAAAAATTTAATAACCGATTTTATTACTAATGAGTTAGAACCAATTGAATTGGAAGTTAAAAACGTGTTTAAACAAGTATCACTTGAACTTTGTTCGTGTAATGTTGATGCTAGATTAAATATACCTTCTGGTGTTATTAATAGTTTGCCAACTGAAGCACCATATATAGAACAATTTGATTTTTATGGTTTATTTTTAAAAGATATTAATGATCCAGAACAAAAATTAAGTTTTGATGAAAATTTAAACACATTTTTAAAACAATCAATTGATAGTCAAAATCCTACGACAATTTGGGCTAACGAAGATGGTACTCAAATAGTAAAATTTAATTTTGATTTTGAACAAGATCGATTATCAATAACGGAAACAGATTCTGGACCATCTAGCGATTGGGGAAACAATGGCATTACAATTACTGATTTTATGGATTTATATATCGACACTGTTAATATTTTTCCAAAAGCTGAAATAATTAAACAATTATTAGATCAAGCATTAAATGTTAGTAAAAAAGACCCATTTGAATTAGATTTTAGTGAAATATTAGATTTATTATTAAAAACACAAGGTAAATGTAATTGTAATGTTGAAGATGACCGATCCAAATCGACATTTGATATTGGTTATGAAGACTTTTTAGACTTAAATCAAATACCAAAAACAATAAATAATGATCTTGTTTTTGGTCCTGTTGATTATCCAACACCAGAATTAAAATCTAGACCTAAAATTAAAGAATCTTTAGTTAATAACGCAGAATTATTAAATAGTAATGAATTTAGTAATGGTCGAAACGCAGAAAAAAAAGATAAAATTAATGCTTATATTGATAATTTAACAGAAGCAGCATATAATGATAACGTTGATTTTAATTTACAAACACCAGAATTAAAAGCAACATTAGACCCAATGGCTAAATTTGATGTTAATTTGAAAATGCTTTTATTATTACCAGCAGTTTTAGTTATGAGTTTTTTTTCACCGAAAATTGTCGTTTATCTGAGTATTTTATATAAAAGATATTATATCGATGAGCCAGAAAAAGATTTATGGTTAACAAAAGAGGAATATTATGAATTTGCCGCTAGATTTATTTTAGTCATTTTAAAATTATTGGTAAAAAAAATATTAAAAAAAATATGGGAATGGATTAAACGTGAGATTATTAAATTATTAAAAAAAATTTTGATAAAAATTTTAAGTGAAAAATTGTTTGGATATATTTCACAATTACAATCTTTAATTCAAATAATAACGGCATTATTTGGTTATATACCGCCGACAATACCACGAATTAATTTTAATAATTGTCATTCAATTTTAGACGGACTTGAACAACTATTTAATATACCAAATATACCACCGGGTATTCCGTTACCTCCCGGCATGTCATTTTTTGGTGCGTTTAAAAGTGGGTTAAGCCCAACACAAATGACACAACAAGCTGTAGATAAAATGAGTAGTTTAGGCTTAGATACACAACCAATGCCAGATGGAACGCCAAATCCAAATGTTTTGATAGCAAATGCTATGTCAACTGCTGTTATTAGTCAAATACAACAAAATGCGAGAATTCAGGTAGATACAATACCATTATATGGTACCGGTGGTGCATCAATAACATAATTATAATGGAAGAAATGAAAAACATAAAATATGAGGATTTGGTTGTTAAACGTAAAAATTTATTCATCGAATATCAAACAATAAAACATAATCTTCTCCAAGATATAAAAAAAATGGAAGAAATTGAAAAAGAAATTAATAAACTTAATATTGAAATAAATGCAAAAATTAGAAAATAGGTCATTAAATAAATATAATATTAAAAATATTGATCGTAAAGTTATTTTAGGTTTGGTTGTTGGTATTGAAGGTGATTCGTCTTGGCTAAAACATAAACAAAAAATTTTAGATAAAGTTGATAACAAACAAGTTGAAGAAAGAAGATTAATTGATAAAGGTACTGGTAGAATTATCGTTTATATTCCAGAAGAAGGTAATTATTTTATTGCAAACCCATTTATGCCAAGATATTTCAATATATTTCCATCCCCCAATGATACTGTTAAATTAATTAGATATGGCGATTCGAACCAAAATATTTGTTGGGATTATATTGGACCAGTAATTCCAACCTTATTAGATGTTAATGACCCTAGTGGTGCCGTTGGTCTTAAAAACAATGATGCAACAACTAATTATCAATATGATGATAAAATTATTGATTTTATTGGTGATACCGAAAATGTAAAAAAAGTTTACCCAAAACCTCAAGATATTTCAATACAAGGTAGAGGTTCAGCAGAATTATTAATATCTAAAATACAAAAAAATAAGGCTAATCCACATGAAGCAATAATGTTAAGATCTGGTAGATTTTTAACATATAATAACTCAAAACCTGCTCAATATAATAAAAAAAATTCATTTGTTAGAGTTACAATTGAACCGGATCCAGTAATTAATTTAAAAAACACAAAACATATTAGACACATATACGAACCAAAATATGATGAAACATTAGAGTCAACACCAAGAGTTGGTGAAATTAAAACCAGAGTCGATATTGTTGGTGAAAAAATTTATTTATTTAGCCATCCAATTAAAGATGTTGCATATAGTATACCCTACGCTGAATTACTTTTTCAATATTTATCCCAATTAGAGTCTTGGTTAATCAACCATAAACACGGTAAAAATGGAATACCGGCACAATCTGATGAATTAAAATTAGGCGGTAACTTAAAAATAACGTCAGATGGTTTTATTCAAATTCCAGATAGTGGATCAAAAGTAGCGTTAACAACCAATATTAAAATAATTTAAAATTAGATATAATCCTCATTTGAAAGTAATAAAATAATTGTTTATATTTGTTGTTATAAAACGTTTATTATGAAAACACAAAAAATTTATACCCCGATAATTTGACAATTAAATTTATATTCTGTATATTTTAATAAAATTATAATTTAATGAGACGAAAAATATTACAGAAGATTGCTAATTTACTGTATACTTTATGTAAAAACGTATCTAATGATAAAGTATTTTATAGTTGGTATAATATTGATATAATCATTGATGCTTATTTCATTAGTAAAGGAATATACTTAGATTAATGGACGAAAATTTAATAATTTTTGATTTAATTAAATCTGTTTTTGGTAAAAAACCTAGGACACATTATAAATCTAAATGCCAAGCAGCTTGGGATTGTCCAGTTTGTTCTGAAATAAAGAATAAACCAGATGGTGATGGAAAAGGTAATTTTGAGATTAATTATAGTGACGAAGTTTTTAAGTGTTGGGTTTGTAGTGAAACAGAAGGCACTAAAGGTTCTTTATATAAGTTTTTTAAAACGTGGGGGACACCAGAACAACTTCAATTATATCGGGAATTAAGACCAAACATAATTAAAAATTTTAAATCAGATAGACCATCTTTTGGTGGTTTACCTGAAGGTTTTATTTCATTTGTTGATGGTATTAAAAGAGACTTACAATATAAACAAGCATATAATTATATAAAATCCAGAGGGATAACAGACGATATTATCGAAAAATTCAATATTGGTTACACAATCGTAGGTAAATACCGGAATAGGATTGTAATACCGTCTAAAAATGATAATGATGAATATGATTATTTTACAGCTAGAACTTTTATAAACACTAAACCATCATATCTTAATCCAGAATCACCAAAAGAAGAAATTATTTTTAATTCTAGATTTATTGATTGGGATGCTGACATTTATTTGGTTGAGGGTGGGTTGGATCATGTTGTGACACCAAATTCAATACCAATGTTGGGTAAGAAAATGAATATAAAATTGTGGGATGAATTATACGAATTTGCAACAAAAAACATAATAATTGGTTTAGACCCAGACGCAATCGAAAACGCAATTAAAATTTATCGACAATTAGATGGTGGTAAGTTATTAGGTCGAATTAGAATTTTAGAATATGATAATCCAGATTTTGATTTATGCCAATTACATAAACAATTAACTAAAGAAGAATTTAATAATATAGTAAAAAAATATAGAAAATTAAAAGATTATGAGTAATGTTAGGCGAGAGGGTTCGATTGTTTTTACTGAAGATGATCATAAATATGTTAATGAAAAAACAGGTGAAGAATATATTTCTGTTACAACATTAATTAAGAAATATGAAACAGAATTTCCTAAAGAAAAAATAGCGGCGGCTATTGGTAAACGAAATGGTCGGGACCCAAGAGAAATAATTACAGAATGGGAAAATATTGCGAAAGAAGCTACAGATTATGGTACAAAGGTTCATAATTTAATGGAACGTTATATTTTAGTTAATGGCGTATACACACCAGCAGACGACTTTGAACGAGATATTTTAGATGCATATCAAAAAAACAAATCAATTAATTTTTCTGGGAAAACAATAGCGGAACAATTAGTTTATTTAAAATCATTAAAATTAGCCGGACAATCAGATATTATTGATTTAATTGGTAGTGAATATTTTGATTTGTCAGATTGGAAAACAAATAAAGTAATTAATTATTATAGCAAATATGATAATTGGTTTAAAGCACCATTAGGCCATTTAAGTCAATGTGAATATAATATTTATGGGCTTCAATTATCAACATACGCATATATGTATGAAAAAATGAGCGGTCGAAAATGTAGACGTATTTCATTAGTGCATTATAATAAAAATTTTAACGTTTTTAAACAAATACCAATTAATTACATGAAATTTGAAGTGATGAGCATGTTAAAACATTATCGAGATAATTTTTTGGAAAAATAAAAAAAAAATAATTAAATTTGCTAATTAAAATTAAATAGTATGGTTAAAAAAATTTTACACATTGCGGATATCCACATTAGGACATATAAAAGACACGATGAATATCGTGAACAATTTGATAAATTTTATGAAATTGCGAGATCGGAAAAACCTGATAGAATCGTTATTGCTGGAGACATAGTACACCAAAAAATACAAATGACACCAGAATTAATTAAAATTGTTGTAGAATTTATTGTCGAATGTTCTAAAATTGCTAAAGTAGTCATTTTAATTGGTAATCATGATTTCTTAGCGAATAATCATGATAGGTTAGATGCATTAACACCAATAATTAATACACTAAAATTAGATAATGTTGAATATTTTACAAAATCTGGTGTGCATGAAGATGAAAATATTATTTGGATACCAATATCATTATATGATGATAATCAAGTGATTGGTTTTGACCCAAAAAATAAAGAAGAGGGTAAAACATATATTGGTTTATTTCATTCGCCGGTAACTGGAACAAAAACAGATCTTGGTTTTGAGTTTTCAGATGTATATTCACAAAATAATTTTGCTGGGATGGATTGGGTTCTTTGTGGTGATATACATAAAAGACAAGTACTCCGGGAAAAAAGCCCAACAATAATTATGGTTGGTTCTTTAATTCAACAAAATTATGGTGAAACAATTTCAAAACATGGTTTTTGTTTGATTGATATTGAATCTGGTAATTATGAATTTAAAGATATTGAAAGCGAATACGGGTATTACCAATTTAAAATAACATCAGTTGATGATATTGAAAAAGGTGAGGAAAAATTAATGAATGGGTAATGTGAATATTTTAATTTAGAATAATATGAAACAATTAGCAGACGGAACAAAAGTCGTGTCAAGAATGTACTACTATTTACTTGATTTCAATGACATGACAAATTGGGACTATATAAGAAATACGTTTCAAAAGAATGCACTTCGAGATTTGAATAAGGCTGAATTTATAAAAAGGAGCGTAAAACCCACTGATGCCGTAGGCTCGGTGGGATGTAAGCGACCACTAACCTTGGGTGAGAATATATTGACGTATGGTTTCTGGTGATGCCTCACCGATTGAACAAACGAAGAACCCATCT
>Ga0265293_10007034_pt1 | contig 17576 bp, 15 predicted proteins | sample Munlanlewell138R_FD_192505 | JGI IMG/M metagenome (GOLD analysis project Ga0265293, IMG submission 192505) | Leachate microbial communities from a municipal landfill in Southern Ontario, Canada - Leachate well 138R | ecosystem: Engineered > Solid waste > Landfill > Unclassified | place: Canada...
TTGGAGAAGGCCTTGTTAAAGCCAAAGCCCTTGATAATAGGGTGGGTTGTTCACTTTTAGTTCAGTTAATTAAAGAAGTCAAGGATGTTAGCTTTTATGCTGTTTTTACTGTAATGGAGGAAGTAGGATTAGTAGGTGCAGGGCCTGCTGCTTATCAGGTTAATCCTGATATTACATTGGTATTGGAGGGAACCCTATGCTACGATATGCCAAAGTTAGAAACTCATTTAGTACCTACTTATCTTAATAAAGGACCAGCAGTTTCCTTAGTAGATAGAGATACGGTATATAATCATGACTTTAGAAAGAAGATAGTCAATATTGCTGAAAAAAGAAATATACCATATCAATTTAGAAAGACTTCTATGGGGGGGAATGACTCTGGAAGCATTCATACTACAAAAGAGGGGTCTATTACAGCTACCATATCTGTTCCTTGCAGGTATATACATTCCCCAGCTTCAGTAATGAGTAAAAAAGACTATGACAATACTTATGCACTACTTAAAGCAGTTTTATCTGAATTTGAAAAGGAGGAGCTATAATGGATTTAAATTTTGGTTTATTAAAAGATTTAGTTGGGGTTTATGGTCCATCCAGTAATGAAATCATTATTAGGGAATATATTACAAATGAAATAAAAGATTATGTAGATGAGACTTTTGTAGATGCATTAGGGAATTTAATAGCTAGAAAAAAAGGTATAGGAAAGAAAGTCATGATTTCTGCCCATATGGATCAAATTGGACTTATGGCCATAGATATAGATGAAAAGGGATTTATAAGATTCACAAATATTGGGGGGATTTCACCTGTTATATCATTAAGTCAACAAGTTGTTTTTGAGAATGGGACTATTGGGATCATATATGCTGAGCCTGTTGATGATATATCTAAATTAAAATTAGAAAACATGTATATTGATATAGGTGCTTTTAGTAAGGAAGAAGCAGAAGATAAAGTTAGTATAGGTGATATCTGTATATATAAATCAGAATTTATTGAAAATGAAAATGTTATATTTACACCTTATTTAGACGATAGGGTTGGATGTTTTATTGCAATAGAAGCCTTAAAGTCAATAAAAGATCCTATAAATGATTTATATTTTGTGTTTTCAGTACAAGAAGAGGTAGGACTTAGAGGAGCTAAAACAGCAGCATATAGAATAAACCCAGATATAGGTATATCCTTAGATGTAACTGCCCATGGAGATACTCCTAAGGCCAAAAGGTTTGCTGTTGGATTAAATAAAGGTGCTGCAATTAAAGTAAAGGATAGTTCTATTATTTGTCACCCAAAAATAAAAGAACTACTTGTAAAAACTGCAAAGGATAATCAAATTCCGTACCAAATGGAAGTACTAGAATTTGGTGGTACAGATTCTGGAGCAATTCATATTAGTAAGGAAGGAGTACCTTCTGGTGTAATTTCCATACCTACTAGGTATGTTCATTCAACTGTAGAAATGGCGTCAAAAAATGATATTATTAACTGTACAAAACTTTTGATAAATTTCTTAGAAGACAATCTAAATATTTAAAATGGTAAAAGAGCTGAAATTTCAGCTCTTTTACCATTTTAAATCTATTGTAATCTATTGTATGATTATGATGGAATTTGTATGAAAAAATTCCTTAAAAATTAAAGGATAAATCAATTAAATGGAGAATTATATAATACTAGATTTGATTTTAGGAGGGTATTATATGTTAGAATTAAACCGTGAATATACTATATCAGAAGTATCAGATATTACAGGTTATGCTCCACATGTCCTAAGATATTATGAGAAGGAGTTTGAAATAGATGTGCCTAGGAACAATTCAAACCATAGATATTTTACATATAAGGAGATTGAACTGATACAATATATAAAAAGTCTTCAAGATAAGGGTTTCAGTAATAAACAGATAAAGCTTATTATTTCATCCCCAGAAATTATGATGAATAATCAAGGGCAAAATAACATAGTTCCCGTAAGTGAAAATACATATTTTGATACATGTCAATTGGCAAAAGAGATAAGTTCCACTTTAGAGGAAGAATTTTTTGACAAACTATTTAACTGTATTAGTGAGGGGACTGAAAACAATGTAAAGGTAATAGAAGAATTAAAGGATGAAATAGTGATGTTAAGAAGTGAATTAAATTCAAAGGAAAGAGATGTACTTATATGTGAAAATGCAAAACTTAAAATGAAGATTAAAGAAAAAACCTTTGAAAATATTGAATTAAAGGAAAAAATTAAAAAATCTCAGATAAAACAAGTGGGATTATTAGGAAAGTTGTTTAAAATAAATAAATAGGGTGGAATTCCACCCTATTTATTTTATATTATATTATCTTTGAGCCTCATATTGTCTTAAAAGTTTAACGAATAGCTCAGGAATTTTAGCCATGTTTTCAGGAGACTCAACAAAGGAAATCCTGAATTGAGTTTTACCAGGGTTTTCTTCATCATTCTTAACATCATAGAATCCCTTCATTGGCGCTACTAGAAGAGTTGTTTCAACACCATCTATTTCTACTGAACCTTGACCCGCACAATATAGAACAAATTCAATTGAATCAAATCCTGGTTTTACAACATTTCTTACATCAATTACTGAATAAATTGAGGCATCTGGACTTGATACTATGAGATTTGGTTCTTGTTCTCTAAGACCATTGTAGACTTTTACAATTTGATCTTTATAATAATCTCTTTGTTGCTTACACCATCCAAGAATACTTTCTTTACTTTCATGAGCTAATGCTCCGAAAATATATTGACCAATTACATTGGCACAAAGGTTAGCTGTGTATTCTGCAATAGAACGATTATTAAACTCTGCATTATCCGTAATTACTGCACCTATTCTTAAACCACATGCATTCCATACTTTTGAAGCTGTTTCAATACTAATTCTTCTTCCTTCAATTCCTGGAACCTCTGCATCTGTTAATCCCCAAATACTTACAAGTTTTTCTTCTTCCTTGTAGTACAATTCACGATATGCTTCATCACTTACCATCCACATATTATACTTAACGCAAAGCTTAGCAAGGTCTTTTAAAACATCATAAGTATAGTATTGTCCTGTTGGGTTGTCATAAGGAATTACTAAAAGTGCTCCTGGATTATTTGTTTTTATTACTTCTTCGACCTCGTTCATATCAGGTAAATTGAATTTTCCATCTTCTCCCATATGACGCTTTATAGTTACAGTTTTACGGCCAATTCTCTCTGCAAATGAAATATAGTTAGTATATGCAGGGTCAATCATCATTAGGGGTTTTTCATCAGTTCCAGCTGGTCCACAAACTCCTAGAAGTAATAATTCCATACCAGATGAACCACCGTCAGTTATTTGGACATGAAGATTGCTTGTATCAAAATCTTCACTCTTTAAGATATTCTTAAAAGCATTTTGTGCTTCTACAGTACCTGCTGTTCCTGAATATCTTATAACTCCTTTTGCAAATGGACTCTCAGGTGAATTAAGCTCAAACATTCTTTTTTGCATAGCTGGATTTGTAGGCAAAGATACATTTCCTATTCCAACATTTATTACTGCTTCAGGTTTTACTTGACGCTCATCATACTTCATTTGAGCTAAACGAACATCTGAAGGTTTTCTTGACTCAAAATGTGCTGATAGTATTGGCTTACTCATAATAAATATCCTCCTCTTTTAGATTTATATATAATTATGCTAAGAGATTTAATTAGTGCTCCTACATATATTATACACTAATTAAAATATATTTCACCTCATTATTGGTATTTTGTTCAAATTATTTAATTCTAAGTAAAGCTTTGACCTTTTGTTTTATGGTTTTATTAATGGATATAAGTATGCTATAATGTATTTATTACAAATAATTTAATGAGGTGTAAAAATGAAGGAAAACAAAAAACAGAAAAAATATCTCATTCGAACCTATGGATGTCAAATGAATGAGCATGATTCTGAAAAGATATCATGGATCTTAGAAAATATGAACTATATTGAAACTGAAAATATAGAGGAAGCAGATTTTATTATATATAATACTTGTTTGGTTAGAGAAAATGCAGAAGTCAAAGTATATGGAAACTTAGGTGCATTAAAGCAACTAAAAAGAAAAAAACCTAATCTGATGATTGCAGTGTGTGGATGCATGATGCAGAGAGAGGAAGTAAGGAATGTTATTACCACTAAACACAAACATGTGGATATAATATTTGGAACCCACAACATTCACAAATTGCCTCAGTTGATCAACAACCACCTACAAACTGGGGAGACTATTGTAGATATTATTGAAGATAGTCGAGAAATAGTTGAAAATATAGATTCCAATAGGAAATATTCCTATAAGGCCTTTGTAAATATTATGTATGGTTGTAATAATTTTTGTACCTATTGTATAGTTCCTTATACAAGGGGAAGAGAAATAAGCAGAAAGCCGGAAAATATAATTAGAGAAATCAAAGAATTAGCAGAAAGTGGCTGTAAAGAGGTTACTCTACTAGGTCAGAATGTGAACTCTTATGGGAAAACACTAGAAGAAGATTATGATTTTGTGGATCTTTTAAAGGATATAAATATAGTAGAGGGAATTGAAAGAATAAGATTTATGACCTCCCACCCTAAAGACTTGTCTGACAAGTTAATTGAAGCCTATGGTAGCTTAGATAAGCTCTGTGAACACTTACATTTGCCAGTTCAATCTGGAAGTAATAGGGTTTTGAAGGAAATGAATAGAAATTATACTAAAGAAGATTATTTAAAGATTATTAATAAACTAAAAAAAGTAGCTCCCAATATTGCAATCACAACTGATATAATAGTTGGATTTCCTGGTGAAACAGAGGAAGATTTTAATGATACTTTAGATCTTGTGAAAGAAGTTAAATTTGACTCAGCTTTTACTTTCCTATACTCTATAAGAGAGGGCACTAAGGCTGCCAATATGGGAAATCAAATAGATGATAAGGTTAAACACAATAGATTTCAAAGACTATCAGATACTTTAAATAGTATTTCTTTAGAGATAAACCAGAAACTAATTGGTGATACCTTAGAAGTATTAGTTGAAGAAGTAAGTAAAAACAATCCAGATGTTTTAACAGGAAGAACAAGAACAAGTAAAATTGTGCATTTTAAAGGCGATGAAAGTCTTATTGGTACTATTGTCAATGTAAAAATAGAAAATGTTAAGACTTTTACATTAGAGGGAAGCTTAGTTTAATATTTGCCTGCTTAAAAGGGGGTAAACTCTTGGAAAATTTAACACCAATGATGCAACAATATATGTCAATAAAAAAAGACTATGAGGACTCCATACTGTTTTTTAGATTGGGGGATTTTTATGAGATGTTTTTTGAAGATGCTTTAATAGCATCAAAAGAGCTTGAAATCACTTTAACTCAAAGAGATTGTGGATTGAGTGAGAAGGCTCCAATGTGTGGTGTTCCCCACCATGTATCTGAGACATATATATCTAGATTAGTTGAAAAGGGATATAAAGTCGCCATATGTGATCAAGTAGAAGATCCAGCATTGGCAAAGGGAATTGTAAAAAGAGAAGTGATTAAAGTTGTTACTCCAGGTACCATAACGGATTATACAGTTTTAGATGAAAAATCTAATAATTATCTATCATCTATATATTGGGATGATTTGGGTGTAGGAATTGCATATGTGGATAATTCGACTGGAGAGATGTACACTACTGAATTCATAGGAGACAAAGATAAGAGTAACATTTTTATATTAGATGAATTAGGTAAGATACTTCCTTCAGAGTTAATATGTAATGAAGAGCTCAACTTAAATACAAAACTTTTAAAAATCTTAAAAAACACAATAAATCCATATATTAATATTTATAAGGGAAAGGATTTTAAAAATAAAAATTGGGAAAATATAGTCTTAGATCATTTTCAAGTTTCAGCTTTAAATAATTTAGATTTGAAGGATAGAATGTATTCAGTTATTGCAACTGGAAAACTAATTGAATATCTATATATGACACAAAAATCATCCCTAGAACATATCAATAATTTATCTTATTATCAACCAAATAAATATATGATATTAGATATAAACACTAGGGCAAATTTAGAAATACATGAAACAATAATAAAAAAAGACAGAAGAGGCGCTTTAATTGGATTATTAGATAAAACATCTACTTCCATGGGAGGAAGATTATTAAAAAAATGGCTAGAACAACCTTTAATTCAAGTTGATGAAATAAAAAGAAGAAATAATGCAGTAGAGTATTTCTTAAATAATATTGAAGTTATGGATCATGTAAAATCTATAATGAGGCAAATTTATGATATCGAAAGGCTGGCAAGCAAAGTATCTAATGGAAATTGTAATGCTAGAGATTTAATATCTTTAAAAAATTCTATATTTGTTTTACCAAAATTAAAAGAGACTTTGGAAAAGTCTTCTAATAAAGAATTAAATACTATGGGAATAGACTTAGATACTCTTGGTGATATGCATACTTTATTGGATGAAGGAATAAATGAAAATCCACCTATTACCTTAAAGGAGGGGGGATTAATAAAAGAAGGATATAGTCCTGAGTTAGATGAAATTAGAAATATTTGTTTAGGTGGTAAGGAATGGCTTGTGTCTTTAGAGTTGAAGGAAAAGGAAAAGACAGGTATTAAGAACTTGAAAATTGGATATAACCGGATATATGGGTACTATTTTGAAGTTACTAAATCAAATATAACTTTAGTTCCTGATTATTTCATTAGAAAACAAACTTTAACTAATGCTGAAAGATATTATACAGAAGAACTTAAAGATATGGAAGATAGGATAATAGGAGCTGAAGAAAAATCTTTAGACTTGGAATATCAAATTTTTAATGACATAAGAGATAGGGTTAGAAAAAATATTGAAAGGATTCAAAACACTTCCAAGATAATCTCTATGGTAGATGTATTAAATGCCTATGCACAGATAGCATACAAGTTAAACTTTGTAAAACCTAACTTTAATGACAAAGGTATAATCCATATTGTAGATGGAAGGCATCCAGTGGTTGAAAACAATATTGAAAACAATTTATTTATTCCTAATGATACTTATTTAGATACAAAAGATAATATGGTTCAAATTATTACGGGGCCAAATATGGCTGGTAAGTCAACTTATATGCGTCAAGTTGCTATTATTACACTTTTAGCCCATATTGGGTCATTTGTTCCAGCTAAGAGTGCTAATATATCAATAGTAGATAGAATATTTACTAGAATTGGAGCTGCAGACAACCTGTCTCAAGGTGAGAGTACATTTATGGTTGAAATGAACGAAGTATCAAATATTTTAAAATCTGCAACCAAAAATAGTCTTATTATTTTAGATGAAGTAGGCAGAGGAACAAGCACCTATGATGGACTAAGCATAGCTTGGGCTGTTGTAGAGTATATTATAAACCATATAAAAGCGAAAACAATGTTTGCAACCCATTACCATGAATTAACTCAACTTCAAGAAAAGAATAATGGTATAAAAAATTTAACAATAGTTGCAGAAGAAAAAGGCGATGAAATAATTTTTCTAAGAAAAATTGTTGAAGGAAGTACTAATAAAAGTTATGGAATAGAAGTTGCAAAGTTAGCTGGCATAAATAAGGAAGTAATTAATAGAGCCAATGAGATTTTGTCATTAATTGAAGATAATCACCAAATAAAGTTAAATGATCAAGTAAAAGAAGAAACAAAACAATTGAATTTAACAGACTATAGAAAAAATTATTATCTTGATAAAATTTTAAACTTAGATATGGATAATATGACGCCTAGGGAGGCATTAAATACCCTTTATAGTTTAATTGAGGATGCTAAAGCATTAAGGAGAGAAAACAATGGGTAAGATTAAGTTGTTAGATGATATTACCATAGAAAAAATAGCTGCAGGGGAGGTAGTTGAAAAACCTGCTTCAATAGTTAAAGAGTTGATAGAAAATTCCTTAGATGCTAATTCTGAGAATATTACCATAGAAATCAAGAATGGTGGGAAATCCTATATTAGGGTAACAGATGATGGTGATGGGATTGATAGTGATGATTTGGATTTAGCCTTTAAAAGGCATTCGACTTCTAAGCTTTCTTCGGTAGAAGACTTGTTTAGAATAAAGTCTTTGGGTTTTAGGGGAGAAGCCCTTGCCAGTATTTCCCATGTATCAAAGGTAGAAGTAATGACAAAAACAGATAATGCACTAGGTGGAGTTTTTGTTGTAGTAGAAGATGGAGAAGTTCTATCTAAAGAAGTCATTGGATGCCCTAAAGGTACTACTATGATAGTAAAGGATTTATTTTATAATCTACCTGTTAGAAAGGATTTCTTAAAATCAGATTTAGTTGAAGCAAATCAAATATCTGATATTATATATAAGGTAGCACTTGGAAATCAAAAAACTTCATTTAAGTTTATTAGAGATGATAAGGTTGTGCTAAAAACCTCAAGAAACAATAATAAAAAATCCCATATATATAGTATTTTAGGCAAGGAATTTTCTAACAATCTAATAGAAGTAAGCTTTCAAGATAGTGGAGTTCATATATATGGATATATTTCTAATAACAACCTTTATAGAGGTAATAGAAGCCATCAGTATTTATATGTTAATGGAAGATATGTTAGTAATATAGGAATTTCCAATGCTATTGGAGCTCACTATAGATCCATTATTCCAATAAATAGGTTTCCATGCTTTATTCTTTTTATAGACTTAGATCCTAGTTCTATAGATGTGAATATTCATCCGACAAAACAAGAAATTAAATTTGCCAATCAGTCCTTTATATTTACATCAATAGACAAAATGGTTAAAAATGCTTTAAATCCATCTTTATCTATACCAAAGGTACAAATAAATCATCCAGTGGCAACTGAGAAACAAGAAAAACTACCTTTGCTATTCGAATTATTAGATTGTGATATAGAAAAAGATATTATTGTAAAGGATTTTACTCAAAAGCCAATGTACAGTGATGAAAACCTATTTGAAGCTATGGAATCTAATATACTATCAAGAGAAGATTTTTTAACAGAGAAAAATACTAAAATGGATAAAATCATTGATGAGAGTTTAGAGTTAGATAAGAATTCTAAGGATATTAAAAACATTCTTTCTAAGGTGGCTCCCATTGGTGTAATATTTAGCACATATATATTAGCTGAAGATAAATCTGAAGAAAAGTTATATTTTATTGATCAACATGCAGCCCATGAAAGGATTATGTATGAAAGATATTTAAAAGAATATAAAAATGAAAGTATAGTAGAGCAAAGACTTTTAGTTCCGGAAGTCATAGAACTAACAAATCTGGAAAAAAATCTTTTTTCTGAAAACATTTTAATCTTCAGGGCTCTGGGATTTGATGTTGAAGAGTTCGGTAATAATAGTGTTGCTATACGTTCTGTACCATTAATCTTTGGAGAACCTAATATAAAAAATCTTTTCTTTGATATACTTGATAATATGGGTAGTATTAAAAGCAACTATGACACAAGGTTAGAAAAAATAATGAAAATAGCCTGCACTAAAGCAATTAAAGGTGGGGACACTATGAATAAGATAGAAATTCTTAGTTTATTTAAACAACTAGCAGAAACAGATAATCCCCATAGTTGCCCTCATGGAAGACCAACTGTTTTAGAGATGAGTAAGACTGATATAGAAAAGGCTTTTTTAAGAATTACTTAAAGGATGATAAAATGAAAGACAAAGACAATTTATTCATATTGATAGGACCTACAGCTATCGGAAAAACAGCTTTATCTATTGAGTTAGCAAAAAGAATGAATGGAGAAATAATTTCTGCTGATTCCATGCAAATATATAAGAATATGGACATAGGTTCAGCTAAAATAACTAAAGAAGAAATGGAAGGTATCCCTCATCATCTAATAGATATTGTATTTCCAGATGAGGAATTTACTGTAGCAAATTTCAAAGATAAAGCTACTACCTTGATTAAGGAAATTAACAATAGATATAAGTTACCTATTATTGCAGGAGGTACGGGTTTATATATTAATTCCATAGTATATGATTTAAAATTTACTGAGGTTCCACCTAACGAAGAATTGAGGACTAGACTTGAAACCTTAGCAGATGAATATGGAAATGAATATCTTCATGAAGAATTAAATAAAATAGATAAGGTAAGTGGTGAAAAAATAAGTATAAGAGATAGAAAAAGAATAATAAGAGCAATGGAAATATTTGAAGCTACTGGAAAAGCAATGTCTGAACACAACAAAGATTTTAGGGTGCCTAATAAAGACTATAATTTAGTTATGGTAGGGTTAAATATGGATAGGCAAAAACTATATAACAGAATTAATCGCAGGGTAGATAAGATGATAGAAGAAGGCCTTATTGATGAGGTAAAAGGGATTTTAGAGAAAGGATACAACAAAGCCCTGGTATCTATGCAAGGAATAGGGTATAAAGAGATAGTTATGTACCTAGATGGAAGTATATCTTTAGATAAATCTATAGAATTGATCAAACAAGGTACAAGAAATTATGCAAAAAGACAATTGACATGGTTTAAAAGAGATAATAGAATAAAGTGGATTGATATAGATGAGTTTTCTGACCATATGGACATTGCTCAATTTATAATCGATTATACTAAAGAAAAGATTAAAATTCATATATAAAGGAGGGGAAATAGTGAAACAGGCTATAAATTTACAGGATGTGTTTTTGAACAAGGCACGAAAAGATGGTATTGGTATTACTATATTCTTAGTTAACGGATATCAAATAAAGGGTCAAGTTAAAGGCTTTGATAATTATACAATAATTTTAGAAAGTGATGAAAAACAGCAACTTATTTACAAACATGCAATTTCTACAATTATACCTATGAAGCAGATAGACTTAGATAACTAATTTGATTCAAAGATTTTGTTTTATAAAGTCTCTGAAATATCAGAGACTTTTGTGCTTCATATATCAATGGAAAGGTGACAACAAATGAACGAATTAACTATAAATATTTTATGTAAACAATTTGGAATAAATAAAGAAATAATAGAATTTGTTAGTAATAAAGAAAACTTGATTATAAATAGATTTATAGAAATTGATAATATTAAGCAATATAATCAATATAAAGTCATAAATGCTATGCAAGAGTGTAGATTATCTTCCACAGATTTTAATTGGACAACGGGATATGGCTATGGTGATGTGGGAAGGGAGAAGGTCGAACAAATTTATGCCCATGTATTTAATACTGAAGATGCTCTCGTGAGACCTACAATTGCTTCAGGGACTCACGCTATAACTTTGACATTGTCTGGTATTCTCAGGCCTGGAGATGAGGTTATAGCCATTAGTGGGGCTCCATATGATACCCTTCAAAAAGTAATAGGTGTCAAAGGGGATATGTCAGGCACCTTAATGGATTATGGTATTGAATATAAGGAAATTCCTTTAAAAGATAATTTAATTGATGTTGAAGAAGTTATGAAAAATATATCTAAAAAAACAAAGATGCTGATGATTCAACGGTCTACTGGTTATAGTGATAGACGGGCATTAACCATTAAAGAGATTGAGGATGCAATTAAATATATTAGAGAATATAATAAAGAAATTATTATTATGGTAGATAATTGTTATGGAGAGTTTTTAGAATATAGAGAACCTACAGATGTAGGTGCTGATATTATGGCAGGTTCATTAATTAAAAATCCTGGCGGTGGAATAGCTTTATCTGGAGGATATATTGTTGGAAAATCTAATTTAGTTCAATTAATTGCCAACAGACTAACTGCGCCTGGCCTTGGTAAGGAATGTGGTCTTACCTTTGGTACAACAAGAACTACTCTACAGGGTTTTTTTCTAGCGCCCCATATAGTATCTGAGGCAGTGAAGGGGGCTTTGCTAGTAGCTATAGTGTATAAAGGTTTGGGGTTTAATGTAGTTCCTGATATTGATGATTTAAGATCTGATATTATCCAAGGAGTGGAGTTAAAGAGTCCAGAAAGGGTTATTGCATTTTGTAGAGGGATTCAATCTGCTTCTGCAGTAGATTCATATGTTACTCCTGAAGCTTGGGATATGCCAGGCTATGAAGACAAAGTTATTATGGCAGCAGGCGGATTTATAGAAGGGTCATCTATTGAGCTTAGTGCTGATGGGCCAATAAGAGAGCCTTACTATGCTTACTACCAAGGTGGTTTGACCTATGAACATTGTAAATTAGGTGTTTTAAAATCCTTAAATAATTTATATAACGATAGATTGATAGATATAAATAAACTAATTTGAGTTTTAGATAAAAACAGCAGATAAATTTTACCTGCTGTTTTACATCTTTCTAAACAATCCAATGACCTTTCCTAAAATAGAAATATTAGTGGTATAGATAGGCTCCATGAATTGGTTTTCAGGTTGTAATCTAATTCTATCCTTTTCTTTAAAAAATCTTTTTACAGTAGCTTCATCTTCTAATAAAGCTACAACAATATCTCCGTTTGATGCATTCTTTTGTTCTTTTACCAAAACCAAATCGCCATCTAGTATTCCAGCATCAATCATGCTTTCCCCCTGAATTTTTAGCATAAACACATCATAACCTTCTACAAGCTCCAATGGAACAGGGTAAGTATCTTCAATGTTTTCAACAGCCAAAATAGGAGTGCCAGCAGTAACTCTGCCTAAAATAGGAACATCTAGTGTTTTTTTCGGTACCAACAAAAAGTCGTCGTTTTTATCCAATATTTCAATTGCCCTTGGTTTTGTAGGGTCTTTTCTAATATAACCCTTGGCCTCAAGTTTTTCTAAGTGGCTGTGAACTGTTGAAGTAGACTTTAAATTGACACCTTTACAAATATCTCGAACGGCTGGTGGATAACCCTGTCTTTGAATTTCAGATTTTATATATAACAAGATTTCAATCTGCTTTTGAGTTAAGTCTTCGTACATAAAAACACCCCTCATATAATATATATTTTCTAATTGATTACTAACTTTGATTTATTATAGCATATTAAATAAAAAAATTCAAACAAAAGTTCGTTTTTTTCAAAATAACCATTGACAAAGAACCTATGTTTGAGTAGAATATACTTAGAACTATTGTTCAGAACTAATGTGCGAGGTGCTATTATGAAGAAGAAATATAAAATAGTAAATAAAATGAGATTTTATCTGTTTATTACTTCCTTGTTTGTAATTTTAGCAGTTATTGTATTTTCATTGTTATCGAACAATAAGGTTCATAGTTCGGTTCATATTGTTGAATTTGATGAGGTAGAGGTAGTAGAGGGGGACACATTATGGAATATTGCTACTAGATATCTTCCAGAAAAAACTGACATTAGAAAGATGATATATGATATTAAAGAATTTAACCAAATGGATAATGGGCCCATACATCCAGGAGATATAATTAAGATACCAAAATCCTATAATAATTAAAAAAGCTAAGTAATCCTTAGCTTTTTTTGTTGGTTCTAGTTGCGAGTGGATTGCTTTTTATTGCATCTCTTAGTCTTTCGTTGTCAATATGGGTATATATTTGAGTCGTAGAAACTGATTCATGTCCCAATATTTCCTGTAAAGCTCTAATATCTACATTTCCATACTTATACATCAAGGTGGCGGCTGTATGTCTCAACTTGTGAGTAGAATATATAGATGTATCAAGTCCAGATTTTTCAAGGTATCTATCAATCATGTGTTGTATTGCGCGATTACTCATCCTATTTTTTCTCTTGCTAATAAATAAAGCCTTTTCATCTATTGGATCTTTAGGACGGATTTTTATGTAGTCATTAATTGCCAGTATGCAGGCCTCATTTATGAATATGGTTCTTTCTTTATTTCCTTTACCTATTATTGATAGAGTATCATTGTCTTTAATTTTATCTATATCAATACTAGAAAGTTCTGATAAACGGAGTCCGCAGTTTAAAAACAACATTATTATTGCGTAGTCTCTTTTTCGATATTCCTCATTTTTATTTTCTAATACAGTATTTAATAATAATTCTGATTGTTCAAGGGTTAGATATACAGGATGTCTGTTTTCTGTCTTTGGAAATTCTAAAGCTTCAGCAGGGTTTTTTACAATTAGATTTACTTTAGAGTAGAGGTAATCAAAAAAAGATCTAAGAGAGGCTACTTTTCTTGATTTAGCAAAATTGCCATTATCTCTTTTTTTATCTGCATATGAGATATAGGCATGTAGGTCCTGAATATTTATTTTTTTTATTAAATCTAAGTCTATATCAGAGATATTGATTTCTTCAAAATTCATATTAGAGTCTGTAAACTTATATCTCAATTTAATAAATCTAAAAAAAGTCCTTAAATCAAAAAAATATTCTTTCACAGTGTTTGGAGAGACTCCTTTAATTGTTTCCATATAATTTAAGTAATCTTCAAGGATTAATGGTATATCTTTCATTGTATCCTCCCTTTCTATACACTTTAGTCACAAAATAACTATTTTGTGACTAATCATTCATATTATAAATTTACCCTAAAATACAACCTTCAAACAAATAACAACTTATCATAATAGAAAACTTGCAAATAAATTAATATTACTTCCTTCAAAGAAGAAATCATTTAGACAAACCCACAAATCAGGCTTTTCGTTAAATGTATAAACATTTTGAAGGTAAATCACCTTAGCAAGCTATAAAGGGCAAATTAAAGGAATTTAGCAAACGATACATAAGAGAGTATTCGTTACAATAATTAAATGCCTTAAAATCGATTTTAGAGCTTCAAGTATAATCAAAATCTATAAAAAATATATATGCGTCAAAAGAAACATATTAAGTTTACATAATTATAATTATGTAAACTTAATATGGATAAAATTTTTAAAATTATGGTTGAATACCTTTATAAATCAAAATGGTTAACATAAAAATAATATGTCAACCATTTATTAGTTTTACTATTCTTCGACTAACTGTTTAATTCTATCTAATCCTCTATTTATATTTTCCATAGATGTAGCATAGGAAAGTCTAATATATTTATCATCTCCGAAGGCAATTCCAGGTACTACTGCAACATTACCTTCTTCAAGCAAAACACTAGCAAAGTCTAATGAGGAATTTATAACTTTACCTCTAATAGATTTACCTAGTAGTTGTGTGAAGTTTACCATTATATAAAAGGCACCTTTAGGCTTACTACAGCTTAAACCCCTAATAGAATTTATGGTATCTGCCATATAGTCTCTTCTTTCTTTAAAGTGTTTCTTCATTTCTTCTACACTATTTTGATCTCCTAATAAACCTTCTACACTGGCATATTGAGATATTGAACATGGATTTGAAGTGGCATGGCTTTGAATATTACTCATTATTTTAATTATATCTTCATGGGCTGCTGCATATCCAATTCTCCATCCAGTCATAGCATAAGCCTTAGACATACCGTTTATTAGTATTGTAAGGTTTTTTATTTCCTCATTAAATGATGCCATAGATATATGCTTCTCTTCATCATATACAAGCTTTTCATAGATTTCATCAGATATAACAAATATATTGTTTTTAACTGCCCAATCAGCTATGCTTTTAAGTTCTTCTTCTAAGTAAATGGCGCCTGTTGGATTGCTAGGACTATTTAATATAATTGCTTTTGTCTTAGGAGTTAATACTTTGTTTAAATCTTCGACACTAAACTTAAAGTCATTTTCTTCTTTTGTTTCAACATATACAGGAACTCCATCAGCAAGTTTTACTAAGTCTGGATAACTAACCCAATATGGTACACCAAAAATCACTTCATCTCCAGGATTTAATATTGCCAGCAATGCATTATGTATAGAATGTTTTGCCCCGCTAGAGATTATAATATTACTTGGCTTATATTCTAAGCCATTATCCTTTATTAGTTTTTCACATATAGCTTTTTTAAGTTCTATTATTCCAGATGCTGGAGTATATCTAGTTAGACCTTCCTTTATTGCTCTAATTCCTTCAGATTGAATATTTTCAGGAGTATTAAAGTCTGGCTCTCCAGCTCCAAAGCTAACTACATCTATACCAGAATCTTTCATGGCTTTAGCCTTTGCAGTAATCTCCAATGTAACTGAAGGGGCAATTTCTAATCCTTTTTTTGATAGATTAAATTTCATAGCTTATCTTACCTCCATAATGACATTTTGTTTGATACGGTTATAATTTTTCTCCATATATATCTTTTAACACATTTTTAACAATAAGTAAAGAATCTTCGAATAAAGATTTATTTTGTAATAAGATTACCTTATAATGCTTTATTCCTTCATCTGTTATCTTATATCTTCTTATAGATCTCTTATCTGGTTCTTCCCACCATCCTTCTATATGTCCTTCTCCCTCTAACTCTCTAAGAAGTGGATATATCATCCCTGGACTAGGCTCCCATCTATTATCCAATCTTTTTTTTATTTCATCTTTAATTTTATTACCATAATAGCTTTTTTCATTTAATAAATGAAGTATATAAAGCTTTACGAAGGAAGTAGTACTTATTTTAGTAGGAAATTGTCTTTGTCTCTCTCCCCTGTACATTGTCATTCATATCCTCTCCTTGAATTTTGGAATAGTTTCAATATCAACAACATACTTTCCTAGCAACAACTCACCATTAACTAACTCGCCATGAAAATCGGATCCACCTGTAATTATTAAGTCTTTGGAATGTGATATTTCTAACAATAATTCTACATCTTCTTTACTATGCTTTGAATGTATACACTCTATTCCATCTATACCTAGTGATATACAGTGGTTAATAATCTTTTTGTTTTTTAATAATCCTGGATGGGCTAAAATAGCCATACCTCCACTGTCTTTTATTAAGGAAATGGTTTCATCAATGGATATTTTATACCTTTCAGCATATCCTGGTTTTCCTCTATTCAAATATTTTTCAAAGGCCTCTTGAAGATCAGTAACATAGCCATTTTTAATTAAGGCTCTCCCAATATGAGGTCTTCCTATATATTCGTCTCTAGAAATTTTTTTTACTTCTTCTATAGAAACATTTAGTCCTAATTTATTAAGCTTTTTAACCATTTCTATACCACGACTCAATCTTGAATCTCTTAGTTTGTTTGTAGTGTTAATAATATCTTTATTATATATATCTATAAAATATCCTAATATATGGACTTCTTCATCCCAGTATATAGAGCTAAATTCAACACCAGGTATTACTTTAAAATTATCATATTTCTTACAATAATTAATTGCTGGATGAATACCAGTAATTGTATCATGATCTGTAATAGCTATTCCTTTTAAATTATGTTTTACGGCAAGATCTACAACTTCTTCTGGAGAATACAATCCATCTGAGTGATTAGTATGTACATGTAAATCGAAGAACATAAAATTCCTCCCTATTTAAATGGGTTATAAAAAACCTGCCTATGCTGGCAGGTTTTTTATAGTATTATCTTGGCTCGATAATTAGCTTAATAGCTGTTCTTTCTTCACCGTCTATTACTATGTCTGTGAAGGCTGGTATACAAATAAGATCGATTCCACTTGGTGCAACAAATCCTCTTGCAATTGCTACTGCTTTTACAGCTT
>Ga0265293_10007036_pt1 | contig 17567 bp, 19 predicted proteins | sample Munlanlewell138R_FD_192505 | JGI IMG/M metagenome (GOLD analysis project Ga0265293, IMG submission 192505) | Leachate microbial communities from a municipal landfill in Southern Ontario, Canada - Leachate well 138R | ecosystem: Engineered > Solid waste > Landfill > Unclassified | place: Canada...
TGCTTCGCCTTGCCGTGCGTCAGCACTGTCGCTCAGGCCAGCGGAAGTTCGAGCAGGAACTCGGCGCCGCCGCCCTCGGCGTTGCGCGCGCTCAGGTGGCCGCCGTGCTGCTCGACGATGGCGTAGCTGATCGACAGCCCGAGCCCGGTGCCCTTGCCGACGGGCTTGGTGGTGAAGAAGGGGTCGAAGACGCGCAGCAGGTGCTCGGGCGGGATGCCCGGGCCGTTGTCGCGCACGCTCGCGCAGGCCATGCCCGGCTTTTCGCACGCCACCGTGATCCACAGGCGGGGCGAGGCGACGGCGTCGACTGCGTCGAAGCTGTTCTGCAGCAGGTTCATCATCACCTGCTGCAACTGGCCCGCATTGCCCATGACCATGCAGGGCGCGCCGGGCTGCCAGTCCACGTCCACGGGGGCGGAGCGGCCCTTGCGCACCCAGTGGATGGAGCGGTCGATGATGTCGGTCAGGTTCACGGCGGTGCGCTCTTCCGAGTCCCGGGCGGAAAACCGCTTGAGGCCGTGGACGATGTCGGCCGTGCGCTGCGCGCCCTCGAGCGTGCCTTCGATGAGCGAGGGCAGGTCGTCGAGCAGGTGCTGAATGCGCAGTGTCTTGCGCAACTCCTGCAGCACCGGCTCGGGCGCGTGGGCGTGCAGCGCGCCGATGTAGGTCTGCAGGCGGTCGCAGTACTTGCGCAGGGCGTGCACATTGCCCAGCACGAAGCTGATCGGGTTGTTGAGTTCGTGCGCCACGCCGGCCACGAGCTGGCCGAGTGAGGCCATCTTCTCCGAATGCAGCAGTTGCTGCTGCGTGCGCTTGAGCGCCTCGTGGGCGGCGCGCATTTCGTGGTAGGCGCGCTTGAGCTCGGCCGTCGGCCGGCCGACCCAGACGGTGCCGACGCGCCGACCGTTGCTGCCGATGCGCGGCGTGCAGTTGGCGTCCACCGACACGGCGTTCCCCTGGTGGTCGAGCAGGTGCAGCTCCATGCTTTCCCCGCTGCGCGGTGCACCGGGATTCTCCATGGCCGCGCGCGCCAGTTCCATGCTCTGGGCATCGGACAGCAGCGCATACAGCAGCTTGCCACGCAACTGTTCTTCGGGCTGGCCGACCAGTTCGCACAGCGCCGCATTGGCCTGCTCGATCACGCCGTTCACATTGCAGACCACCAGCACGTCCGACATCGAGGTCAGTACGCTGAAGATGAATTGCTGGGACTGTTCGAGCTCGGCGTTCTTCTTCTCCAGCTCCACCTCGTCATCGATCAGCCGGGTATAGACCTCGTCCATCTTGTGGATCACGTCCAGCCAGGTGGACTCGTCCACGCCTTCCATGGGGGCGGCGGGCAGCGGCGTTCGGGAGCGCGGCTTGCTCATGGCGTCAATGCACGGTGCAGACCATGCAGGGGTCGAAGGATCTGACGATGTGCTGCACCGCCACCGGCGTCTGTTCACCGTCGCGCACCGGTGCGCCCACCAGCGCCTGCTCCAGCGCGCCGGGCGTGCCGGCGGCGTCGCGCGGCGAGAAGTTCCAGCTCGTGGGCGCGACGATCTGGTAGTTGGCGATGCGTCCGTGCCGTGTCACCACCCAGTGCCCGAGACTGCCGCGTGCGGCCTCCGTCAGGCCCATGCCGCTGCCCTCGTCGGGCAGCTCGGACGGTACGCAAAAGGGTTCGGTGGGCCGCAGCGCGCGCAACCAGTCCTCCATCATCGGCACGACGCGCGCGAGTTCCAGCGCACGTGCGAGCACCCGGGTATAGACGGTGCCGCCATGGCGGGCCACCGCGTCGCGCACCAGCGGATGGCTGGCCGCGAGCTGGCGTGCGATCGCGCCGGTCTCGATCACTTCGCCACCCAGGCGGGGCGCCTTGTTCCAGGTGTAGCCACCTGCTTTGTCGGGTTCGGGCCGGGTCTGCCCGAGCAACGGGTGCAGGGGCCCGGCACCGTCGGCCAGCCAGGCATGGGTGGCGTCCTCGGTGATGGCTGCCGTGTCCGCCGCCTCGAGCCGTGCCCGTCCGGCCCGCCACACACCACCGGGCAGCGCGAAGCCGCCACCGGGTTGCGCGTAGGTGCCGTAGCTCAGGTAGCGGCCGGGCCCAGGCCCCAGCGCCTCCAGTTGCAGGTCGCGCACCAGTGTGAGGAAAAAGCGCAGGTCGCCGCCCAGCGGATCCTGCGCGTGCCAGTCCCACAGCATGTCTTCGGTGTGCAGCTCGATCATGGACTCCAGCGGCGTGGCGAACAGCTGGCGTTCGAGGAAGGCACGGAACTCGCGCACGTGCGCGAGCAGGCGCACGCGTTCGGCCGCATCGATCGGCCGCGTCGAACCGCCGGGCTCGATGGCTTGCGTGTGTGGCCACTTGCCGCCCAGGGCACCCATGAGCGTGAGCCAGCGTTGTCGCGCGGCGGTGGCCGCACGCACCTGCTCGCCCTGGTTCGGTGCGAAGCGACGCACGGCCTCGGCATGCCAGGGGTGCCGGGCATACACCGGACGCGTGAAATCGGGCATGAAGAACAGGTAGAAGTGCGTGAGGTGATCGGCCAGGTTCTCGGTCGCCAGGATCAGGTTCGTCGCGTGCTGGCCGTTGGGGGGCATGGCGATGCCACCGAGCTGTGCCAGCGCACGCGCGGACGCCACCGATTGCGACACCGAGCAGATGCCGCAGATGCGTGGCACATAGACCAGCGCGTCGTGCGGCGCCTTGCCCTGCAGGATCTGCTCGAAGCCCCGGTACATGGTGGCGTTGACCTGCGCCGATGCCACGCGGCCGTCCTGCACGTCCAGTTGCACCGCGAGGTCGCCCTCGACGCGGTTGAAGGGGCCGACGATGAGGCGGGTGTCGCTGGGTGAGGTCATTTCAGTCTGGTCTTGCGAACCGCCGGTTTGACCACCAGATGATCGGACACGGCGTTGTGCTTGACGCGCTTGGGCGTGGCGCTCTTGGACAGCGAGGCCAGTGCCACGAACCAGGCCTTGGGCATGTCGGTGGGCAGGCCGATGGGGATGCCCGCCAGCTTGGGCGTTTCGTGGAACGGGTGGCCCGGCTCCTGAAAACCCGGCTCGGTGCAGGCGATGCAGGCGTAGCCGCCGCGCGTGCACGAGCCTTCGCCGTTCCACAGTCGCGTGTTGCAGTCGGCGTGCACCTGGGTGCCCTTGCAGCCCATGTGCTCCATCAGGCAGCCCAGGTCGGAGGGCTTCTCCGCGCTGGCCTTGAACTCGTAGTATTCGTTGCGCGTGCAGCCGTGGTGCACCAGCTGGTCGGCGTAGAAGCGGGGCCGGTTCAGGGGGTCGAGCGCGTGGGCGTCGAACTCGCCAAGGGCCAGCGCCATCAGTGTGTCGATGACCCAGCCCGGGTGTGTCGGGCAGCCGGCCACGTTGATCACCGGCAGGCCGCTGCCCGAGCGGAAACCGGCACCGAGCAGGCCGCCGGGCTGGTCATCGTCGTACTGCAGGCCGCAGGCGTCGGTGGGGTTGTCGCCACCGGCGGTGATGCCGCCCCAGGCGGCGCAGCTGCCCACGGCCAGCACATGGCGTGCGCGCGTGCTCAGCCGCCGTACCCAATCGATCATCGGCAGACCGGTGCCGGCCAGCATGTGAAAGCGGCCCGTGCCCTGCGGGCCGCGCAGCAGGGCGCCTTCGATGCACAGGGCGTCCAGCCGCGTGTGGCCCTGCACGATGGCGTCGAGCAGCGTGACGAGCTCGTCGCCGCAGGCCAGCGACAGCGACGGGTGCCAGAGCAGGTGGATGCCGGCATCACGCAGATGGCCCTGGAAGTCGGTCGTGTCGGCGCACAGCAGCGACATGCTGCAGCCGCCACAGCCACCGCTTTGCAACCACAGCACGTTCAATGGTCCGCTCATGTCAGCCCTCCAGTCCCAGTCGCTGCATCTTGCTGCGCAGGCCGACGCGGCTCAGTCCCAGCTCCCTGGCCACGTGGCTCTTGTTCCAGCGCAGGCGTTCGAGCGTTTCGCGCAGGATCATGGCCTCGATCACGTCCAGCCGCTCGGCCAGGGTGCCCGAGCGCGGAATGGCCGGTTGCAGGTCGCCCTGGAGGGTGCCGCTGCGCCCCTGCAGCACGCGTGGCGAGAACGCCGAGGCGACCAGACGGCGCTCGTCATGCAGCGCCAGCGCCCGTGCGATCTCGTTGCGCAGCTCACGGATGTTGCCGGGCCAGGGATAGGCCATCAGGCAGGCCAGCGCCTCGTCGGGCAGCTCGGCGCCCGGGTGACCGATCTCGGTTGCCACGTCCTGGGCCAGTTGCCGCGCGATGGGGCCGATGTCGCCCACGCGCTCGCGCAGCGGCGGCATGGTCAGCGTGACACCGGCGATGCGGTAGTACAGGTCCTCGCGGAACAGGCCCTCGCGCACGCGCTGCTCCAGATCGCGGTGGGTGGCGGCGATGATGCGCACGTCCACCGGCACCGGCCGCGCCGCACCCACCGGGCGCACCTCGCCCTCCTGCAGCACGCGCAGCAGCTTGACCTGGAACGCCGGCGAGGTTTCGCCGATCTCGTCCAGGAACACAGTGCCGCCGTCGGCACGCTGGAACAGGCCGGCGTGGTCTTCGTAGGCGCCGGTGAAGGCGCCGCGCTTGTGGCCGAACAGCTCGGACTCGAGCAGGGTGTCGGGAATGGCGGCGCAGTTCTCGACTTCGAACGGGCCGCCCAGGCGCGGCGATGCGTAGTGGATGGCGCGTGCCAGCAGCTCCTTGCCGGTGCCGGATTCGCCCAGCACCAGCACCGGGATGTCGTAGCGCGCGGCGCGCTCGGCCATGGCGCACACCGCATCCAGCGGGCTGCCCGGCGAGCGCACGATGCGCCCGAAATCGAACTGGCTGCGCGCCTGCGCCATCTGCTCGGCGCTGCGCTGGCGCAGCACGCGGGTGCTGGTGCGCAACTCCAGCCCGAGCCGGCTGGTCTGGCGCTGCAGGGCCTGCGCTTCGACCGCGTTGCGCACCGCGTCGAGCAGGTGGTCGGGCGACCAGGGCTTGAGGATGTACTGGTAGATGCCGGCCTCGTTGATGCCGGCAATGATGTCCTCGCTGTCGGTGTAACCCGAGATGACGATGCGCACCACCTCGGGCCAGCGCTCGCGCACCTCCTTGAGGAAGGCCACCCCGGTGGTGCCGGGCATGCGCTGGTCGCACAGGATGACGCTGACCGGCTGGCGCTGCAGCAGGCCGCGCGCCTCGTCGGCGCTGCTGGCGGTGAAGACGGTGAAGTCCTCGTCGAGGGTGCGGCGCATCGCGTCCTGCGAGCGCACCTCGTCATCGACCACCAGCACGGTCGGCAGGGTCTCGGCGTTGGCGGGCATGTTCACCGGTGCAAGGCCAGGTGGCGGGGTGTCCAGGCGTGTGGCAGCTTGTGCACGAAGTGGTGACGTGCCACGTGGTAACTCGGATCGAAACCGTAGAAATTGCGGTGCATGCGCGCCAGTTCCTGTTCGCGGTAAAGGGCCAGCGGGCGGCTGGCTTCGTCGCGCTCGCGCGTGGCTTGCTTGGCCGCCAGTCTCTTGGGCAGATTGTAGGCGCCGGCCATCTCGCGTGCACGCTGCAGGCAACGCTGCTCGAAGCCTTCGCGCCCCTGCGCATCGCAGTGGTCGATCAGGCCCATGCGGGCCGCCTCGTCCGCGAGCAGCGGCAGCCGTGTGGCCATGAGATCGCGTGCACCGGCGTCGCCCAGGCGGCGCGGCAGCAGGTAGGTCCAGTACTCGGAGCCGTAGAGGTTGCCCATGTTCTTGTAGTGCGGGTTGAGCACCACGCCACGGTGGGCCCACACCTCATCGGCGGCCAGGGCGAGAAACACGCCGCCGGCGCCGGCGTTGCCGCGCAGCACGCTGACGGTGATCCGGTCGGTGGCGCCGATGATGGCCAGCGCCGCGTCGTCCATGGCCTGGATATTGCGCCAGGAGGCGTCGGCCGCGCTGTCACCCGGGAGGTGCGCGGCCGCCTCGATGCTGTTGAGATCGATGCCGTTGCTGAAGAAGTCCGTGCCGCCGAACAGCAGCAGCACCTGGGTGTCGCGCTTGCAGACCTGGCGCAGCGCATCGAGCAGGCGCTGGCAGCGCCCGGTGGACATGGCGCCGTTGTAGAAGTCGAACGACAGGCAGCCCACGCGCGCGCCCGCGGGGCCCTGCTCGGTATAGCGCAGTTCCCCCCACTCGTCATCGGCGCGCTGCAGCGGTACCGGCCGCCGGGGCAGGCGTGCCGCTTCATCCTCAAACAGCGCGGCGGCATCCTGCTTGAAGTGGCGATGCGCCGGGTCGGTGTCGGGCGGATCGGCCAGACGTGCCTGGCCGATCCACACCCCCCCGTCGCGCGTGCGACGCAACAAGGCGCCATCGCGCACGGCCAGCACCTCGCCCGGCGCTGCGGCGGCATGAGCGGCCATGGTGGTGGCGCTGGCCGGATGGGCGTCGCCCAGGTAGCATGGCCGGCCCCAGAGCGCATCGCACACGCCGGGCTGGCCGTCGGCGCTGCGGATTTTGGCCAGCACCCGCTCGGTGCTGTCGGCCGCCCAGTCGATGGCGCGCTCGTCCTGACGCATCAGGGGCTGCCAGCGGTCGGCCGGCGCCGGGCCTGGCCACGGCGGTGCGGTGCGCGCGCCGCTTTCGACGTGTGCCACCGCTTCGGCCACCGCCTGCCAGGCCGCCTGCGTGACCTCGCGCCGGTACAGGCTGCCCTTGCTGGTCGCCCGCGTCCGGAAGGCAGCATGTGACCAGACCGGTCCGGCATCGAAATCGCCATTCGCTTGCAGCACCGTGACCCCCCATTGGGTTTCGCCGCGCAGCACCGCCCAGTCCAGAGCCGACGGACCCCGGTCGCCCGGCGGGCCGGGGTGCACCACGAGGCAGGTCACGCGCTGCCACACCGAGGCCGGGATGCGGCGCTTGAGAAAGGGGGCAAGCACCAGGTCGGGCCGGAACAGGGTCACGGCTTCCTCCGTCACGCTGTCGGCGATGTCCAGCTCCACGCTGACGACATGGCCGGCCCGGCGCAACTCGGCAAACAGGCGCTGGCTCAGGCTGTTGAAGCTGTGACAGAGCAGGAGGATGCGCAGACTCATCGGGCTCAACAGATGCGGGGCAACTGCTCTCCGCTGAGCCAGTCGACCACCCGCCGGCCGCCGAAGCGCGTGGCCATCTGGACGAAATGGTGGGGATCGGCCGTGACCTCGCCAATGCGGGCGGCGTCGGCGCCCAGCGGGTGGGCGCGCATGGTGGCCAGCAGCGCTTCGGCCGCCTCCGGGGCCACCACGGCGATCAGCTTGCCCTCGTTGGCCACGTACAGCGGGTCCAGCCCCAGCAGCTCGCAGGCAGCGTCCACCTGCGGCCGGACCGGGATGTCGGCCTCGCGCAGCAGCATCCCCACGCCCGACTGGCGAGCCACCTCATTGAGCGTGGTCGCCAGTCCGCCGCGCGTGGGGTCGCGCAGCACGCGCACCGCGCCGGGTGCCGCCTCGAGCATGGCCGCCACCAGGGTGTGCAGCGCCGCGGTGTCGCTCTCGATGGCGGTTTCGAAGGCCAGCGACTCGCGCTGTGAGAGCACCGCCACGCCGTGGTCGCCGATGGTGCCCGACAGCAGCAGCACGTCGCCGGGGCGGGCATGGCGCCCGCTGATGTGGACGCCTGCCGGCAGCACGCCCACGCCGGTGGTGCTGATGAACACGCCGTCGCCCTTGCCCTGTTCCACCACCTTGGTGTCACCGGTGACCACCGGCACGCCGGCTTCGCGCGCGGCCGCCGCCATCGAGGTGACGATGCGCTGCAGGTCGGCCAGCGGGAAGCCTTCCTCGATGATGAAGCTGGCGCTCAGGTACAGCGGCCGGGCACCCATCATCGCCACGTCGTTGACGGTGCCGTGCACGGCCAGGCAGCCCACGTTGCCGCCGGGGAAGAACAGCGGCGAGACCACGTGGCCGTCGGTGGCCATGACCAGGCGGCCTTCGGCCGGATCGAAGGCGGGCAGGGCGAGCACCGCACCGTCGTCGCCCTGGCGCAGGAACGGGTTGTCGAAGGCCGCCAGGAACAGCTCCTCGATCAACTGGGCGGCGGCCTTGCCGCCCGCGCCGTGGCCCATGTCGATGCGACCGCGCCTGATGTCCAGCGGACGGATGTAGTTCTTCTTCACCGGCCGGGGCGCTGGCGCCTCGCCGCCAGCGGCTTGATCGATGTCGGTTCTCATGGGGTGACCTCTTCGGTGGCGGGCACGGGTGCTGCGACCACAGGGATATCGCGGAAACGGCCGTAGGTGTAGTGCGCGGCGCAGGCGCCTTCGCTCGACACCATGCAGGAGCCGACCGGGTTCTCCGGCGTGCAGACGGTGCCAAAGATCTTGCAGTCGGTCGGCCGCTTCACGCCGCGCAGGATGGCCCCGCACTCGCAGGCCTTGTTGTCGGGGACCGAGCGGTAGTCCAGTGCGAAGCGCCGCTCGGCGTCGAAGTCGGCGAAGGCCTCGCGGATCTTGAGCGCGCTGTAGGGCACCTCGCCCAGGCCGCGCCACTCGAAGCTCGGCCGCAACTCGAACACCGCCGACACCAGGGCCTGGGCCTTGCGGTTGCCCTCGGGCGTGACGGCGCGGGTGAACTCGTTCTCCACATGGGCGCGCCCATCGTTGACCTGACGCACCAGCATCAGGATGGCCTGCATCACGTCCAGCGGCTCGAAGCCGGCGATCACCACCGGTTTGCGGTATTCCTCGGCAAAGTGCTCGTAGGGCGAGGAGCCGATGACGATGCTCACGTGCGCCGGTCCGATGAAGCCGTCGATCGGTACGGTGCCGAGCTGGCGCACCTCGGGCGATTCGAGGATGTGCGTGATGGCCGAGGGTGTCAGCACGTGGCAGCACAACACGCTGAAATTGCCCAGACCCTCGTGCTGCGCCTGACGGATCGCCAGCGCCGTGGGCGGCGTCGTGGTCTCGAAACCGATGGCAAAGAACACCACCTCGCGCTCGGGGTGGGCGCGCGCCACCGCCAGCGCGTCGGCGGCCGAGTACACCATGCGGATGTCGCCGCCGCGCGCCTTGGCCTTGATGAGTGACAGGCCATCCGACGCCGGCACCCGCATCGTGTCACCGTAGGTACAGACGATGGCTCCGCGCTCGAGCGCGAGGCGGATGGCCAGGTCAATGCGGCCGATCGGCAGCACGCAGACCGGGCAGCCCGGGCCATGCACCATGCGCACGTTGGACGGCAGCAACTCCAGCACGCCATAGCGGCTGATTGCGTGCGTATGGCCGCCGCAGAACTCCATGAAGCTGTAGCGGCGGTCCGGGCGCGCCTCGTCGGCGATGCGCGCGCCGATCTGGCGGGCGAGGTCGCCGTCGCGGAATTCGTCGATGTATTTCATGGTGTGTGATCCATTTCGGCGAACAGGGCCAGGGTGCGTCGGGCTTCCTCGGGATCGACGGTGCCGATCGCGTGGCCGACGTGGACGATCACGTAGTCGCCCAGTTGCACGCCGTCGACCAGCCCGATCGAGACCTCCTTGCGGATGCCGCCGAGGTTGACCAGGGCCTGGTCGTTCGGTCGCAGTTCGACCACTTGGGCAGGAATGGCTAGGCACATGTCTCGCTCTGTTCGTTCTCTGTCGGGATTGTCGTGGGGTGGCCGCCCGGGGCTGGCGCGTGCCGCAGCTGCCGCACCGCCACCCAGGCCTGGCCGAGCGCCAGGCCGGCGTCGCCGCAGCCCTGTTCCGCCGGCAGCCAGGCCTGCAGGCCGGCTTCGTGCAAGCGCGCGAGCACGCGCTCGCGCAGGATGCGGTTGAAAAAGCAGCCGCCGCCCAGGCAGGCGGTGCCGGTGGCGTGGGCGTGCGCGGCGTCGATCAGCCAGGCGGCCAGGGCGTCGGCCAGCGCGAGGTGAAATCCTGCCGCCGCGACGTCGACGTCGGGGGCGTCGAACAGCGCGGCCAGCAGCGGCCGCAGGTCGAGCCGGTGGTGCCCGTCGATCCGGGCGCCAGGCAACGCTGGCAGGCCGGCCCGGCGTGTCAGCGCGCGTGCGGCGGCCTGCTCCAGCGCGATCGCGGCCTGCGCCTCGTCCTGCTGGCGCCAGCAAATGCCCAGCGCCCCGGCGGCGGCGTCGAACCAGCGCCCGGCGCTGCTGGTGAGCGGACTGTTGAGCCCGCGGTCCAGCATCTGGCGCAGGCCGCCGGCCACTGCCTCGCCCACCACGGGGCCGAAGCGCGGCGCGATCTCGTCGGCGCGCCCCAGTGCGTGCAGGGCGCTGGCGGCCATGCGCCAGGGCTCGCGCGCGGCGCGGTCGCCGCCGGGCAGCGCCAGCGGGTACAGGTGGCCCAGGCGCGCCCAGCGCGGCCCGTCCAGCCACAGTAGCTCGCCGCCCCAGGTGCCGAACGCGGCGTCCGGTGTGCCCAGGCCGACGCCGTCCAGTGCCAGCCCCACCGACGGTCCGTGCAGGCCATGCCCGGCCATCACCGCGGCCAGGTGCGCATGGTGGTGCTGCACGCCGATGGCGGGCACGCCCAATTGCTGTGCCGTGGCAACGGCAAGCTGGGTGCTGAAGAAATCCGGGTGCAGGTCGTGTGCGACGGCCTGCACCGGCCGGCCGGCGGCGCGGGCACGCGCGAGCAGCGCGTCGACCGAGGCCTGCAGCGCCGCGCAGGCCCCGGGGTCGGACAGGTCGCCATGCAGCGCCGACCAGTGCGCCTGCCCGTCCATCCACAGGCAGGCGGTGTTCTTGAGCCAGGCGCCGAAGGCCAGGACGGTGGTCGTCGTGGGCATGTCGCGCTCGCCGTGGGCCTCGTTCACCCGCCCGCCGGCTGGCGTTGCTGCGCCAGTTCGGCTTCGAGCTGTTGCACCCGTGCGCGCAGCGCCGCCAGTTCGGCCGCGGCGCCATCGTGGTGGTGATGCGGGTGGTGGTGGCCGTGGTGCCGGCCCATCGCGTGGTCCAGCCAGTGCAGCCAGCTGTCCATGCCCTGGCCGGTGGTGGCCGACAGCTCGATCACCTCGATCGCCGGGTTGACGCGCCGCGCCAGCTCGACGCAGCGCGCGACGTCGAATGTCACGTGCGGCAGCAGGTCGACCTTGTTGAGAATCATGAGCTGAGCGGCGGCGAACATGTCCGGGTACTTGAGCGGCTTGTCCTCGCCCTCGGTGACGGAGAGCACCGCCACCTTGGCCGCCTCGCCCAGGTCCCACATCGCGGGGCAGACCAGATTGCCGACGTTCTCGATGAACAGCAGGCCGCCGGCACCGTGATCATGGTCATGGTGGTGGTGCCCAGGGCCGTGTTCATGGTCGTGGTCGTGCCGGTGCAATTGCGCGAAGGCCTCGGCCACCATGGGCGCGTCGAGGTGGCAGCCCTTGCCGGTGTTGACCTGGAGCGCCGGCGCGCCGGTGGCGCGGATGCGGTCGGCGTCGAAGCTGGTCTGCTGGTCGCCCTCGATCACCGCCACCGGCAGGCCGGGCGCGTGCGCCTTGAGTGCCTCGATGGTGGCGCACAGCAGCGTGGTCTTGCCCGAACCCGGACTGGAGACCAGGTTGAGTGCCGTCACCCCGTGCGCGGCGAAGTGGGCGCGGTTGCGCGCCGCGACGCGGTTGTTGGCGCCGAGGATGTCGGTCTCGATCCGGAGCGCGCGCTCCTGGCTCATGCCGGGCACCGAGACCCGGGCCGCGCCGGTGCCGAAGTGCAGGTCGCCATGGGCGGAACCGGTGTGTGCGGCCCCGGCGGTGTCGATGTCCCGCCGGTGCTGCGTGTGGGTGGGGCTGTTGTCACTGCATCCGCATACGACGCACATGTTGGGTCTCCTGTTATGGGTTCATCCGGGGGCTGCCCGTATCATCGCTGACGCGCATGTCGAGCACGCGCAATTCCATGCCGCCCGTGGGTTGCAATTGGTAGCCGCCGCAGTCGGGGCAGGGGTCGCCGCGTTGCGCGATCGGCACGCTGTGCGCGCAGGCCATGCACCAGGCCTGGCCCGGCGGCTCGTCGATGTCGATGCGGGCGCCTTCGAGCATCGTGCCGGGCGCCAGGCTCTCGAGCGCGAAGCGCAGCGCGCGCACGTCCACACCGGCCAACTGGCCGGCCTCCAGCCGCAGTGCCAGCAAGCGCGCAAAACCTTCGCGCCGCGCGGTCTCTTCCACCAGCTGCAGCACGCCACCGGCCAGGCTTGCCTCATGCATGATCGGTCTCCATGGCAGCGGGCGCCCGGGTGGGCGCCGCCGCATCGTCGTCGAGGTGGAACGGCACGCAGGGATCCAGTGCGGCCATGAGCAGGCGCACGTGCGGCCCCGGCTCGTGGGCGTTGTCGGCCGGCAAGTGTGCCAGCGCCCGTGCCGCCACCCCCCGGGGGTGGAAATTCCAGTCGGTCGGGGCGAGCACCTGGCACGCGGCCACCCGGGACTCGCCGTCGGCCACGCCGTCCAGCTGCACATAGTGGATCAGCAGCCCGCGCGCCATCTCCACCCAGGCCAGCGCCTGGCCCGGGCCCAGCGGTCGCGCACCCCAGTGCAGCCAGCCGGCACCGGCCTGGGCAGGGTCATCGGGCAGGCTCAGGCGCACCAGCTCGGCAATGCGGCCACCCAGCAGCGCCCAGGCCGAGGCCGGCATCGACGTGGCCGCATCGCGCAGCCGCGTCCAGCTGCCGGTGTGTGCCGGCTGCCCTTGCCATTCGAGGGTGGCCGGCTCGGTGTCGTGCCCGGCCAGCTCGCGGCCCAGCGCATACGGATCCCCCTGCGGTCCATGTGGCCGCAGTGCCGGCACTGCATTCAGGTCCAGCGCCACGTCGGCCGGGCGGGCCGCATGCAGCAGCCGTGCCAGCCAGCCGTCGTGGCGCTCGCTCCAGGCCCGCAGCCAGTCGGCGCCGTCGCTGCGCCACAGGCGCAGCCAGGTGTCGGGTGCCATGTGCAGCCAGCGCGCCTGCAGCCAGTCCAGAGCCTCGGCCCAGGGGGTGGGTGCGTCGGCGCGGGTGGCCAGCCACGGACAGTTGCGCAGGTCGGCCAGGGCCGCGGCGGCGGATTCATCCGGCAGCAGCAGGCGCGGCCAGTCCAGGCCGATGCGGCGCACATGCTCGGCCGCGGTTTCGCGTTGCAGCGCGCGGCCCGGTGGCGGCGCCGGCGGCAGCAGGCCCGGTGCGGCGGCCTGCAGCGCCAGCAGGCTGCACAGCCGGTGCGACTGCCCGCACAGGCTGAACAGGCTGCCCAGCAGGCCGGGCAGCACGCTGGCCGGCTGACCGGCGCTCAGGCGGCCCACCAGCGCACGCCGCGTGCTGCGCAGGTTGTGGCCCACGGGGGCGCCGGGCCGCAGGTACAGGGTGCCGGCCAGGTCGGGCAGGCCGTCCGCGCCCGGCGTGGTGCGCCCGGTCATGGTCGCGCTCCCGTGGCCACGCCGCGACCCCGTCCGAGCAGAAAGGCGCGCCGCGGCGGCACCACCTCGGCAGCCGTGGCAGGCGCCGGTGCCGGCCGCAGCTGCGCCAGCGCCGACTGCGCGGTTTCGCGCGCCAGTGACTGGTCGGTGAAGCCGTCCATGGGGGAGAACAGGGCGCAGGTCTCGTGGAACCCGACCGCCGGGTCGTGCGCGCCGATGAAGTCGAAACGCTCGTTGCCGAAGGCATGTACCCGGCTGCGGCCGACGCGCCCGCCGTGCGGTTCCGGCGCCGCGGGCAGGCGCACCAGGCTCATGAACCAGGGCGTGATGAGGATGCCCTCGGCCACCGCCGGTGGCTCGGCGCCATCCTGTGCCGGGGTTGCCCAGGCGAAGCCCACCGCTTCCACCGACAGCGCGGGGTTGAGCAGGGGCAGGCCCTGCATGCGCTCACGCTGCACGTGCCGGTAGAAATCCACGAGCGTCTGCACGCGGGGTTCGAGCGGGGGCGGGGCGGTCTTGCTCACAGCAGCAGGAACTGATCGGGCGGGCAGTCGCAGTTGGGGCAGCGCCAGTGCGGTGGCAGGTCGGCAAACGGCGTGCCGGGCGGAATCTGCCATTGTGCGTCGCCCAGGGCCGGGTCGTAGACCCACCAGCAGATCTTGCACTCCAGGCGCGAGTCGGGCCGCAGGGCCTGGCGGTTGCCCAGGTACGAGCCTTCGAAGCCCTCGAAGTGGCCGACGGACGGCTGGAGAGCATCCGCCTTCATGGCGATCCCAGGTAGTTCACCACGTCGCGCAGGCGATCGAGCGAATCGCGCAGATCCTCGGGCGCGGCCATGGCCACTTCGGGCATGTCCACCACCTCGACGGTGTTGAGGATGACGGTATCCATGGCGTTGTAATAGACCACGCGCCAGCAGTTCGGCAAGCGGGTGTTGGTGATGCGGCAGTTGCCATAGCCGCGCGAGAGCATCAGCACCCGGCCGGTGCCCAACTCGTGGTCGAGGAAGGCGATGTCCTCGGGTGTGACCGGCAGCAGGCTGAGGTTGACCACGTGGGGTGCCTGGCCCGGTTGCCAGCGGGCGGCATGGTCGCGGATCTCGTCCACCAGCAGCGGCGCGTTCTGCACGTTGGGTGGCAGCGGGGCGGACCACGCCTGGCGCCGGGTGCTGGCGTCGGTGGCCGCCACGTCACGCAGCAGCACCGGCACGGGGCCGACTTCGATCGCATCGTCGACCAGGCTGTCCCGGTCCCAGGCCATCACCCGCCAGACACCGGCGAACACCGATTCCTGGATGCGCACCTCAATCCGGTCGCCGGCGTCCTGCACGATGGCACTGGCCTCGCCCTCGCCCAGCACCTGGTTGATCAGGTGGCGGTCATCCGGCGCCAGCGCCTGCAGATCGACCTGGCCGCCCGGGCCGCCGTGCGCGCTGCGCTCCAGCAGGGCCAGCACCTGGTGCAGCGCCTGCCGTGCGGCCGTGCGGTCCGCCACGTCTTCGGGCTCCGGCAACACCGGGGGCCGGTAGGTGTTCATGTCCCGGGGCAGGGGCAGGTAGTCGAGAGACTCGTCCTCCGCCTGCGAGCCGGGGCCCAGGGCGACGACGGGGATCGGAAAAGCTTTCATGTGGTGGGTCCCCCGGTTCAGTGGCACGCGCCGGGGCCGGGCTGGCTGACCACGGGAATGCCGATGGTGGGCGGGCGTGAGGTGGGCATGGTCAGCGCGGCTTGCACGGCGTCCAGGTACACGTCCCAGTCCTGCATGCCGGCGATGGCCGTGACATAGTGGCCGTGGCGAAAGAACAGCAGCGAAGGCCAGCGTTGCGAACCATAACGGCGTGCCACGGCGTCCTCGTGCTCGCGCGCTACCACGGCCAGCGCGAAGCGCCCCGGGAAGGCTTTCATCAACTCGGGCAGCACCGCCGCCACATCCACCCCCTCGGGAAAGCGGACCGGATCACCGGCCAGCAGGACGACCCGGTCGCCACCTTCGGCGACCCAGTCGGCAACGGTGTGTTCATCGACCCAGCGGGCACCGAAGTCTCGGGCCAGGCGTTGCACCAGCGGTGCGTGGACTTCGTCGGTCTCGGTCATGTCGTCTCCGGAAGGGTAGGGGGCGCCAGCAGGGTACGGGGGTCCATCTGCGATGGCAGGGCAAAGCCCACGTCGGCGTGGGCGGCAGCGCCCTGCAAGGCCCCCAGCACGAGGTCCAGGGCACTGTCGACCTCGGCCGCACGGCTGGCATCGATGCGCTCGCGTGCATCGTTCAGGAACACCAGCAGCCAGTCACCGGGGGCCACCGGGCCGACCAGTGCCGTGTTGATCCGCCGGCGCTCGCCCCGGCCCTCGCACAGTGCGAAACGGCCTTCGGAGGCGACGACCTGCATGGGCATGCCGATGCACATGGTTCAGGCCTCCGTGCGCGGCAGAAAGCGTTCGTCGCCGATGCGGCAGGCCGCGTCCGCGCCCGGGCGCTGGGCCTCGTAGGCAGCCAGGGCCAGCTCGTCCAGCGTCACCGCGTCGCGCGGCGCCAGGGGAGCCTGGCGCTGGCGGGGCTGCGCCCCCCAGCGGGCCAGTTCGGCCAGCCCCCGGGTCAGGGCCTCACCCATGGCCGCCTTGACGACGGGGCGCAAGCTGCCACCGTAGTCCTCCAGCTCCTGCGGCTGGCAGCCGATCAGCAGCACCTGCGCCGGGTATTTGCCGGTGAACTGCGCCAGTGACAGCACCTCCTGAAAGCCGGTCTGGTGCAGGCTCATCTTCTTGGCGCCCATGAAGCGTGGCACCTCGTCGTCGCGCACTTCCCGGAGGGTGCCCGGGGCCAGCCCGTAGTCGACCGCATCGAAGATCAGCAGGGCATCGGCTTCCTGCACATGCTGGATCAGGTACAGGCCCTGCGTGCCGCCATCGATGAGGCTCACGTGCGGGGCGAACTCCCAGTCGCGTTGCAGGGCCTCGACGCAGCGCACGCCGAAGCCTTCGTCGGCCCACAGCAGGTTGCCGATGCCCAGCACGACGATGCGACCGGGCGCGTCCGGCGCGCGTGCGGTGTCGCGGAGGTGGTCCATGGGCTCAGTCCTTGAAGGTCCGGTGGCCGGAGATCATGGTCGAGACGATGCTCTGGCGGCCCATGATGTCTTCGCGGATCGCCGCGTACACGTGCAGCGCGATGAACATCACCATCGCCCACATGCCCAGCCGGTGCCAGGTGTGCAGGTCCTGGCTCTGGCCGAACAGCGGGATCACCCAGCCGAACAGCCGCTCCTGCCACGAACCCATCTGCGCGCCTTCGCCGTACAGCGCGAAGCCGGTGACGATCATGAACAGCGAGAGCATCAGGTAGCCGAAGAACATGGCCAGCCGTGCCAGGGGGTTGTGGCCCACGTACTGGTTCGGCCGCGGGATCAGAAACAGGTACCAGCGCACCATCCGGAACACCTCGCGCCAGTAGGCGCCACGCAGCAGAGGCACCCAGAACAGCTCGCGCGCGTGGTGATTGCCCACGAGCGCCCAGTAGGCGCGGCCCAGCAGGCCTACCGCCATGATGTAGCCGGCCGTGAAATGCGCGAAGCGGATGTAGCCCATCAGGTAGTTGGCACTGGCCTCGCCGGGCTGGGTGGGCAGGGGCTGGCCGATGAAGTAGCCCGTGACGCACAGCACCACGATGGCCAGCACATTGATCCAGTGCCAGATGCGCACCGGCGCCTCGTACACATAGACCGACTTGATGGACTGCCCGTGCTGCACCGCGGTGCCGTCCACGCCGGTGGCGTCGGCCAGGCGCTGTTGTGCCAGATCTTGCGAAGACAAGGTGGACATGCGGTTCTCCTCTCTGTGGGGGCCGGTCGGCCGTGTTTCAGGCGGCCAGTTGACCGAACAGGTAGATCCCGGCGGCGCCCAGCGCGGCACCCAGGCCGCCCAGGGCCAGGCCGCTGCGTTCGGCCAGCCAGCGCCGGATCGCCAGCCCGATGCCGACGCCGCCGATGTGCAGCGCCGCCGTCGTCAGCAGGAAGCCGACGGCGTAGCCCGCGAAGCCCGACGCGGGCGTTTCCGAGCCATGCGCCAGGCCGTGCAGCGCGGCGGCCATCGCGATCAGGCCCAGGCCGCTGGCCGGTGGCATGGGGCGGCGGGCCAGCACCAGCATGGCACCGAACAGCACGACCGACAGCGCCACCCCGTGTTCGAGGTAGGGCACGGTCGCGCCCAGCATGCCCAGCGCGGCGCTGACCACCAGCGCGAGCAAGAAGGTGGCCGGGCCTTG
>Ga0265293_10007038_pt1 | contig 17563 bp, 13 predicted proteins | sample Munlanlewell138R_FD_192505 | JGI IMG/M metagenome (GOLD analysis project Ga0265293, IMG submission 192505) | Leachate microbial communities from a municipal landfill in Southern Ontario, Canada - Leachate well 138R | ecosystem: Engineered > Solid waste > Landfill > Unclassified | place: Canada...
CTGACCGAAATGGGGGAGCTCTCGGCGGCGGGCTGCGTCGCGTTCTCGGACGACGGACGGCCTATAGAAAACGGCGCGGTAATGAGGGCTGCGATGCAGTACGCGGCGACATTTGGCCGTTTTATAATGGCGCATGAAGAATGCGTTGATTTAGTCGGCGACGGCGTTATGAACGAAGGCGTAAATTCCATGATACTCGGACTGCCGGGGATAACGCGGGCGGCGGAGGAATCTATGATTGCGCGCGATATTGCGCTGGCGGAGGCATACGGCCTTAGCGTTCATATTCAGCACGTGTCCACGCGCGGGGGAGCGCGGCTTATAAAGGCGGCGAAAGAGCGCGGCGTTATGGTAACGTGCGAAACAGCCCCGCATTATTTTTCCGCGGACGATGGCTTATGCTTGGGATACGATACAAGGGCGAAGGTCAACCCGCCTCTGCGCGCGCCGGACGACGTAGCCGCAATAAAACAAGCGTTGCTCGACGGCGTCATAGACGCTGTGGCCACCGACCACGCGCCGCATCATAAAGACGACAAAGAGAAAGAGTTCGCGCTCGCTCTGTGCGGCATATCGGGTTTTGAAACCGCGTTTTCGCTTGCGGTTACGTACTTAACGGACGACGCGTATATATTGGCGCGGCTGTTTTCGGTAAATCCGGCAAAAATTATAGGAAAGCCGGGCGGCGTTATAAAAGAAGGAGCCGCGGCGGATATAACCGTCGCGGATTTAAGCGCGGAGTATGTGCTAACCGAAGACGGCATTGTGTCTAAGGGTAAGAACACGCCGTTTATAGGCTGCAAGCTGCGCGGGAAAGTAACGCACACATTTGTTGACGGGCGGCTTGCATTTGACGGAGGGGACGTATGAAAATTGACGCGCTTTGCGAGGCGATTAATAAAACGCGCTGCCCCGTATGCGCGGGGCTCGATACCGATTACAGTTATCTTCCGAACGCTTACCGCTCCGCCGCGGCGACGCCCGACAACAAAGATATCGCGCGAAGCATTTTCAGGTTCAACTGCGATATTATAGAAGCCGTTGCCGATATAGTTCCGGCGGTTAAGGTGCAGGCGGCTTATTACGAGCAGTACGGAGCGGAGGGTTTTAAATGCTTTTTGGATACAATGGAATATGCCAAAAAAGCCAATCTTTTAGTTATAGCGGACGTTAAACGCAACGATATAGGCGCGACGGCGGCGGCGTACGCGAAAGCTTATATAGAAAAGAGCGAAGCGGATTTTTTAACAGTCAACGCTTATCTTGGGGCGGACGGTGTGAATCCGTTTATAGATTCATGCAGGCAAACCGGCAAGGGCATATTTATACTTGTTAAAACATCGAATCAGTCCGGCGTGGAGTTTCAGGATATGGACGCGGGGGGCAAAAAGCTGTACGAGGCGGTGGCCGATAAGGTTTCACTGTGGGGCGGCGGTTATATGGGGCGCTTTGGCTACAGCGGCGTAGGCGCGGTTGTGGGAGCGACTTATGCCGCGCAGGCGAGGGAATTAAGATTGCGTATGCCTAATACCTTCTTTTTGGTGCCGGGCTACGGAGCCCAGGGAGCCGGAGCGCGCGATATAGCGGTCAATTTCGACGACCGGGGCCTTGGCGCCGTGGTAAACAATTCGCGCGGAATACTGCTCGCGTATAAGAAGGAGCCTTATGCGCATTTGAGCGCTCCGCGGGCGGCAAGGGCGGCGGCGCTTGCCATGAAGCAAGATATTTTAAGCGCGCTTTAGCGCTGTTAAATAAGTTTTTTCTAAGGAGATTATATGGCGATACTTACACTTGAAGACGGCACAAGGTTTGTGGGAGAAAGTTTCGGAGCCAAACATGACGTTACGGGCGAAGTGGTTTTCAATACCGGAATGACGGGGTATCAGGAGGTGCTCACAGACCCGTCTTACTGCGGACAGATAGTCACAATGACTTATCCGCTTATAGGCAATTACGGCGTAAACCAATCAGACCTTGAGTCGGCGAAACCGCAGGTCGGCGGCTTTATTGTTAGGGAGGTATGCAGCCGCCCGTCCAACTGGCGCAGCGAGGGAGACCTTGACAAATATCTGTCGGATAACAACATATGCGGGCTTTGCGGTATAGACACCCGCGCGCTAACGAGGATAATCCGCGAAAAGGGTACCATGAGAGGCATAATAACGCAGGGCGAGCCTACGGACGAGCAAATTGAACAAATGCATTCTTTTGAGCTTAACTGTCCCGTGGATATTGTCACGTGCAAAGAAAAATATCAATACTGCGCCGGAAATCCCAAAGTAGCGGTAATTGATTTGGGATTAAAACAAAACATTTTGAAAAGCCTTAAAAGACGCGGTTGCGGCGTTACGGTGTTTCCCGCAAAAACCAAACCCGATGAAATACTCTCGGGTGGGTTTGACGGCATACTTTTAACAAACGGGCCGGGGAATCCCAAGGATAACGCGGAGGTTATCGCCAATCTGAAACAGCTTATAGGTAAAAAGCCTGTTCTGGGCATATGCCTTGGGCATCTGCTCGCGGCGCTGGCGGCGGGCGCGGACACTGAAAAGCTAAAGTACGGGCATAGGGGCGCGAATCACCCGGTAAAGGATTTAGACAGGGACCGCGTATACATAACATCGCAGAACCACGGCTATACGATAGTTGAGGAGACTATACCCAAAGGCGTCAAGATAACACATCGCAACTGGAACGACGGTACTGTCGAGGGGCTTAAGTATAATTCCGCGGGCATGTTTACGGTGCAGTTCCATCCCGAAACGTCTCCCGGACCGGAGGATACGGCGCACATATTCGACGAATTTGTCAGTAATATGGGGAAATAGCGTATGCCTAAACTGTGTAACATTAAAAAGGTACTGGTTATCGGCTCGGGACCTATAATAATAGGACAGGCCGCCGAGTTTGATTACGCGGGCACTCAGGCGTGCCGCGCCCTTATGGAGGAAGGGATAAAGGTTGTGCTGGTTAATTCCAATCCCGCCACCATAATGACAGACCCGGGGCTTGCCGACAGGGTATACATAGAGCCGCTTAATATAAGCTCGATAGAAAAAATAATCGACAAGGAACGCCCCGACAGTATGCTTGCCACCTTGGGCGGGCAAACAGGTCTTAACCTCGCCATGGAGCTTTACGAAAGCGGTATTCTTGAAAAATACGGCGTCGCCCTTCTTGGCACCGACGCGGAATCAATACGCAAGGCGGAAGACAGGGAAGAATTTAAAGCGCTTATGGAGCGAATCGGGGAACCAAGCATAGAAAGCGTTGTAGCCAAAACCCCAAACGAGGCGCTTTTGTTTGCCGAGAAACACGGTTTTCCGCTTATTGTGCGTCCGGCCTTTACCTTGGGCGGCACCGGAGGCGGCATTGCGAACAATAACGAGGAATTAATTTGTATATGCAAAGCCGGTCTTTCAGCCAGCAGAGTAGGCGAGGCGCTTATAGAAAAGAGCGTATCCGGATACAAAGAAATAGAATATGAGGTAATAAGGGACGCCAAAGGCAACTGCGTGGCCGTATGCAACATGGAAAACATAGACCCTGTGGGCATACACACGGGCGACAGCATTGTTGTGGCTCCGACACAGACATTGAGCGACGTGGAATGCCGTCTTTTGCGCACGGCGTCTTTAAAAATAATTGAAGCGCTTAATATAAAGGGCGGCTGCAACGTGCAGTTCGCTCTTGATACGCGCAGTATGCGTTATTACGTTATAGAGGTTAACCCGCGCGTGAGCCGTTCGTCCGCTCTGGCAAGCAAGGCGACGGGCTATCCCATTGCCAGGATAGCGACTAAAATCGCCGTCGGGTACGGGCTGGACGAGATAAAAAACGGCGTTACGGGAAAGACGTTCGCGTGTTTCGAGCCTACGCTTGATTATATAGTGGTAAAGTTCCCGCGCTGGCCTTTTGATAAATTTACCACCGCCGACAAAAAACTCGGCACCCGTATGAAAGCGACGGGAGAGGTTATGGCGATAGGCTCTAACTTTCAGAGCGCCTTTTTAAAGGCGGTGCGCTCTTTGGAGCTTAATATGTATTCTCTGGCGTTCCCCTATGCCGACGGGCTTGATAACGCCGCGCTTTTAGAGCGCATAGAGCGGCAGGACGACGAACGCATTTTTCTTGTCGCCGAAGCCATGCGCCGCGGCATATCTTTGGAGCGTATAAACGCCGTTACAAAAATTGATATATGGTTTCTGGAAAAAATAAAATCAATAGTAAAAATGGAAGAGGAGTTCGCGTGCGGGGGCAAAGACGCGCTCCGTTCGGGAATGCTCAAAAAAGCGAAGAAAATGGGGTTCTCCGACAGAGCTGTTGCCGGTCTGACGGGCACGGACGAAGAATCGGTTCAAAAGCTGCGCAAACGGCTTGGTATATTGCCGGCTTTTAAGGTGGTAGATACTTGCGGGGCGGAGTTTGACGCGGTAAGCCCTTATTATTATTCCACATACGATGATGAAAACGAGGCGAAACAGTCGCGCGGCAAAACAATTGTCGTTTTGGGCTCCGGGCCTATACGCATAGGGCAGGGCATAGAGTTTGACTATTGCAGCGTACACTGCATATGGGCGCTGAAAAAAGCGGGGTACGAAACCGTTATAATAAACAACAACCCCGAGACGGTGTCAACAGACTTTGATACGTCCGACAGGCTTTACTTCGAGCCTTTAACGCCCGAGGAAGTGGGCAATGTGCTGGAGCAGGAGAAACCGGAAGGCGTTATTGTGCAGTTCGGGGGACAAACGGCCATAAAGCTTGCCAAGCATGTACGGGAGATGGGATATAAAATTATTGGTACGTCTCTTGAAAGCATAGACCGCGCGGAAGACAGAAAGGAATTTGAGGCGCTTCTCGAATCGTTAAACATACGCCGTCCTAAGGCGCGCACGGCAGTCACGGAGCGGCAGGCGGTTACAGCCGCGGCAGAGCTTGGGTTTCCCGTGCTTGTGCGCCCGTCTTATGTGCTTGGAGGCCAGGGCATGGAGATTGCTTACAGCGAGGACGATATACGCGAATACATGCGCATAATAGGCCGGAGTGAGCAGGAACATCCCGTTCTTGTGGATAAATATATGACGGGGCTGGAGCTTGAGGTGGACGCGATAAGCGACGGCGCCGATGTGCTTATTCCGGGCATTATGGAGCATATAGAGCGTGCCGGAGTGCATTCGGGAGATTCCATATCCGTTTATCCCGCGAGGCGCATATCAGCCGCCCAGCAAGGCGAGCTGGTAAACATCACAAGGAAGCTTGCGCTCGCGCTTGACGTGCGCGGCATTGTGAACATACAGTATGTTATATCGGGCGGCGATATATACGTTATAGAAGTCAATCCGCGCTCGAGCCGCACCGTTCCGTATATATCCAAAGTAACGGGCGTGCCTATGATAGATTTGGCGGTGCGCGCCTCCTTGGGGCAGCCGCTTTTCGGCATGGGGTTCGGTACGGGGCTGTATCCGCCGCGCGGCGTGATTGCGGTTAAGGTGCCGGTGTTCTCGTTTGAAAAGCTGCCGGACGTCGAGGTGGGCTTAGGTCCTGAAATGAAATCCACAGGCGAGGTGCTCGGTATTTCCCGGCATTATTCCGAGGCGCTGCTAAAAGGGCTTGTAGCGTCTGGCATCGCGCTGCCCAAAGAAAAAAGCGCTGTGCTTCTGACGGTTGCGGACAACGATAAGCAGGAGCTTGTGCCTATCGCCGCGGTGCTTGACTATTTAGGTTACGATATATACGCCACAACGGGCACGGCAAATGTGCTTAATTTCAATTTTGTCGCCGCGAGCGCCGTACCTAAGCTGTCAAAAGACGCGGGCGGTATAAAAGAGCTTATAGAAAGCGGGCGGCTTGCGCTTATACTTAACACGCCGACGAAAGGCCGAAGGGCGGACAGGGACGGATTTAAAATACGGCGGATGGCGGTTGAGCATCGCATACCGTGCCTTACTTCTTTGGATACCGCGCGTGTGCTGCTTATGAGCTTAAAGTCGGGAAAGACGGATTTTTGGCCGATTTGCATATCGGATATTTAAGGAGAGGCAATGCTTAAAAACATTAAGGCGACCGCGGTTCTTAACGAGACTGTGGCGGAAGGGATATTTAGGCTTGTGCTGCACTGCCCGCAGGCGGATTTGTGGCATTTTGTTCCGGGGCAGTTTGCTCATGTGCGTATTCCGGAGCACGAAGAACTGCTGCTGGGGCGGCCGCTTAGCATAAACGCCGTTAATATAAAAGAAAAAACCGTTACGCTTATATGCCGCGTTTCGGGCAAAGGCACGCTCGCGCTTTCGAAAACGCAAAAAGGAACCGAGTTTTCGGCAATACTGCCCGCAGGACGCGGTTTTAATATGCAAGGCAAGTATAAAAAGATATTTCTTGTGGGCGGGGGCGTTGGCATAGCGCCTTTGCCGCCGGTCGTACAAAAATGGCCTGAAAAACAATACGAAGCGTTTTTGGGATACCGCGGCCGTAACGTTTCTTATGCCGTCGACGAATTTTCCGGCTGCGAAGCCGTGCATATAGCCTCGGACGACGGAACCATAGGCGAGCGCGGAACGGTGACAAAGCTGCTGGAGAAAAGGCTCTCTCAGGTACTGCCGGACGTTGTGCTGGCATGTGGGCCCGCGCCTATGCTGCGCGAGTTAAAACGCATTGTTGAAGCGGCGGGCTTAAGCTGCCAGGTGTCTGTGGAGCAAAGAATGTGCTGCGGCTTCGGGGCGTGCGCCGCGTGTGTCTGCGGCGTTAATACGCCGGACGGGCGGGACTATAAAAAGGTGTGCGTGGAAGGCCCCGTATTTGACATACGAGAGGTGATTCTTTGATGGACGTTAATATGCAGGTTTCATTGTGCGGGGTTAAGCTTAAAAACCCCGTTATAGCCGCGTCCGGAACGTTTGCTTTCGGTGAACAGCATTCGTGGTTTATAGACGTCTCGCGGCTTGGCGGCGTAGCGCTTAAATCGTTGACACCAAAAAAACGCGCGGGCAATTTACCGCCGCGCGTTGCGGAAACGGCGTCGGGGATTATTAACAGCATAGGGCTGCAAAACCCGGGAGTTGACGCTTTTCTTGAGAAAACGTATCAAAAAACGCTTAAGCTTGATACCGTGCTTATCGCCAACATCGCCGGAGAGACAATAGAAGATTACGTCTATGTAGCCCAAAGGCTTAACGATACGCAAATAAGCATGTATGAGCTTAACATATCATGCCCTAATGTTAAGCTTGGGGGGGCGGGCCTTGGCACAGACCCCGCTTTGGCGGCAAAGTGCGTTCGCGGCGTAAAGGCGGTTGCCAAAAAGCCCGTAATTGTTAAACTGACACCCGCCGCGGAGGTGGTGCGCGTGGCGAAAGCCGTGCGGGACGCGGGCGCGGACGCGGTTTCGCTTATAAACACTTATCCCGCTATGGCGGTTAATGTGCGCACAAAAAGGCCGGTGCTTGGCAATGTGACGGGAGGGCTCTCCGGCCCGTGTATAATGCCGGCGGCGCTTAAAATGGTATACGATGTTTCCCGCGCGGTAAGCATACCCGTTGTGGGTATGGGCGGCATAATGACGGGGGAGGACGCGGCGGCGTTTATGCTTTGCGGTGCGCGCTGTGTTATGGCGGGCACAGCGGGGCTTAGGGACCCCGCCGCTCATATAAGAATAATAGACGAGCTTGAGCAATACGCGAAAGATATGAATATAAGCGATTTAAGCGCACTTGTAGGCGCTCTTGAGGTATGATATGACAAAACAACAGATATTCGATATTTTCAGGGAAACGGGAGTGCTTAGCGAAGGGCATTTCGCGCTAACTTCCGGACGGCATTCGGATAAATACATGCAGTGCGCGAGGCTTTTCCAGAACGCCGCCGTTTCAGAGAAATTCGCCAAAGAAATTGCCGGTCAGTTTACCGGTATAGACCTGGTCGCGGGGCCTGCCGTGGGCGGTATTATACTCGCGTACGAGGTTTCAAGGCAGCTGCGCGTACCGAATATTTTCGCGGAGCGCGAGAGCGGCCGTATGGTTTTGCGGCGCGGCTTTTCCGTAAAAGAGGGCGCGCGCGTGCTTGTGGTGGAGGACGTTGTGACCACGGGGGGCTCGGTAAAAGAGGTAATGGAGCTTTTGCGGGGTTTGGGCGCCGTTATTGCCGGAGTAGGCAGCGTTGCCGACCGCTCCAACGGCGCAGTGGATTTTGGAGTGCCGTTTAAAGCAGTGCTTTCAATGGAAGTCGTATCGTATCCGCCGGAAGAATGTCCGCTTTGTAAAAGAGGATTGCCCGTTACCAAGCCCGGCAGCCGCGGGCTTAAACAATAATTTAACTTTAAGAGGCTTAAATCAACTCCGCGCCGGATTTTTTCCGGCGTTTTTTTGCGGATTCATATTTCCAAACCGCCTGCGGATACTAAAATCATAAATATAGCGGGAGGACAAAAATGATAAGAACCGATTTGGCCATGGAGGCCGAAAATATAGGGCAGAGAATACCCGGCGTAGAAGTTTTAAACGAAGATGTCGCAAAGGGCGTACACAGGGTTCGCGTTAACATATCGTCTAAGGAGGGCGAGCGGGCGCTTGGAAAGAAGATTGGCACCTACGTTACAATACACGCCGACGCGTTGGCGCGGGGAGACGCGCAGACGGACGAGGGCTGCGCAAGGGCGCTCGCCGAGGAGATAAAGAAAATGGCGGGAGACGCGATTTTAGGCAGCGTGCTTGTGGTGGGGCTGGGCAACCGTATGGTTACTCCCGACGCTTTGGGGCCCGCTGTGTGCGAAGAAGTGTTTGTAACGCGGCATATTCACGAATACGCGCCGGAGGAGATTGACGAGCGTTTAGGCACGGTAAGCGCTATATCGCCCGGAGTGCTGGGCATAACGGGCATAGAGACGGGCGAGATAATAGAAGGCGTCGCCGGCCGCTTAAAGCCCGCGTTGATAATCGCCATAGATTCTCTTGCCTCGCGCAGTATAGAGCGGGTGCGCACTACAATACAGCTTGCCGACACCGGCATTTCGCCGGGAGCGGGCATAGGAAATAAGCGGAAGGCGCTCGATAAGGAAACACTCGGAATACCCGTTATCGCTCTGGGAGTTCCGCTTGTTGTGTACGCGTCCACCATAGCGCAGGATTTGCTTTCGGCAGCGCTGGAGAAAACAAACGCGGATATTAAATCAAGGGACGGCATGGAACGCGTTCTTGCCGCAATGACGGAGCAGCCCGGAGCGGAAATGATTGTCACTCTAAAAGAGATTGACAAAGTGGTAAGCGATTTGGCGCGCATAATTGCCGACGCGCTCAATCTCGCGCTGCATAAGAACTTAACGCTTGAGGAAACGCGGCGTTATATGCATTGATAATACTTGTACTATATTTATACCGCGCCGCATAGCTTTGTAAAAGAGGTGCGAAATGATGGGGTACGGATCGCGGAATACGCTCAGCGGGCATAAAAGCAAATTTTGCAGACGGAAGGATATGCGTTTTTATGTGCGGCTGGCGCTTATAATAGGTATCGTTCTCGGTTTCGCGGCATCCGCGGTTTTCACTGTAAACGCAAATGAAAAAGCAAAGCGCGTAACGATGGCGGACGATATGCCGGTTTCCGATTTAAACCGGAGGGACGCGTCCGGAGAGGAAATGCTTGACGCGGCGTTTATAGACCCGCGGCTTATACTTGGCGCGGAGCTGCCCGTTATTTACGGCGTTGATATAGAGGAAGTATACGACAACGAGCGCACGGAGGCGGACGCGCCGCAGACGGATATTTTTTTTGACGTGCTGCCCGAAAAAATAAAGCTTGAGATACTGGGGTTTGCCAATGATAAGCCAAGGGAGTTTTACGTGGGCGCAAAAGGTCCGCAGATATTAATATATCATACGCACACTCAGGAGGCTTACCGCCAGATAAAGGGCGAGGAATATATAGAAGCCGGTTCGTGGCGAACGGCGCAGCACGAAGCTTCCATAGTTGCCGTAGGCGCCGCCCTTAAAAAAGAGCTGGAGGAATACGGTTACACGGTATTGCACGATAAGACAAATCATGAGCCGCCTACGCTTAACACCGCGTATACGCGCTCCGTAAAAACAATGGAACGCTATGCGAAAGATTATCCCACAATAAGCGTTTTTATAGACGTACACAGGGACGCTTACGGCAATATAGAGGCGGGCAGCAAGGATTTTGTTGTTGTAAACGGAACCGAATGCGCGCGCGTTATGTTCGTCGTCGGAACAGGGGAACAGTACGATAATAAGCCGAATTACGAATCCAATTACAAGCTCGCTCTTGCGGTAACAAACCAGCTGGAGTCTATAAAAAAAGGGTTCACTCGGCCTATACGCGTTAAAACAGGCAGGTATAATCAGCATATATCCGATATGTGCCTTTTGATAGAGGTTGGGCATAACGCCAACGCGCTGGAGCAGGCCGTAAACTCGGCGCGTTATGTCGCTCTTGCTTTAAGCCGCGTTTTAGAGCCCGGCAGATATTAGCGCGAAACAGCCGCCAACGGCAAGCCGCCAACGGCAAGCCGCGAACGGCGCGCATAAATAAGGTTGAAAACAATTGTGCCGATGGAGTATAATAAATTCATCACTTTTTTGCTGGAGTAAAGATGAATTCAAAGCCAATCGGCTTTTTTGACTCGGGTGTTGGCGGAATCAGCGTGCTTAAAACCGCCTTTATGAAAATGCCTTACGAAAACTACATATATTACGGGGATAATAAAAACGCTCCGTACGGAGAGAAAACCGAAGAGCGGATAAAAGAGCTTTCTCTGGCGGCGGGTGAATTTCTGTTTAAAAAGAATGTTAAAGCGATAGTTATGGCATGTAACACCGCAACCAGCGCGGCCGTTCTTATGATGCGCGAACGTTTTTCCATACCCGTTATCAGCATGGAGCCCGCGGTTAAGCCGGCGCTTGAAACCCAAGGCAAAATTATTGTGCTCGCGACTTTGGCGACGGTTTCGCAGGCGCGGTATATTGGGCTTATTGAGAGGCTTTCCGCGCGTGATAAGGTGATAAGCGTGGGGTGCGGGGGGCTTGCCGAGCTTATAGAGCGGGGTGAAACGGGCGGGACGCAAGTGCTCGGATGTATTGAAAAGTGCCTGTCGGGTATAAACAGGGATATGCGCGTAGGAGCCGCCGTGCTTGGCTGCACGCATTATTCTTTTATAGAATCGCTCATCAAAAGCCGCATAGACAAAACATTTAACGCCGATTGCCGCATTTTTGACGGCCGGCACGGCACTGTCCGGCGTCTTAGGGACGTTTTGGAAATCGAAGGTCTTTTAAGCGGCGAAGACAAAACGGCGGGCGGCATAGAGTTTTATTCGTCGCGGGGAGACGACACAAGTTTTTACAAAGAGATGTTTAATAAGTTTGAGGCTTAAAATGCGCTTTTAAAATTGCGGTGAACATGGCAATACCAAGGCGGTTTTAAACGGCGACGGAGGGTATAAATGAAGCTGTCGGATAACGCGCGCGTCGTTCTTGAAAGGCGGTACCTGAAAAAAGACGAAAACGGCGTTTGCGAGCGCCCCGAGGATATGCTTATGCGCGTGGCGGAAACAATCGCGCAACAGGATATACGGTACGGGGAAGACGCCGAAAAAACAACGCGTGAATTTTTTGATATTATGGATTCGTTAAAGTTTTTGCCCAACTCGCCTACGCTTATGAACGCGGGGCGGGAATTAGGTCAGCTTTCGGCTTGTTTCGTGCTGCCGGTGGAAGACAGCATGGAAGGCATTTTCGACAGCCTGAAAAACGCTGCTATAATTCACAAAAGCGGCGGAGGGACGGGCTTTTCTTTCTCGCGCGTTCGGCCGGCGGGTTCAAGCGTTAATTCCACGGGCGGCGTGGCAAGCGGTCCTATAAGCTTTATGAAGGTGTTTAACGCCGCGACGGAGGCTGTTAAACAAGGCGGTACGCGCCGCGGCGCGAATATGGGCATACTTCGGGTTGACCACCCGGATATAATGGATTTTATATCGTGCAAAAAAGATTTGACGCAGCTTACCAATTTTAATATAAGCGTGGGGCTTACCGAAAAGTTTATGCGGGCGGCGGCGGAGGATAAAAAATACGATTTGATTAACCCCGCCACTCAGAAAAAAACCGGCAGCCTTCGCGCGAAACAGGTGTACGATTTTATTATCGATACGGCGTGGAGAAGCGGAGAGCCGGGAATAGTATTCCTCGATAGAATAAACAGCCAAAACCCCGTTCCTTCCGCGGGAGAGATAGAAAGCACCAACCCGTGCGGCGAACAGCCTCTGCTGCCGTATGAAAGCTGCAATCTTGGCTCCGTCAATTTGAATTCTTTTGTGAATAACGGCAAAACGGATTATGACGCGCTCGGCGAAACGGTTAAAACGGCGGTGCATTTCCTTGACAACGTAATTGACGCGAACCGGTATCCTTTGGAGATAATTGAAAAGAATACAAAGAAAACGCGCAAGATAGGGCTTGGCGTTATGGGTTTCGCGGACATGCTGTATAAGCTCGGCATACCGTATAATACCGATGAAGCGGTAAAACTGGCGGGAGAGGTAATGGAGTTTGTGCAGAAAACCGCAAGGGAAGCGTCTCGGGTTTTGGGGGATAAGAGAGGCAGCTTCGGCTGTTTCGACGACAGCGTATATAAAAGGCAAGGGTTTAGCGCGATGCGCAACGCCACGGTGACTACCATAGCGCCGACGGGCACCATTTCGATTATTGCGGGCACGTCAAGCGGCATAGAGCCGGTGTTCGCTATATCGTATATACGCAATGTTCTTGATAACGATAAGCTGCTTGAGGTTCATCCGTATTTTGAACAGACAGCCAAACAGCGCGGGTTTTACGGCAAAGAGCTTATGGAGAAAATAGCCAAAACCGGCACGCTGCGGGGAATAAAAGATATACCGGAGGACGCGCGGCGTATTTTTGTATGCGCGCACGATATATCGCCGGAATATCATATAAGGATGCAAAGCGCTTTTCAGCGGTATACAGACAACGCGGTGTCAAAAACGGTCAACTTTCCGGCGGGCGCGGGGCGTGACGATGTTGCCGCCGTATACAATCTCGCGCACAGCCTTAACCTTAAGGGAGTTACCATTTATAGGGACGGCAGCCGCAAGGGACAGGTGCTGAGCACAAGCAAAACCGGCGGAGGGGAATCAAAGCCCGCGTTAACGCCGCGCGAGCGTCCGGAAGTGACAAAAGGCATAACGCAGAAAATAAAAATAGGCTGCGGCAACCTGTACGTTACGGTAAATTACGATACGCGGGGTATCTGCGAGGTGTTTACAAACGTCGGGCGGGCGGGAGGCTGTCCGTCCCAGTCCGAGGCGACAAGCAGGCTTGTTTCGATGTCGCTGCGCGCGGGAGTAGACGAAAAAAGTATAATAGAGCAGCTTCGAGGCATAAGATGCCACTCCACTCTGCGCCAAAAAGATTTAAAGGTTTTATCATGCCCCGACGCGATAGGACGCGTGCTTGAGCGCGCCGCGCAGATACGCAACGGTGCGGCAGATGAACAAGCCGGCAAAACGGCAAGCAAATGTCCGGAATGCGCGTCGCCCCTCGAGCACGAGGGCGGCTGCGTGGTATGCCGTTCATGCGGCTACTCAAAATGCGGCTGACACGCTTTAGTTTAAAACTTTAGAGGCGCGGGCGTTAATATTGCGTATTAACGGAACAAAAAAATTAGTTTGTACGTCTTAATAATAAATAAACTAAAAGGCGGCGTACTTTATGGATTGCCGTAAAGCACAACAGAATATAGATTTGTACATTGACGGCATGATTGAAAGCGTCTCGGCAGGGCAGCTTGAACGCCATATAGCTTCGTGTACGCGTTGTCAAAAAACGCTGGACGCGGCGCTGAGTTTAAAGCGCGCGCTCGGTGAGTTAAGCGATTTGGAGCCGCCCGCCAATCTTACGCAATCGGCAATAAAAAAAGCTAAGCGGCGGCCATTGTACGCCTGTTTGACCGCGGTTTTTGGGCTTGCGGCGGCGGCTGTGGTTATCGCCGCGGCGCTTTTACCCGAAAGCCTGGACGCGAAAATATCGCCGGAGATGGATTTGGCGATGCTCGCTACCGGTTCTTCGCAAGAGTGCGCCGCCTGCGCCCCTATGGTAGAGGGCGCGCGGCAGGACGACGGCTTTGAGGAGCCGCTGTTTATGCCCTCTCCGGACAAATGCGTTGGCTTGCGTACATTTGCGACCGAGGAGGAATTTGCCGCTGAATTTGGCAGGGGTTACTACAAACCGGCGGTGTTGCCCGAAGGCTCGGCGTTGGAAAACATAACTGAAGACGGTTGCGCGGTGGTGTTTAACTTCCGTCTTGAGTCGGGCGGAAACTTTGAGTTCGGATGGATAATAGCGTCCGGCGGGCGGGAGCAGTCCGAAGAATGCGGCGGTATATTAACCGGTAAGCTGCTTTTAAACCACATAAAATATGAACAGTACGGTCAGCGTTTTTGGATTAGCGCAACGGACGATATGCAAGATATAAACGCGTACCGGGAAGCGAAATGGCGTCCTTAATATAATTATGACGCAACATAAAAAAGCCCGCTTAGCGTAATACCGCGGAATATGGAATATTCGCTCGGGCATGGCAGGCCTTTTTTATTTGTTTAATCTAGTTACGCTGATTATTCTCATCGTTATTTTTATTCTCAAGCTCACGTTCCATAGCGGCGATTTTCTGCTCGAGGCTTAAAGGACCATCGCTTACGTCTTCACGAGCAAGTTCCTTTTTCTCGTCTTCTTCGGGCAAAGGCAATCTTATCGGCAAAAGAGTTCCTTTTTCTTTACGTTTAAAGTACCGGACGGCGGGTATTACTATTCCGGCAAGCAACGCAAGAATCATTGCCGCCGTTATAAGTATTTTAACGGGCTCGTCCAGTTTAACCGATTCATCGGTTTGAAACATATTTATAACGAAAATAATAATTCCCGCGAGAACGCCGAGCATTAAAGAAAGCGAGAAAAGCGACAGCCGCAGCCTGTATTTATTTTCGACCGCTCTGCGCCCAAGCATAATGGCGAGGAATATTACCACGAAACCATAATTAAGAAGGTTATCCTGCTCTAGCTTAAGCAACTGCGGCAAGAAAAGCGATATAATAAGCGCCGCCGCTGCGAAAACGCCCGCCGCTATTTGTAAAACGCGAAGCTGATAATCCGTCAGCGTGCGTTTTTCTTTCTGTGAAGTATTCATTTACACACCCCTTAATCTGTTTATGGTGATATTATTGCATAGTCCCGGGAGAATTTCCATACCGCGTAATAAAAAACTTATTTATTTTTCCATGCCTATCTGTTAGAATAAACAGGTGTGCTATATGGATACAAAAATATTGGTTGCGGAATGTTGGAGGAAAAGATGAAGTATTACGGTACAGGAGACATAAGAAACATTACTCTCGTGGGTCACGGCGGCGAAGGAAAGACGACTCTTGCGGAAGCAATGCTTTTTTGCAGCGGCGCAATAGACAGGCAGGGCAGGACTGACGATGGGAACACTGTTATGGATTTTGACCCGGAGGAAACCAAACGGCATATTTCGCTTAGCTCTGCGGTGGCGCCCGTCGAATGGAACGGTACAAAAATAAATATTATCGACACTCCCGGATATTTTGATTTTATAGGCGACGCAACTTCGGGGTATCATCTTGGCGACAGCGCGGTTATTGTTATCGGCGGCTTGTCGGGTATCACCGTAGGCGCGGAAAAAGCATGGGATTCCTGCGCCGAGTCCAAAACCGCCAAGGCTTTTTTTATAAACCAAATGGACAAAGAGCATGTTGACTTCGATAAGGTAGCGGACGCTTTGCGCGAAAAATACGGAACCCGCATCACCGTTATGCAGCTGCCCGTGGGGCAGGGGCTTTCGTTTAAAGGAATACTGGACGTTATAGAAATGAAGGCGTACGCTTTCGACGGCAAAAAGCATAAGCCGATGGAAGTTCCGGCGGATTTAGCCGCTAAAGCCGAAAAGATACGCGAGGCAATTATAGAAAACGCGGCCGAAAACGACGAAGAGCTTATGGAAAAGTACTTTGAAGGGAAGGAATTGACAAAGGAGGATATTATAAAGGGTTTAAAGGCGGGTATAGCCGCGGGAGACGCGGTGCCGGTTTTTATAGGAGCGGCGGCGCCCAACCTTGGAATATCATTGCTTCTTGACAATTTAAGCGCGTTTATGCCCTCTCCCGACAGCGAAATCAGCATAAAGGGAAAAACGCAAAAGGGCGAGGAAGTCACATTTACGGCGGATGTAAAACAGCCGTTCGCGGCGCAGGTTTATAAGACGGTGGCAGACCCCTTTGTCGGCAAACTTTCGGTATTTAAGATTCTCGGAGGCGAGCTTGCCGCCGGAAAGCCTATAAGGAACGGCAATACGGGCAAGTCCGAAAAATTCGGCCAGATTTATATAATGAGCGGCAAAAAGCAGATAAGCGTTGAAAGGCTTGCCGCGGGGGATATAGGCGCGCTCGCCAAGCTGCAGTATACGGAGACCGGCAGCACCCTTTGTGACGAACAGAATATTGTTGTTTTCCCCGATATAGTTTTTCCGGAGCCGTGCATTTCTCTCGCGGTTACGGCGAAAAAGCAGGGAGAGGAAGAAAAAGTGTTTGCCGGACTTCACAGGCTGGAAGAGGAAGACCGCTCTTTTAAGGTAATAAAACAGACGGAAACGCCCGACACGCTTGTAAGCGGCCTCGGAGAGCTTCATTTAGAGGTAATATGCAAAAAGCTGCATAATAAATTCGGCGTGGAAGCGCAGCTTTCCGACCCGCAGATACCGTACCGCGAAACAATAAAGAAAAAAGTAAAAGCGCAGGGACGTCATAAAAAGCAATCCGGCGGTCACGGCCAGTTCGGCGATGTATGGATAGAGTTCGAGCCCCTTTTTGATTCGGAGGAGACGTTTGAATTTGTAGATAAAATTGTGGGCGGCGTCGTGCCGCGCCAATACATACCCGCCGTCGAGAAAGGGCTGCGCGAAAGCCTTGTGCGCGGAGTGCTTGCGGGCTATCCTATGGTGAACTTACGCGCCACTTTGATGGACGGTTCATATCACCCCGTCGATTCATCCGAGCTTGCGTTTAAGGTTGCCGCCAGCCTGGCTTATAAAAAAGGCTGCGCGGAGGCTAATCCCGCGCTTTTAGAGCCTATTTATAAGCTTGTGGTCACTATTCCCGAGGAATACATGGGCGATGTTATAGGCGACATTAACCGCAGGCGCGGGCGCATACTTGGCATGAATCCCGTTTTGGGCAATCAGGAGGTTTCCGCCGAGGTTCCTTTGGCCGAGGTTTTTAAATACGCGACCGATTTGCGCTCCATGACGCAGGCGAGAGGTTCGTTCAAAATGACATTCGAGCGTTATGAAGAGCTTCCGGGCAATCTTGCCGAGAAGGTTATTGCGCAGGCTAAGAAGGAAGCGGAAGGGGAATAGCGTTAAGCAAAAGAGCCGGCATATAGTCGGCTTTTTTTAGTGCGGGGCTTGAGCGGCAAAGCCGTTATGAACAAACGGAAAATAATGCATTTGAGTGTGGATTATTCTT
>Ga0265293_10007039_pt1 | contig 17560 bp, 6 predicted proteins | sample Munlanlewell138R_FD_192505 | JGI IMG/M metagenome (GOLD analysis project Ga0265293, IMG submission 192505) | Leachate microbial communities from a municipal landfill in Southern Ontario, Canada - Leachate well 138R | ecosystem: Engineered > Solid waste > Landfill > Unclassified | place: Canada...
ACGGAATAGGGATGTCGAGATTAGCAGAGGATAATCCTGCAAGAGTAAACCTTGAATTTTGCTTGGCATTGTTTACTAAAAATTTAGCCTGATAGACCCCCTCACTCGTGATGCGGAAATAATAATTCAGGTACTGATCGTTATTAAATGAAAGGAAAGTCCCTGAACCATCAAATTGCAGCCAATTATCCAAACCTGATTGAGAATCGAAAAATTCAACGTTGACCGGTTCGTTTTCGTTGAAAACTTTAAACCGCTCCATACCATAAGATTTTTGTCTCAGCACAGGCATTTGTGCATGCATCTCCGACCGCCATTGCTTCAGATCTTGATACAATTCAATCGCCTTGTCTAATTCAGTATTTATTAAATCATCGGATTCTGCGGGATCATCTTTAAGATTATACAGTTCGAAAGCTCCATGCTTTTTAAAATAGAGTGATTGGTTGAAGTTTTCGATTAATTTCCAATCCCCTTTACGAATTGCCCCCATAAACTGTCCATTCGGATGATAATGCGGATAATGCCAGCAGAGATAAGGTCTGTCAATGGCAGCATCAACATCCTCCAATAGATTTGCCGCAAAACTCTTCCCGTCAATATCCTGCAAATCTGAGATGTCAATACCACAAATCTCAGCCAATGTCGGAAGGAAATCTTGTGTCATCACGGGGGTGTTACATAATGAACCGGCTGTTATTTTCCCTTTCCATCTCACTAAAAGAGGTTCCCTGAAACCACCCTCCCAGAAACTGCATTTATACCCTCGTAACGGAGATGGGCCTCTCTCCTGTAACGGAGCAAACTGGCCATTATCTGCGTACACTATCACCAAGGTATTCTCCGATAATCCCATATTATCTAAAGAATCCAATAATACACCGGTATAATAATCCAGGGTCTCTACCATAGCACCTTGCGTAGGGCTTAATTGTCCCCGATCCATACTACCCGGTTTAGCGGCATATTTGGCAATAAGCCCTGCCTCCTCTGTTTCTTTCGTATGGATGGCGTTGTGAGACAGATAACAAAAGAAAGGTTGATTTTTATTTCTTCGTAAAAAATTGAGTGTCGAGTCGGTATATTCTTTCACACGGTGACAATCTTCCCCCCCGGTACATCCACTCGAACTTTTGGGACCGTCATATCGTAAGACTTCATCCCATCCATCCAGATTAGAACTTACATGCCATTTGCCGATTAATGAAGTTCTGTAGCCTGCTGCTTTCATTTTCTGAGGCAGGGAGAGTTCGGATGCTGGAAGCCCTTTGGTCCAATTCGGAATATCTAAGTTGGAACTAAGCGGGACAGCATTCCCGTTCAGCCAGTCAGTCAAATGAAGACGTGCCGGATATTTCCCAGACATAAGTGCAGCCCGGGTCGGAGAACTTAATGCCGCCGCTGCGTATGCATTCGTAAAACGCATCCCTTCGGAAGCAATTTTATCAAAATTCGGTGTTTCGTAATACGTACTGCCGTAACATCCCATTTGATGCTGCCCGAAATCATCTATCAGGATGAACAGCACATTCGGTTTTTCCGTTTCTGCCGCCAGGTTCATTCCCATCAGGGCAAGTCCGCCCGTCAGCAGCGTCAATTTATTAATAGACATAATTATAAGTATTTAATTTGTTAATCTACATTTACCACCATTGATCATACGTAAGCTCACCTTTCCTGTCCACGTAATAGAGAAACATTTCACAATAATCTTTCAATACGGCATATTTTCCACCCGTACCGTAACTTGCCAGAAGTTCTCTGACCACCGGCAGAATATCCAATTTGCGTTCAGCACTCAGATACATGCAAGTTTGCAGGGCCATACGTGCCATCTCCAAATTTTCATCTTTTGTAAATGCCAATAATGCATCTTTTGCTTCCCGGTCATCACAACTATTATAAAGCGATGCTGCCAGATAAATTTTTGCAGGCTCATCCGACATGGCTTTTAAAATTCCGGACAATTGTTTCCGATAAGGCTTGATGCCTTTATCCTGTCCGTATAGTCCGACAGCAGCCCAATACCTGACAACCGGATTATCATCCTGAAGCAGTTGAATCTGTTTTTTAACGACCGGTACACCGCCACCGGATAAATAAGCAGCATCCAACACCTCTTTTACCGGATAGAGTGTAGTATCTAATCTTTTGAAATATGGAATCTGTTTTTTATCACTCAAATAATAATACTCCGGAATAAAGTGTGCATCTTTTTTCTCTTCCAGGTATTTTCTTAATTCTGTTCGAAATACATTTACTTTGTCACCATATTTTTTATCATGGATCAGATTATGTATTTCCCACTTATCATGCTTGATATCGTATAAGTATTCAGCCTCACGTGGTAATAAAATGGAACGCTGTGTTTTATTTAATTTACCTGCATAAAAATCAGAACGGATTTGTTTCTGAATATCACTGACATCATAATACATCATCCAATCCAAGAATGGCATGTAAGTGGTGAAAACACGGGTATAAATGAATTGACCATCTGTAATACTACGGGATAAATCCGTACTCCCATCCAATCTGTCTACCGCCGAATAAACATATTTTTTTTCTTCTTTCCGTTCAGTCCCTAAAAATGGCCGTCCTTCCAAATAATCAGGGGCATCCGCTCCGGCAAGCGAGAGTACGGTAGCTGCCATATCTTCAAAACTAATTAATTCATCCGTTACAACGCCACTCGTACCCCAGGGTGACAAATGAGCATACATGGGTGGAAACCAGATGATAAAGGGTACACGATATCCCAAAGAAACAGCAGAACCCTTTCCTCTTGGAATCCCTTCTCCATGATCCGCAAAACAGAAAATAATCGTGCTGTCACGCAATCCGTCATCTTCTAACTTTTGCAACCATTTCCCAAATTCTTTATCAGTAAGCGTAATGGAGTTATATACACGTGAAAAATACTTTTGCATCTTGGGTGTATCCCGGTAAATCAACGGCATCTCCAAGTGAACGCCGTGCGTTTGCTCACTTTCATCTAAGTATTGTAAGACTTGTTGCTCATAGATGTTCCAGGGATTGGTCATGGTTCTGGACTGGTGACTTGCAATACCGTTATAAATTGCAAAAAACGGCTGCCCGGGTTTACGTTTACGCCAGTCGGCAGTGTCTGAACTTTCATCCCATGCTTTTTGAGTAGCGGTTTTTGCATTCGCAAAATTATAATCGGTTTTGACATTGTTGGAAGTATAATAGCCCGATTGTTTCAGGTAATACGGAAACCCGTTGATAAAGTCAGGAATAGGATATGCCGAACGATGATGCCCCGTCCCCATCGTGGTTGGCCTCACTCCGGTAAATAAGCAAAAACGACTGGGTGATGAAACTGCACCGGTAGAGAATGCCGACGTAAATCTTACTCCATCCGAAGCCAATCTGTCCATATTCGGTGTTTTGGCATGCTGATCTCCGTAACAACCAATAAATTGTGGCGATGTATCTTCAAAAGTCAGCCATAAGATATTGGGACGAACAGGATTATCGGAATAAACGAGTAAGGGGCTTGTGGAAATAAGCAGGGATAATAATCGGGTAGTTTTCATGATTCCATTATTTAGCTTTATCAAATCATCTGATCAATAATAGTTGAGAGTGTTGGTTTAATATAGAACCGGGGGTTTGTAATGACATGAGATAACTCCCTGCCGGTACGTTCAGAAGATCAAAGTTCACCACATATTCTCCGGGGATAAGGAGAGGGCGATTCTCTTTTATAATCGTTTTCCCGCTCAAATCGCGCAGGCAGATCTCATAGGAACTGGGTTCAAACAAGGTAAACCGGACATGTAATTTTTCTCCGGCACACAACGGATTCGGATATACATCGATTAACTTTGATTTATTAATTACTGGGGATGGAACATCGGTTTCTAAAGTGTTTCTGCTCTCCAGCTTCCAGACAAAATGCGGGCTTCCATTCCACTGCCATTGTGTAACAGTGGCATTTTGGTTTTTAGATTGTCCATTCACCTGCAAGGCATTGCTCGTCTGTTCGTTGTATATTTTGTAACCGTATTGGAAAGGCCGAAGCTCCCATTGCTGGGTGTTGCTCGCTGTAACATTTCTTGTTTCCGCAGCTATACCGTTTGTCGTTACTCCATTGGGAATTTCCAGGGCATACAGGCCGTTCTTCGTCTTTAAATAAAACGCATGGTCAACCTCCGTCAATTGCCACTCGGCATTACTATCCGGAACTAAGGTTTGTATTGTTTTTGAATTAAGCGCCGCACTGTTGGCTACGGCTAAATAGCCACCCGTCACCGTATTTCTGATATAATAATATTCCTGGTTAACCGGCCTGTCACTAATCGGGCTTAACAACTTCTCTTCTATTAAAATCTGGGTAACATTGGCCGCCGGAGATGCCGTGTACGTATTATCGTTGGTGTTCCAATAAGTTTTCACGGAAGTGACGAAATCTTTAAACTCAGTTATCTTATCTCCGAATTCCTGAATTTTCAATAGGGCGGTAGTGGCTATCAGCGGATTGGTATTGTTGGCATAATTCTTAATAATACCGGCACCCGACTCGTCATTACAATATTTGTAGAGAAATGCAGCTAACTCAATTTTTGCAGCTGCAAACACTTCATTGTTTAAAGCAGCCTGAATGGCTGTTTTATTAGCAACTGCATTTTCACCCTGATTGTAAATACCGGCAGCAGCCCAATACCTGACAACAGGGTCTGCATCAGTTAATAAATTCAGCTGTTCGGGCAAAACAGCATTTCCTCCTCCGACCAGCATGGCTGTTTGAAGGACTTTTTCAATATTGTAATTACTTTCTCTGATAGCATAAGGGGTAGAACCAACGGCACGGTTTGCCATTTCATATTCAGGCATAAACCCAATATCTTTTATTTCCAACGCATACCGGACCATTTCATTCCGAAGCTCCTGCAATAAGGTATGGTAAGCCGGATCAGTAGCTAAGTTATTTATTTCCCACGGATCATTTTCCAAATTATACAGATATTCAATGGCTCTTGGCTGGAAAGGTTCCTGCTGTATCACATTCAGTTCATTATAAAACTGATGCTTGCGCGTACTTCTCAGTATATCGCTATTGTAATGGTATCCTTCGTTTTTTACAGTAGGAAGATAGGGTGAAAATACCCTGGTATAAACAAATTTATCTTTCATGACGGAACGTTCCAACCCGGGTGTTTCATCAATCCGGTTACGGGATCCATGTATGTACGTTTGTGATCCGGAAAGGTTTGTTCCTAAAAAGGGCTTACCGGCCATTCTTCCCGGTATTTCAATGCCGGCTAAATTCAATATGGTAGGTGCCAGATCTTCAAAACATATCTGTGTGTCATCGACAACATGTTGATTGAACGGATTCAAGGATTTCCATTTATCCGGGAACCAAACGATAAAAGGTACTCTATACCCCAATCCTAAAGCACAGGTTTTAGCCCGCGGCATTCCCTCGCCATGGTCTGCAAAAATAAATATGATGGTATTGTCGTCCAATCCATCAGCCCGCAACTCAGCCAGCCGCTCACCAATCACCTGATCCGTGTAGTTCACACAGTTCTGAATCCGACCCATGTACTCCCTCATTTCGTCATCCTGATAAAAGAAGGGCGGTATTTCCATATCATCCGGAGAGGACTTATATTGGTTCGCCATGATATTAAATACATTGTCCATATAATACTTATGGCTTTGTGCAGTCACATAACTCTGGTGCGAGTACATGATATTGAATACACTGAAGAAAGGCGTATTGGCATTAGGCCTTTTGCGCCAGTGTGCTGTCTCAGAAGATTCATTCCAGCTTTCATTGATAAACCCTGCATTACTTATATTATAATCCGTTTTTACATTGTTACTTGCATAATAACCGGCCTGCCTTAAATGATAGGGAAAACCTTTTGCCCAGGACGGCACAGCTCTATTAAAACGATGGTTACCGGTACCTAATCTATTGACATCCATTCCGGTAATAATACAACTTCTTGAAGCAGATGAAACCGTGCTGTTGGAGTAGGCATAGTTAAACCGAAGCCCGTTTTGACCATTAGCCAAGGCATCCATATTGGGGGTTTTGGCTGCACTATTCCCGTAACAACCAATAAACTGAGGAGATGTGTCTTCAAAAGTCATCCATAATATATTGGGTTTATCCTGAGCACCTAAAAAACTGATGACAGATAAACTTGCCGTTAATGTAATGTAAGTTTTTTTCATCTTTTATCTAAAATTTATAATACTGAAAGAATGATAGACCGGATATATAAGCAGTGGTAGATTGCATCATTGGCAAAAGCTGATGTGCCCTGTATGCGGAACTGTTGTTTTTACTCAACAGCCCCGCACAGGGGAATGGGAATAGCATTACCACACCAACACTTTCTCTGATTTACCGTTCATGTGAATAAAGTACAGGCCGGGCTGAGGCACAACAAAGGTATGAGCTGTGGTATACCTTGATTCGAGCAACTGTCCGTTGGCATTAAATATCCTGATGTCACTCAATCTATCCGTATTGATTTGAATCTGCCGATCCAATATGGTAATGACCTTGTTATTTTCAAGATTATTCAATTGCGTAAGTAATGTTGTTCTGGGATTAGGATCGTTACTTAGTAAGATTTCATCTGCATAACATTCTGTGTCTGCGGATGCAGCATTGAATTTTAGAAATATTTTATTAAAGAAATCATGTGTTGCCGGTATCGCGACAACATAATCAACCCATTCAGTCGTAAGCGGAGCATTCATTAATGCTGCTGATTGCGTCCCATCCAAGTTAACCAATGAAATCTGTACATTTGGTGATTCTGTGACACTTTTCTTCATCAGCACATGGAGGTAATTGTACCCCCTGGCATCCACCGGATTTTTAAATGCGAATTCAAATCCGTGCCACCAAGCTGTGGGTTTTTTACTGTCTCCTTTAAACATGGCACATTTTTCCGAACTGTTTAAACCGGCCTGATCTGTATTATCATAATTCACATTGTAATAATAGGCTGCATCGTGCACTGTATAATTTACCGTTGCATCAGTAACACCGGAATTTTCAAAATTCAGCAAATTTGCTCTTGAAATTACATCTGCTCCTCTGGGTAGCGGATTGTTATCTAAAACAATTTCATCGTAATAAAACTTAGTAGCTTCATAAAATCTATTCTCTACTCCTGCCCAGTTACCATCCAAAACAATGATAATCTTTTTAATGACATTCATTTTTGACTTTACATTCACTACGATATCAAACCATTTATTGGCTTCAGGACAATCACCCCGTGCAATCTCAATCTGAGTATCGGAACCATCTATACCATAAACCATCCAATTATGTAAAATACGTTCCTTTAAATGCAAAATGTGCAGGTATTGATTGTCAGCGGTGATATTGATGGGGGTGTCAAAGGTAATGGTAATATTGTTGCCAAACCATCCGGGTATACCATCTCCTTGTTTTGTAAGGATATACAAACATTTATCCGATGTATTCAATCCGGTTTTGTCCGGATTGTCTGTGGACATATCAAATGCAGTTTGATTAGCTGCACTCCCGACTATCGTACCAAGCGGAGACTGACCTTCTTCAAAGGTTGCGATTACAGTTTGTGCTTCAACTATCCCTATTAAGAGAAATAAAGCACTGCATAAAGTAAAAATTTTTGTTTTCATAATGGGTAATTGTTTAAAGAATTAGTGTTTAATGATGATTTTATTAAGTTCCGTATGTGTTGTGAACATTGTTTTCAGCAAATAAAGGCCTGCATCAATATGCTTCGTTATAAGTTGAATTTGACTCTTGCCGGATGCAGGATACGATCCGATTACTTTTCCCGTCAAATCCAACAATTGCACTGTTTCCGGCATTGCTGTACCATGAAGTTCTACGTTCAGAAAATCTGATGCAGGATTAGGATAGATAGACAACTGATTTTGATTTTGCAGCGTTGCTGTACTGGGATTCATGTTGTTATCATAATCATAAAAATAATCGAATCTTCGATCAGGTGCAGATTCTCCATCTGTAAAAAACGCTGTGATATCATGGAGATCTTGCACGTTATCCGCCCAATGAAAATAAAAGGAAAGATTGGTTTGAGGAGCAGATAATGCTTCACGTGGTACACAAATTTTCAATTCATTCCCTTTATACTTATACGGAATCACCGTTACATTTTCCCAGGAGGAACCGTTCCATTGCTGGAGTGTGGTTTGAGTGTCGGATCCGACAGCTGAGTTGATGAGATAATCATAGCCCTCCCATCCGGTACTCTTATTTTTATCGGCATTAATGAATAAAAGCATCCAATTCGGATCAGTGTGGGGCGTCAGGTCTTGTGCTGTTTTAACATAAAAATACAGATTTGACTCATCGTGAGTAACTCTCGATTCAATAATATCGTTTCTTCCTGTGTTATTTGTGTAGATGACGGAAGGATCATAGCTGCTGTAATTTCGATGCATCGTATCACCTGCAGGATCTTTAAATACAGGATAAACAGACGACCATTCAGAAAAGCTATCGTCCATAGTAACAGTTTTAGGACCCGAATAAGTCGGAGGTGGAATCATTCCTTTATATTTCCTGATATTGGATATCAGCTGATAATAATAATTATCTGTATGCCCTCCTTTCATGGGTGCCATATCACGATTAAATTCCTGTGACAAGATGTCTACAAAATAGGTATCCCCTGCTTTAATCGTTCTTCCCGCATACGTACCATTGTTGGCACGGATCATTCTTTGGGCCAGCCATTCGTTCCACTGTGTAACCATAATGACTGCAGGATTCACTGCGAGGGCACGTCCCCATTGTTCCGCAGCATGTAAACCCTGGCCTGTATAGTTGGTGAGGTATTGAGAATTAACAGCCGGAGAAGAACCGTTATGATAGCTGGTTCCGGTTGTAGTGCCGGGATGTTGTGCCACGGAAACAGGTATTTGTTCCGGCGTACTTTTATTGACACTCCATCCGTAATCCTGGGGATAATCGTCTAACCATTGCCAATGATCCGGATTTTGAGTCGTGTTGGTCCACGCCCAACTGTATTTGATGGTAAAAAAGTTTTTAACATCCGTACGCAGTATCGGATCGGATTTATCACCGAGTATTAAAGGTTTTCCGTCCCACATAAACCACAAATCCTTAAACAAGGAATGAGCATAGAACTCATCATACAGTTTATTCATCGTATTTCCTGATGAACTGTTGGTAGTAAATACAATCTGAGGCGTATAAATACCTTCTTTCCTCATTTGCATAGAAATATTACAGAGCTTTTTGACTGTTTCGAGATAGGTGACGGCATTGGTAACATCAAGATATAGAAAATCGACCTTGGCGTTACTTAACATCTGGAGATCGCGACGAATAACCCAGGGATCATCGGCTTTGAAATATCCGTACTCAGGTTCTCCCCAAAAATGAAATTCATTCACTTCTCCCCAATAGGGATTATTTGAACTCAAGGGATCAGACGGATATTGCTGGATGATTTTTGTAATATCATATACCTTTTTCCCATGATATCCGTGCCACAGATAATAAAAGACACCTATAAGTTTATTCTCTTTTTTTGTTCCTGCTGCTTGAAAAGTGGGTAATTCACGATTAAGTGCATCGGTAGCTACCCAATAATCCACATAGTCCTGGCTGGCAGGATTTACATTTTTAGCTGTGGGATCAGCGGCATAGAACTGTCTTCTTATGGTAGGGCTTGATTTATACTGCTCATTTCCAGGCTGATTAGCATCTACCGTAACAATACCTGCTTCTCCTGTCAGCGTAACGGTATTTGCTGAAATTTGAGCCGGTCCGGATATCACACGGAAAGTTACCGGTAATCCCGAACTTGCCGAAGCAACCAGATTAAAAGGTTCATCGGTACTCAGCTTTTCATCAAGAAAAGGAAAATTGATTGTTTGTTCTTGTCTTTGATCAACAACAGGATTGGGATCATTACTCAACAGAATTTCATCTGCGTAACATTCGGTGCCTGCCGACTGGGCATTAAATTTTATATACATTTTATTAAAGAAAGCATGGGTTGCCGGTATGGCGACTACATAATCAGCCCATTCAGTTGTCAGCGGAGCATTCATTAATGCTGCCGATTGCGTCCCGTCTAAGTTAACCAATGAAATCTGAACATTTTGTGCTTCGGCAACACTTTTCTTCATCAGCACATGAAGGTAACCGTACCCCCTGGCATCCACCGGATTCTTAAAACTAAATTCAAATCCGTGCCACCAAGGTGCAGGTGTTTTACTGTTCCCTTTAAACACGGCACATTTATCCGTCCGGTTCAGGCCGGTATTCTCTGAGTTATCATAATTAACATCATAGTAATATGCTGCATCGTGCACTGTATAGTTTACCGTTGCATCAGTAACACCGGAATCTTCAAAATTCAGCAAATTCGCTCTTGTAATTACATCTGCTCCCCTCGGCAACGGATTGTTATCCAAAATGATTTCATCGTAATAAAACTTAGTAGCTTCATAAAATCTATTCTCTACACCTCCCCAGTTACCATCCAAAACAATGATAATCTTTTTAATGACATCCATTTTTGATTTTATATTCACCACGATATCAAACCATTTATTGGCTTCCGGACAATCACCCCGTGCAATCTCAATCTGAGCATTGGCGGCATCTACTCCATAAACTACCCAGTTATGTAAAATACGTTCCTTTAAATGCAGAATATGCAGGTATTGATTGTCAGCAGTGATGTTGATGGGGGTATCGAAGGTAATGGTAACATTATTGCCAAACCATCCGGGCAGGTTAACTCCTTCCTTAGTAAGAACATACAGGCATTTATCCGACGTATTCAAGCCGGTTTTGTCCGGATTGTCTGTTGACATATCAAATACAGTCTGATTGGCGGCACTGCCGATGATGGTACCGAGCGGTGACTGACCTGTTTCAAAGGTCGCGATCACAGTTTCTGCATGCACCCATCCTGTAAACAGGAGTATTACTAATGTAAAGAATGTTGTTTTCAAAGTCCAATTCATTTAATGTTTAATGATAATTTTATTGAGCTCTGTATGTGTTGTGAAAGTTGTTTTGAGCAGATAAAGGCCTGCATCGAGATGGCTTACCGGAATTTGCAAGTCTTTAGTCTGACCAGATACAGCAACCCGGTTAATAACTTTTCCTGCTAAATCAATCAGTTGGATACTCATTGAGGGTTCTTCTGATTGGATATGGACTTGGATAAAATCATCGGCCGGATTCGGAGCTATGCTGACAGTTTTTGCAGCACTTGCTATGGATGGGATCTTAGTGCCAACATCCATTTTGCTGACAAACGTTACAATGGAAGTCGGCGGTAAAATGAAATTCTCATTCAAATAAACATTCGGATATTTCTTTAAATTATCTTCCGGATTATTGGTTGTTACATAGGGAACAAAACCTTCCGGAATCAATTCCTCCGATAAGTTGTTTATTTTCAGCTTAATACCACATTCGTTCAGCGAGGCATTCACCGCCACTATGACAAACTCTGAGCTTTCCTCGTTCATATAGGCTGAAATCATTTGTGAAGATACAGCCTGGGTATCCGTTTTATTATCAGAACGTGAGATTTGCACACGCTTCATCCCGGGCCGAATAAAACGGGAATAATTTCCAAGCGTGTAAAGCAGCTTGGTAGTACGAAATACGCCATCGGTTTGTGTGCTGTTCACAGCAACCGGAATTAATGCAAAACGATCTTCGGCTCCGGTATTCTTTTCCAATTCAAACGTTGACCACCACTGCCATCCGGTAGCATTGCCTACTGCTAAGTCATTATGAATAATCCGTGCCAGCGAAATACCACATTCCATGGGTGTCAGTTGGCGATCGGCAGGATGTCCCCATTGATAACCCGTACCCAGCAGGCTGTATTCCGTTTGCCAATATTGATACCCGGACGCTAATTGACTGATTCTGGTATTCAGCGTTGATCGCTGCGAAACGATGGTATTATCGTTTGTATCGTCCCAATAACTGTGTGCTGAGATGATTTTGGACAAAGACGAAATATTCCCTATATAATTTGAACCGGATGTCTTCCACAATTGATTAATCTGGTCTTGTGCAACTCCGGTGCCTGACAGCAGTGCGCCAATATTGCCTGCCTCGGTCACAAATAACTTGGAATCAATGTTTTTCAGCGCAAAGCGGCTATCAATCGCCTGCAATACATTTTTGATTTCCTGGTTAGTCCAGGGGGTCCCTTCCTGTTTGAAAGTTCCGCCTTGTGTATCCGGTGTCCAGTCGTGCTGAGGTTCGTTCAAAGGACTGATATACTTGAAATTAATTCCCTGGTCTTTGAAGTGCAGAATCACATCTGCCAGAAAATCTCCAAAAGCATTGTATTTGTCCGTTTTCAGAATGGATTGCTTCGGATCTCCTTTTTCCCTGAATCCCAATCCTCTGACTGTAAATTGTACGGGCGGTGAATTTTGCCAACCGATGATATCCGGTACTTGATAAGTCAATGCAGCTTTTTCTAAGAACCAGCGTTGTCCCGCCTGTTTATTCCAGTTCCAGGTACCGTCATTATTCAGAAAACATTCTGTTCTGCGTTCAGGTTGCTCTATCCGGCTCGCTGTACCCTGCTCAAACGTACCGGCACCAATATTAAACCTCCACGACGAGAGGCCGATGCCTTTAGGATTACCCGCTGAATCCAACTCCTGGCTGAATAGTAATTCTGCTAATTTCTCTTTTTTTGCAAGCGTAAAATACAAGCCGACAGGTTGTGCATTCCATGCATCCGAAGATCCGAAATTAGCTATGGTTTGAAACTTAACTTTTGGATTGATCGTAAGTACGACAGGGTCAAGCGAACTCTGATGGAACGCACTGATGCCGGATGCAGACAATTCCCGTTGAAAAACCTTCAGCTCATCCATTTCACAGGCTAAGCTGTTACCCTCTCCCGACCCGAGGACACACGTTGACGGACTGATACTGTGTATGTTTAGATTGGTTTTAAGCAATCCGGAGGCACCATTAACATAAATCCGGATAGCTGCCGTACCGGCAGAACTGAATGTCTGAATAAACACAACACTGTTCCATTGATTTGCCGTGAGGTATCGGGTTGAATTCGCTTCAACGGAAATACTTCCATTCACCCGTTTAACTAATTGCAACCCATATTGAGAGGCTGATTTAAAAATTCTTACACCATAATAATCTCCGTTATCTGCCTTAAATTTCAAGATTTCCTTGCCATCAGCAGCATCACCAAAGGTCTCTTTCTTTATCAGCAAGGAAATTGAAAACTTATCACTTCCCAGACATTCACTTCCAAATGCAATGCTTGAATTCTCAGTTAAAACTACATGCTTTTTGTTCATGGTATTGTTTGCATAACTCACAGCAGTGGCTACCGGAGTAATGGCCCCCATGGCATCGGAAACAGTATCATTGAAAGGCAACCACGCTACAGGAGCGCTTTCATCCACCGGTTCCGGCAATTGTACCTGTGCTTTCAATGCCCGAATCTGATTAGGAGATAAAACGGAATGAAAAATCTTAATATCGTCAATTTTACCTTCCATAGGAAAATTCTGATTAGGATCGTTGCCGAAGAACCATTGATTAGCATTGATATCGGAAAGTTTCGTAACCATAGTAATTGAGCCGGCCTGTTCTCCATCCTGATACACAGTCACCGTGTTATCAGCAAACACAAGGGCGTAATGTATCCATTGATTATTAGTTACCACTTGTCCTATGACTGTTTTATAAACATTGTACGCTTGATTATCGTAAACCAAATAACTGGACTCGCTCCAGGTTGTATGTGGAGTAAAATACACCTTGCTGCCATTAGCAGCCGTAAAAGAAAACATCATCCTCCAATTGGTATTACTACTATCTTGTCGTTTAAACCAGAAAGAGATGGTCATCTGATCATGTAGCGGAGAATTATTGAATTTCAGTGCTCCTTTGGTAGCTGACGGGCAATACAAGACTTTACCTGTCCTATCGGCATCGGTGGTAACTGTCGCTCCATTTAAAAGCACCACCTGGCTGTTTCCTTGTGAATCATCGGCCGTACCATTTTCAAAATTTATATCCGCATACAACCGGTAGTCTCCATAGTTTTGAGAATAAGCATGAGCAATGATGCAAGAGACAATAAGAATTGAAAGAGTTTTTTTCATGAGAATATGTTTAAATTAGTTTGCTATTCATTTAGCTTTCGCAAGCTCTGTCAGCCCGCTTGCAGTAGACTATTACAATTATTTAACCTGTATTTTAATCACTGTATCATACTTATATGGCATTTCTGGTTTTCCACCGACATTGATAAAGAAGTTGCCTTCTTCTTTATTATTCTTCCATGATTTCATAAATGACAGTGTTGCACCGGAGCTAAGCATAAAAACTCCCTTCACCTTATCATATTCCACTCCCCGTGCATTGATATATCCAACGTTAGGATGAAGCCAGTGTGCATAGATTGTTTTTTTTCCCATGGTATACCTGCCCCAATCAGGTTTGGAAAGTGTTGAAGCTCCACAACCATATATACTTGAACTGTTTTTATCCATCCATTCCCCCACCTCATTTAAAATACCGACAGACTCTTCAGGTATATTCCCGCGAGCATCGGGGCCTACGTTAAGCAGTAAGTTCCCATTTTTACTGACACAATTTACAAGTGTGTGAATAATTAACTCGGGTGATTTCCAATTTTTGTCAAATTCGCTATAGCCCCATACTCCATTGAGTGTCAAGCAAGTTTCCCAAGGTATTGAATTACCGTATTTATCCGTAAGAGCCACATCCGGCACCCCTTGTTCAGGCGTTTCAAAATCTCCCCATTGTGACAGGACACGTTGTTGGTTAGAAAAGCCCTCATGATCTCCGAGGCGATTATTCAGGATAATATCCGGTTGATATTTTCGCACCAATTCAACCAATTCGCGTGCTTTCCATTTTTCTCCGCTATATTCACCAAAAGAATAATCGAACCACATAATGTCGAGTTTCCCGTAATTGGTAACCAATTCTTTCACCTGCCCATGCATATATTTCAGGTAATTATCCCAATTAAAGTTGCGCTTTCCGTATTCCTTATCGTCGCGTTGAGGGTGATTGCTCACATTGGGAAAATCAGGGTGGTGCCAGTCGATGATTGAGTAATACAATCCTACTTTCAGGCCTTCGGCACGGAATGCATCCAGAAATTCGCGCACCACATCACGTTCGTCAAATTTCGAAGAAAGCTTATAATCTGTAAGTTTGGAGTCGAACAAACAATAACCATCATGGTGTTTAGCTGTAAGCACGGCGTATTTCATACCGGCTGCTTTGGCTGTTTTTGCCCATTTCCGTGCATCGAACTGATCAGGATAAAATACGTCAACATATTGCTGATATTGTTCGTTAGTCATTCTTTCCCTCGATTTCACCCATTCGCCACGTGCCGGAACAGCATACGCCCCAAAATGAATAAACATACCAAAACGGTCATTACGCCACCATGCAGTTCTTTCCATTACTTCCCGGTAATTTTCGTTATATGCTTTCGGGGCAGGCACTTGCGACTGTATTTCTGACAAAATAAGGACGAACCCGAATAAAATGAATAATTGTTTGTTTTTCATTTTTTGTTGTATATAAAAGTTTTTATAATCTCATAAACTCAATGTTTAATGATAATTTTATTTAACTCAGTAAATGACTTAAAAGAGACTTTCAACAAATAGATACCTGCATCAACATTTCGAACCGCAATTTGCATATCTTTATCATTATGATTGGATAATGCTAGTTGATTGATTATTTTCCCTGTCAAATCAATGAGTTGTACACTCACAGGTGATTCCTCGGTGTTAATATTAAGCTTGAGAAAATCAGTGGCAGGGTTTGGCGCTATGGACACGGTGTTGGGATGGTCAATGACGGCCGGAATTTTAGTATTTATCTTCATTTTACTTACAAATGTAACAACAGAAGTAGGTGGTAAAATGAAATTTTCATTTAAAGATACGGTTGGATATTTCTTTAAATTATCTTCCGGTTTATCGGTAGTAACATAGGGTGTAAAACCTTCCGGAATCAATTCCTCAGACAGGTTATTTATTTTCAACTGAATGTTGCATGCGTTCAATGAGGCATTTACGGCAACTATTACAACTTCTGAAGTTTCTTCATGGATATAAGCTGAAACCATCTGTGTCGAAACCGCCTGAACATCCGTTTTATTATCGGAGCGCGATACTTCTATACGTTTCATTCCGGGCCGGACAAAGCGGGAATAATTTCCGAGGGTATAAAGTAATTTGGTAGTACGGAATACACCATCGGTTTGTGTATTGTTGATGGAAACAGGAATCAGGCCGAAGCGTTCTTCCTGGTAATTTCCTGTTACTATCTCAAAAGTAGTCCACCATTGCCAGCCGGTTGCATTGCCAACTGCCAAATCATTGTGAATTATGCGTGCAGCAGAAATACCACGCTCCATGGATGTCAACGGACGACCTGCAGGATGTCCCCACAGATAGGAATCTGCATCCAATGCATACTCCGTTTGCCAATATTGATAGTCGGATGCTAATTGACTTATTCTGGTACTCAATTTTTTTCTTGTTGAAACAATGGTATTATCGTCCTGATCCGTCATATAGCTATGGGAAGATATAATCTTGGACATGGAAGGAATATTACCTATGTAATGAGGACCGGAGGGTTTCCACAACTCATTAATCTGATCCCGTGATACAGCATATAAACCGACTTCGTCCGTCAAATAATCAATACTACCCGATTCGGTTACAAATAATTTTGCACCGACATTTTTCAGCCTGAATTGATTATCAATTGCCTGTACTACATTTTTTATTTCCTGATTCGTCCACGGTGAACCTTCCTGTTTGTACGTTCCGCCCGGTATGGTAGGAGCATGGTTGAACTGGGGTTCGTTTAAGGGGCTTATATAGTTAAAATGAATCCCCAGATCTTTAAAATGTAAGACAACATCTGCTAAAAAACCTCCATATGCATTGTATTTATCTGCTTTCAAAATGGATTGTTTGGGATCATTGTATTCCCTGAACCCCAATCCTCTGACAGTATAGTAAACAGGTGGTACACACAACCATCCGATGATGTCAGGTACTTGATAAGTCAACGAGGCTTTTACCAAGAACCAGCGTGAGCCGGCTTGTTTATTCCAATTATAGCTTCCATCGGCATTTAAAAAACACTCGGTTCTCCTTAAAGGATTTTCGATTCTACTAGCATCACCTTGCTCAGCAGTACCTGAACCGATATGAAATCTCCACGCCGAAAGGCCAATACCTTTAGGATTTCCCTCTGAATCAAAATCCCGGCTGAATAACAACTCCGCTATTTTTTCCTTTTTTTCGGTTGTTAAAGAGGATCCGACAGGCTCTGCAAACCACCCGCTCGAAGAACCAAAATTAGCTATGGTTTGATATTTAATTGCCGGATTTACCGTGAATATAACAGGGTTAGGGTCTGCCTCGTATGGCTCATCAACCGGCTCCGGCACCTGATTTTGTTCTTTCAATG
>Ga0265293_10007040_pt1 | contig 17557 bp, 18 predicted proteins | sample Munlanlewell138R_FD_192505 | JGI IMG/M metagenome (GOLD analysis project Ga0265293, IMG submission 192505) | Leachate microbial communities from a municipal landfill in Southern Ontario, Canada - Leachate well 138R | ecosystem: Engineered > Solid waste > Landfill > Unclassified | place: Canada...
ACAGCATTGTTTTGGCATGCTGTCAAGGGTGGCGGTGCCCCAAGTCTAAATATATTTTGCAATTTTTTAGGTTCATTTGAGCCTGATTTCTTTGACTCTATCTTTTCATAAGCTACTTTACACTATCCACGATTCTGTGAATTTAAAGTTTTCATCTACTGCCTCAATACATTTGTCTATAGGCACGCTATCGGTCATGACTTGTCCTGTCGCTGTGGCCAAACCTTTTCTCAATATATTTTTCATCCTAAATTCTATGGGACTCATGCCCAATTTTTCTGCTAGGGCATCCATTTGCTGCTCATATGCTATTGGCACCTGCGTGGCACCGAATCCCCTCATGGCACCAGTATAGGGGTTATTGGTATATACTGCCAGTGCATCTACCTTTACATTTGGTATGACATAGGGCCCTGTGGCGTGGACTCCTGCTTTTCTCAGGACATTAATTGCCCATGAACAGTGGGCACCTGAGTCCCCTATTATTTCTGCCTCCATATATTGAAGCATGCCATTTTCATCTGCCCCTGTCTTGTATTTCATTATCATAGGATGCCTCTTTGCGTGGCCTAAAAATGACTCTTCCCTGCTAAATATTATCTTAACTGGCCTCTGTAGTGTGTAAGCTGCAATGCCTAAATGAATTTGTAGAGAAATATCTTCCCTGCCTCCAAAGGCTCCTCCTACATTGGCGTTTATTATCTTCACCTTTTCCTCTGGCAAACCTAGGTTAATGGCTACTTCTTCTCTGTCATAATGTGGGTACTGGGTTGCAACCACTACTGTGACTGTACCGTCTTCCTCTATATATCCTACACCTGCCTCAGGCTGCAAAAATGCATGCTCCACCATCGGTACAGTATATGTGTTTTCAACTATATACCTGGACTTTTTCTTTCCCTCTTCTATATCTCCAGATTTTAGCTTGTAATGAAATATAATGTTTGAATCTTCATGTACCCTTGGGGCGTCTTCTTTCATTGCCTCTACTGGGTCAAATACTGCTGGGATGTCCTCGTACTCCACCTTTACCTTTTTATATCCTTCTTCACAGGCTCTCTCCGTTTCCCCTACTACTAAAGCAATAGGTTCGCCTACCCTAATTACCTTTTTACTGGCAAAGACCTCGTGGTCCCTGAGGACGACTCCGTGGATATTTTCCTTTGGTACATCTTTGTAGGTAAATACCTTGACGACTCCATCTACTTTTTCTGCTTCGGAAATATCTACCTTTATATTTGCATGGGGCCTTGTGGATCTAACAGTCTTCCCATAGGCCATATTGTCTAAATATATATCCTGGGGGTATAGAGCCTTGCCGCTGACCTTAGCATGGGCATCTACTCTAATTACACTTTTCCCTACTACATCTAATTTCATTACTCCTCCCCCTCCCTATATTTCCTTGCCTTCTTTGTGGCATCTAACATCTTATTATAGCCTGTACACCTGCAGAGGTTCCCTGACAGTCCCTCTCTTATTTCCTCATCTGTTGGATTTGGATTGTGGTCCAAGAGATTTTTTGTCGATAATACCATTCCGGGGATACAAAAACCGCATTGTACTGCCCCTACTTCCACATAGGCCTGCTGGACTGGGTCTAGCTTTCCATCCTTTTCTAGGCCTTCTATGGTTGTGATATTTGAGCCATCTGCCTGAAATCCCATTATCATACAGGAGTTCACAGTATGGCCATCCATGATTACTGTACAAGCACCACATTCGCCTTCGCTGCAGCCTTCCTTTGTGCCTATTAGGCCCAGCTCTTCCCTCAATATATCTAGTAGCCTCATGTTTTCATCAATGGTTAATTCATATACTTTTTCGTTTACTGTTAGGCTTATATTTTTCATGCTCTCACCTCTTCTCCAAATTTCATGGCCTCTTCAAGAGCTTCTCTCAATATGGTAGATATGGCTACCCTTTTATATGGTAGTGTAGACCTGCCTTTTAATCTTATATCCATTGAATCCTTTAACTTTTCTATGGCAACTTCAACGCTTTCTTCGTCCAAAACCTTTCCCGTCAAATAGTTTTCCACTTCTACTTCTCTCATGGGAAACTTTGCCAAGGCACCACTTGCTACTCTAACTGACTTTACTTTGCCTCCTTCAAACTCTACAAATGAGGATAGGGTAAGCCTGGATATGGCAAGGGCTTTTCTTAGTCCCAGTTTGGAAAATGTAAGGACTTCATTTTCCTTTGGTTTGGCAAAGCTTACCTCCGTTAATAGTTCGTTTTCTTTAATGGGGTCGTGGTAGTACGCCTCCAGACCTATTTTTCTAACTCCATTTTGGCTAAGGAGAGATACTACTGCATCCAATGCAATCAGGGGCGGTACGGAGTCAGCAGCTGCAGAGCCGTTGGCTATATTTCCCCCTATGGTACCCATGTTTCTAATTTGTGGAGAACCTACCATTTTACAAGCCTTGTGAAGACCTAATAAATTACCAAGGAATAAGTCCGATTCTACTATTTGGGTAAAGGTCACTCCTCCACCGATGACTATGTGGTCACCGCGGTCCTCTATTTTTTTTAATTCATCTATTTTACTAATATCAATTAACACCTCAGGTGATATTTTCTCATTTCTTAGGGCTATTACAACATCAGTGCCCCCGGATATTACCTTTGCTCTGCTGCCATATTTATGAAGCAATTCTACTACTTCGTTTACTTCTTTTCCATTATATACTTCTTTTAAGGTCATATTTACACCCCTTACTGGATTCTAGTGTTTAAAAAGCCGCCTCCATTTGAGGCGGCTCTTTTAGTTACATAAATACTTCTTTTAACACGAATAGCACTGCCAATACATACATTATTGCCGATACTTCCTTTGGTCTGCCTGCTAAAACTTTCAATATTACATAGGATACCATACCGAATACTATTCCTTCAGCTATACTATAGCCAAATGGCATCATTACGATTGTCAAGAATGCTGGTATAGCTTCTGTATAGTCGTTCAAATCTATTTCCTTTATCGGACTCATCATGAATAGTCCAACTAAAATAAGCGCTGGTGCTGTTGCAGCTCCTGGAATCATTAGGAAGAATGGAGAGAATATTAGGGATAAAGCAAATAACAATCCAGTTGTAAATGCTGTAAGACCTGTTCTACCACCCTCTGCAACTCCTGAAGCCGACTCTACGAATGTAGTTACTGTGGATGTACCTAAGCAAGCACCTACAGTTGTACCTACTGCGTCTGCCAATAGGGCTTGTTTTACCTTTGGCAATTGTCCATTTTCATCTAACAATCCTGCCTTTGACGACACCCCTATTAATGTACCTATGGTGTCAAAGATGTCGACAAATAGGAATGTAAACAAGATGACCAGCATATCAAGGGTAAAAATGTTTGCCCATTCAAACTTAAATGCAACTGGTGCCAAAGAAGGAGGCATAGATACGAGTCCACCTTCAGGTAACATAGTTACTCCAAGTGGTAGACCTACTATGGTAGTGACTACTATACCAAAGAATAACGCTCCTTTGACTTTCTTAGCTAGCAAGAAACCAGTGACAATTAAACCAATTATTGCCAATAGGGCCTCTGGAGAAGATAGGCTTCCCAATCCAATTATTGTTCCTGCAGCCTCTTCGTTTACTACTATTCCTGCATTGGAAAAGCCTATCAATGCAATAAACAGTCCAATACCTACTGATACTGCCTTCTTCAAATTCATAGGTATGGAGTTGAATATTGCTTCCCTTACTTGGAAGAATGATAAAATTATGAAAAGAATCCCCTCTAAAAATACTGCTGTCAAAGCATATTGCCAGCTATACCCCATACCGAAGACGACAGAATAAGTAAAGAATGCATTTAGTCCCATACCAGGAGCTAGTGCAAAGGGATAATTGGCCAAAAATGCCATCATTAGTGTAGCTATTAGCGATGATATAGCTGTTGCTGTAAACACTCCACCAAAGTCCATACCTGAATCCGATAGTATCAATGGGTTTACTATGAGGATGTAGGCCATAGTCATAAATGTGGTAAGACCTGCTAATACTTCGGTTTTTACATCTGTTCCATGTTCTTTCAGCTTAAACTGATTCTCAAAAAATCCGCCATTTGTTGCTCTTTCACTAGACATAATGTTCCTCCTTTATAATTTAATTTAATAATAAAAAGTAATCCTCCTTTCTATTTATTAAATTGAAGCTAATGTTTCATATATCAATGATTATTATGCTTTCTTATTCAACTATTGGAGGTAAAATTTTAAAGTTGTTTACATCTACTATTCCCTTGTCTGTCAGCTTCCACTCGGGACTGGTGGACAAAGCCATAAATGATAGATGCATTAGTGGAGCGTGAATTGTACATCCTAAGTCTTTTACGATGACTTCTTCTACTTCTGCTATCTTTTTACTTACTTCGTGGCCATCTAATTCGTCAGTAATGAGTCCCCCCACAGGTAATCTCATTTCAGATAATATCCTTCCTCTATTGGATACGGCTATTCCCCCGCCCATTTCTATGACTGCGTTTACAGCCATGGTCATGTCCCTAAGGTTTGTGCCTACTGCCATAATATTGTGAGTGTCATGGGCTACAGACTCTGCAAATGCCCCTTCTCTCAGTCCAAAGCCTTTTGCAAAGCTCTTTCCAATGGATTTGGATCTGTTGTATCTTTCTACACAAGCCATGTGTATAAGGTCTTTGGATAAATCTGCCTCTACTACGCCTCTATTGGCTCTTAAAGTTTCTTCGCCTTTTCCTGTAAGGTTTTGATCTGGTATGACTTCTATATACCTGGCCCTGACCTCTGAAGAATCTGACCTTATCTCTAAATCCGCCTCGTTAATTGGACCTATTTTTACAGATTGTTTTACTTCGTCAGGATATGTGTATCTAGGTAAATCTATTAAAAGTTCCCCATCCGAAGCAACTAATTCTCCTTTTAAAAATACCCCTGCAATGGTCATCTCATATAAATCGTCTATGATTGCTATATCCGCCTGCTTTCCTGGGGACAATACTCCCACGTGATCTAGGCCAAAGTATGTTGCTGGATTTATGGTGGCCATTTGGATTGCCTCTGCTGGACTAACGCCTTCTTTAATGGTCCTTCTTATGATTTCATTCATATGACCTAAGGTCTCCAAATCTGCTGCCACCATGTCATCTGTGGCTAGGATTGCCCTTCTAGAGTCCATTTTTTCCTCTGTAACTGCTCTGATACATTCTCCCATGTTTTTCTGAGTGGAACCTTCCCTCATGAAAAGATATACGCCCTGACGTAGTTTCTCTACTGCCTCTTCTTTGGTAGTGGTCTCATGACATGAGGCCTTCCCGCCTGTGGCTAGTATATGGGCGGCAAGTTCGTTGCCAAATAATTCTGGTGCGTTTCCGTCTACTACCATGTTCATTGATCTGGCATAAGTAGTAGATGCCAATAGGTCTGTAATCACCTCTGGCGTATTTCTATATACGTGTTTTACATTACTAAATCCTTGTAATTCTCCAATTCCAATGATGTTCTTGTAGTTTAATAAATCCTCCATGTCCTTTGAGCTTATGTCATACCCTGGAGTTTCCATTCCTGGACTGTCTGGTACCAAAGCAGGTACTACAAGGTAAACATTTGATGGCACGTTGTCAACTTCATCGGCCATGGCCTTCATACCCATAGTTCCTAGTGCATTTCCTATTTCATGGGGATCTGCAACTAAAGTAGTGGTTCCAGATGGTATTGAAAGCCTAGAAAACTCTGTTATGGTAAGCATACTGGACTCAAAGTGCATATGAGAGTCCATAAACCCTGGAGATAAATATTTCCCGCTGACGTCTATCACTGTAGTTTCAGGTCCAATTAAATCCCTGCAATCTCCCACCAAAATAATATATTCATGCTTTATGGCAATATCAGCCTTATATATTTCTCTCGTAATTACATTTACTACTTCTCCGCCGGTAAGTACTGTATCGGCGAATTCTTTCGTACCCATTAGAGCATCTATGGAAGATCTGTATTCCATCGCCATCTTTATATAATTAGTTTCTTTCAAGCTAATTCCTCCCTTCTATGATTTATCTAATAGGGCTTTGTTTATGTCTATTTCGTCGATAATCCCTACTATGGCCGCGTCTATGGGTGCATCCATCTTTCTAGCGCCAATCCTACTGGCAGTACCAGTGGTATAGGCCACTAATTCTCCTATTCCTGCACCTACAGTATCTACGGCTATGATTGGGTCTCCCTTGGGCATTAAATCAATATTGAGAGGCTGCGTAACCATTAGCTTTGATCCAACTAACTTTTCGTCTTTTCTTGTTGCAACTATTGTTCCTATTACTCTACCAATTCGCAATTATAGCCCCCCTTATTTAATATCAATTATAATATTTTTTTCATTAGCTCTATCTTTTGCCAGGGGAGTGATTATACTTCCCTTTGGCAGCATTAGATTGGTATTTGGATTCATGGAAAGTATATCCCTCTCAACCAACACCCTAGATGTAGTCTCTTGAGAATTGACGGGTATCGGGGATGCTGTATTGGCTCCTACGAATATATTGCCATAGGTACCTTCAGATATTTCCACGGCTCCCATACTTTTTAATGTGCCTATATGGCCTTCTATTATACTGGAAACGGCCTTGTTTTGCGTTTCATTACCTAGGTAGTATCTTACAGATGTATAATCTAAATATACGCCTTTCCCTTGATATAGAAAGGTCCATATAATATTTGACACAAAGCTATCCACCATACCCAAGGCCACCTTAGATAAAGTATTCATGGTAATATTAGGGCCTATTATAATTGAATATTCTCTGGTTATATCTTGAAGTTTAAAAATATCCTCTTCCCTATATATTTTATGTGGGGATAATTCATTTATAATTCTATTTGTATCTATTATCTTATCCGCCATAAAGGAGAAGCCTAGGGAAATATTTAATCCTCTTTGCTTTAAATCCCTTAGTTCCCTTAATCTATCTTCTAATTTAATATTAGAACCATTGAATACCACTAAAGCATTTTTGTTGTCAGGGTCGACTCTACCTTGAAGCCTCCTAGATATATCCTCCAATACATTTGAAGTTATCGTTGTTTTCATCTAAAACACTCCAATTTATTATTCGTATTGTGTCAATATTACCCTTTCTACCTCGGCATGTGGTCTTGGTATTACGTGTACTGAATGTAGTTCTCCTACTGCCCTAGCAGCCTCTGCACCAGCATCTACTGCTGCCTTAACTGCACCTACATCTCCTCTTACCATCACTGTTACAAGGCCGTAGCCGATTTTTTCATATCCGATTAATGTTACATTTGCTGCCTTTACCATGGCATCTGCTGCCTCGATACTCCCAACTAATCCTTTTGTCTCAACTAATCCTAAAGCTTGACTCATTCTTATTCCTCCTTTATTTTCCTTACAAACTGTGGTTTATGGACCAATTGTTTATTTTTTGGTTTCTTTTTTTTCCTCGGTTGACTTTGCCGCCTTTTTCGCTGCTTTTTTCTCTGCCTTTTGTTTTTCTTCGCCTTTGTGTAGGTTTTTCTCAAACTTCTGTATTAAAGCATCGACTTCGTCGTGGGGTCTAGGGATTACATGGGATGCAAATACGGTGCCTACTCTGTTTCCAGCCTCTACACCTGCATCTACTGCTGCCCTTACAGCGGCAACTTCTCCTGCCAACTGTATATTTACCCCTACTGCTTTTCCTACTCCAATTATCTTTTCAAATCCAACTAAAGTAACTTCTGCAGCTTTACTAGCTGCATCTAAGGCAGCGACTGCAGTTGTCAATCCTAATGCTTCTATAAGGCCTAATGCTTTGCTCATAATACACCTCCGCCTTTATTAATAGTTGTTTTTAATTCTCTTTGCCGCTTCTTCCAATGTTATTTTTTTGTTTACCGTTGTGCCTTCAACTACTTCCCTTTCTCCTTTGATAAGAGCTGTTATCCATCCCTCTTCCTGAGAGGTAAGGTTTGAGCCTCTATCTAGGTCGTAAGTCTTGGCACTAATAATAGGATTGTTTTGAACTGTGTTTCCCATAGCAACCCTAGATAATGGATTCACCATAATTATTCACCACCGTCAAAATCAAATAGTTTATCAACTTCCTCATGGGGCCTAGGCACTACATTTGCAGATACGACTTCTGCAACAGCAGCTGCCCTATCCTTTGCCGCCTCTACAGCTGATGTAACTGCAGCCACCTCTCCAGTAACTGTTACAGATACTAATCCAGAGCCAACGATTTGAAAGTCGGCAATCTTTACATTAGCAGCCTTGACCATGGCATCTGCAGCTTCTATGGCCGCATTTAAGGATCTGGTCTCCACCATTCCCATAGCTTCTCTCATATACACCCTCTCCTTCCTAGTTTTTTGAAGGTCTATTTCTTAATTAAATGTTGGAAAAGTACCTCTTTATATCTATATTATCATATTTTGGTATGATTGCCCTGCTGAAATTCCCTTCCTCATCGCTTACTGGCCTTGTAGCGTCAATGCCCACCTTATCTGTTACTCCCCGTAAATCGTGGGATGGTTCCAATGATGAGCCTAAAGCACCTTCCACAATGGTAAAGTCCATGGAAGCCTGTGCCCTAGTAGTGACTGCCCATTCAATCTCTTGAGGATCGAATATATCCACATCTTCATCTACTATTACTACGTGTTTTAAATCCTTGTTGAGGCCTAGGGCAGCTAAAATTGCAGTCTTCCCATCGCCTTCCCTTTGTTTTCTAATGGAGATACAGGCGTTAAACCTATATCCACCGCCTTCTGTGACGTAAACGTCTATTACATCAACTTGGTTTTTTAAGTGATAGTAAAGTTCGATTTCCCTGATTAACCCATTAGATACGTGCTCTTCCCTACAGGGGAATGCCGTTTGATATATGGGCTTATTTCTATGGAGTATGGCACTTATTTCAATTATTGGATGGGGTGCCTGAGCTCCATAATAGCCCATTAATTCTCCAAATGGACCTTCCAACTCCCTGACACCTGGCACTATTTTGCCCTCCAATACTATTTCGCTTTGTGCTGGCACTAATAAATCCACGGTTTCGCAGGATACTAATTCCAGTGGCTGGCCCCTAAGGCTTGAATCTATCTTGTATTTATCCACGCCATAGGACGCAGAACTGTACTGGGATGCCATTAAAAATTGAGCATCGTATCCAAGTATTATGGCCACCTCCAAAGGTTTCCCCTGTTTTTCTAGCCTTAGAAAATCGTTGGTAAGCTTTGGAGATGCTATTAGTGCTGAAAGCCTATTTCCTCCATTTACCTGAAACCTTCTAATTGAGGTGAAGAACTTGCCAGTATCTGGATCCTTTACTACCAATATTCCAGCAGTAATAAATGTGGATGAATCTTTTTCTTGAAACCTATTTATGGGCAATAGCTTTTGTAAATCTATATTGTTTTTTATGATATTTTCCTTTACTGGCCCATTATTTACAACTTTGTATGGTTTAGGGTTTACCAATGCGGCCATAAATCTTTCGATTCTATTCTGGTGATTGATATTTAATAATTCATAGAGAATCTCCCTGTCTCCATATAGTCCTCCTACTGAGGCCATGGAATATCCCTTGACCTTGTTGAATAATATAGGTCTTTTATTGTTGAATTTTTTCAACACGGCACCCATTTCATATTCTATATCTACTTCTCTGCTGGTCTCCAATAGGTAGTTTTTCTTTTTCATCTTATCAAGAGTGGTTCTTAGCATACTTTCCCCCCTTTCTATAATCCTTTCCATCTATTTACAAGGTTGTTGTCTATTTCAAGCATATCCAACAATCTACCTGTCATATTGATTACAATATCCTCTATAGTCTGGGGATGATTGTAAAATCCTGGGCTCAGGGGAAATATGGCGACTCCCATTTTAGAAAGCTTTAACATGTTTTCCAAATGAATTGGACTAAGGGGTGTCTCCCTGGGGACTAAAATCAGCTTTCGCCCTTCTTTAATGGTTACGTCACAAGCCCTAGTAAGTAATGAATCAGAATATCCAGAGGCAACTGCTGACAAGGTCTTCATAGAACAAGGTATTACCACCATTTTGTCTACTTTAAAGGAACCACTAGCTATGGATGCGGCAAAGTTTTTGTTGTCGTGGAAATAAGTTGCAAAGGATTTTAGTTCTTCTAAGGTTACATTTGTCTCGTGTTTTGTGACGTATTCCCCCATTGTAGATACTACTAGATGAGTCTCAATATTTAGTTCCTTTAAGGCCTTTAATAGGGATATTGCGTAAATTGCTCCACTACCTCCCGATACACCAACTACTATCTTCATTAATTTCCCCTCTTTCTATGTATCTTAGGGCAGACAGTTTGCCTGCCCTATTTGTCATATATTATTTTACTTTGTTTTCTGGGTCTCCGCCGCCTACCCATGGATCTATGCCTTTTTCCCAAGCGTCTTTATATTCGTCAAAAGTCATCAGTTTTGTGAATATACTCAAGTCAACTAGGCCAGCTTCGTGCATTTCTTGTGTCTTTGAGTGGATTGCATCAGTTAGGGAAATAACTTTGTATGCCCTTGCCAAAGCATCTGTAGCAGTACTTCTTACACAGACATTGGTCCAGGTTCCTGTGACTACTACTGTATCGATGTTTTCTTCCCTTAAAAATAGGTCCAAATCTGTATATTGGAAACCACTATGTCTTCTCTTCTTTACAATATACTCGTCGCCTTCAGGCTTTAACTCTGTAACAAAGTCTGAACCCCAAGTACCATCTACTGCGTGAACTGGTCTAACTTTAAAGTCGGCGTCATTTTTTCTGTGTGCTTCTTGGATATGAACTAGTTGGATGTCGTCTTTTCCTTCTGCATTTCTAGCCCTTACCCATTTAAATATTTCTTGCAATTTTGGAGTTATTATAGCTGTACCTTCACAGAATAATGCTCCCTCTGGATTTGCGAAATCATTTAACATATCGATTATTAATATTGCATGTCTTGACATTTATATACCCCCTAATTTAATTTAATAAGTTATTTTCCTTGGCAATATCTGGATGCTTTGTCTTTTTACGTATTGACCAAATCCAGGTTTTACCTTAATACCTTTAATTCCTCTTATGTGCTGGTCTATTAGCTCTGGGTGTTTCTTCCTATGGCTTACTTCGTATTCTGCACTATATAGATTTGGAAACTCCTCGAATATTTCAGCATATTTCTCGGCCATTCCCTCTGGATAGTCGTGTACTATCTTCTTGATGTCCTGATCTGTAAGCTCTGCAAGTACTGTTTCGTCTACGTCTTCATATACTAAATGCCCACGTACTACAGTCTTTGCTACTTTACCAGTCAATTCCATACCTTCTAGTGGTGTATATCCACACATAGATGCCATTTTCTTAGGCTCTATTGTCCACTTTTTCTCTAGGTCTATGATGGTAAGGTCAGCATCAGAACCAATGTGCATTGCACCTTTCTTTGGATATAATCCATAGTGAATTGCCGCATTTGTAGACAATACTTCTACCAATTTACTTAAAGAAATCCTACCTTTGTTGTATCCTTCACTTACTAAAATAGGTACCATGGTCTCAACTCCTGGAATTCCAGGGAATGCAGTCCATATATTCATACCTTCTTTAATCTTTTCGCTTTCCAATTCGTATGGAGCGTGGTCTGTACCCATAAAGTCAATGCTGCCATTTCTTAGTCCTTCCCAATGCTCTTCGTTATCTCTTTTAGTCCTAAGAGGTGGAGCAATCTTTGCCATGGCTCCGTGCTCGGTCATAGCATCTTGGTAGTTTAATGTCAAATAGTGCGGACAAGACTCTGCGGTGACGTTTAGTCCTCTTTTCTTTGCATCTCCTACTAGCTTGGCTCCAATTCCAGTACTCATGTGAACCACGTGGAATCTAGCTCCAGTTGCTTCTGCAAAGCTAATGCCCAATTCGATGGCCACCTTTTCAGCTAATTCCATTCTAGCCTCTGCCCATGCAGGTCCATCCATTCTGCCTTCTCTTTGGAATTTCTTAACAAAGTAATCGCACATTGCAAAGTTCTCTGCATGTACTCCTATGGGCAATCCTGTCTTTGCAACTGCTGCGAAAGCCTCATACATTTCTGGATCGTTTACCCTTGGATATGTTGGTACTGAAGGTGTCATATAGACCTTAAATGCCACAACTCCGTCATCTGCTTGTTTCTCAACATTGTGCAGCCAACCTTCTCTGACATCCTCCCCTGTAACTCCGCCCCACATTGCATAGTCTACCACTGCCTGTGGTTCAACTGCATCTAATTTTAGGTGTAGTTGTTCTACGGATCTTGCAGAAGGAACTGAACAGCAAGGCATGTCTATAATTGTAGTTACACCGCCTGAAGCGGCAGCAGCTGTACCTGTCAAGAAGTTTTCCCTATGGGGAAAGCCTTGATACATAAAATGAGTATGAGGATCTATACATCCAGGTAATGTTAGAAAACCGTTTGCATCTATAATCTCTTTTGCATCTACCCCTGAAATGTCATCTAAAAATCCCGCTATCTTCTCGTCCTTAACTAGGATATTCGTTAGCATAGTGTTGTCACCTTGAGGTATCCTTGCATTTTTAACAATTACATCATACATAACATAACCCTCCCTTTATAATAATAGATTTAAATTAATAATATCATAATGAGTCTAAATATTCCTTGTTAGTTTCCTATAAAAATTTATTAATCTATTCTCTATATCATTAAATATTTTGTATGTTTCTTCTAAAATTTTTGTATATTTTTTATATACCCTTTAATTGGGTAATTAATTATAATAAATAGGTAAATAAATAAATTATTTCGAATTGTTTAAAATACTATTGTGGAGGGGATTTAATGACCTTAAAATTAATAGACTTATCTCAAGAAATTTATCAAGGCATGGACGTTTTCCCTATGCACCAAAAGACATTTATTATGTCCAATATGAGTCATGAGGAAAATATGAAATTAACTGGCAGCCCTAATTTGGGATTTTCAGCAAGAAACATACTTATTAGCGAGCACGGCGGTACCCACAGCGACGGTGTGTGGGAGTACAATCCAGATGGTCCAACCATAGACAATATGCCCCTGGAATACTTTTGGGGTTCTGCAATTTGTCTAGACCTATCCCATGTCAGGTATCCAAATTATTTTGAGCCTAGGGATTTGGAAGAGGCCCTTAGAAGGTCGGGACAAGAGATTATAAAAGGGGATATAGTCCTACTATATACAGGCCATCACGACAGGGCATTTGGCACAGATAAGTTTCAAACTGATTATTCTGGTCTAAGCTATGATGGAGCAAAATGGTTAGCCGAAAAAGGCGTTGTAAACATTGGAGTAGACGCACCTGCCATAGATTTGACCCCAGATGACATCAATTTTTCAGGCCATCAAGTATGCGGAGAATACCACATCACTAATACAGAGAATTTGTGTAACTTAGACAAACTGGTAAACAAGAGATTTTTATACATCGGATTGCCCCTTAAAATCAGGGAAGGCACAGGCTCGCCCATTAGGGCAGTTGCATTGGTAGAAGAATAAAACAAGGACCCATGAGATTAGGGTTTTAGCGGTCTCATAGGTCCCTTTTTATTTCCCCAACAATTCTTTGATTTTTAATGCAATTTCCAAGTTCAACCTGTGACTAGGATTACTTAAATCCATGTCCGTTATTTCACATATACGATTTATCCTATAAAGAACTGTATTGTAATGGGTAAATAATTTTTCCGATATTCTTGTTAGGTTCCCATTGTTTTTAAAATACTCGTCTAAAGTCCGCACCAACTCCGTAGACCTTTTTTCATCGTAATCCACCAGGGATTTTAAGGTAGAATTGTAGAAATCCTCTAATTCGTCTTGAAGCAAATCCTGAGACAATATTTTAAATATTCCAAGCTGATCAAAGGATACCACGTCTTTATCTGTAATCACCTTGCCTATTCGCACAGTACGGACTGCGTCTTGGAAGCTTTTATCTACGTTTTCAAGTCCCTTGTATATTCTTCCAATTCCAATCTTAATATCTATATTGTCGTATTTATTTAATATGGACTCCATTATTTTTGTGTTAAATTCTTCTAGCCTATGGGAAATCTGGATATCCCCATTAAAACCTATGAGTATTTGTATCCCATTTGCCTTAGTAGATACTATTCCCTTGAAATTTAGATAGACCATAATCTCCTCTATGATTGCCACCATAGGGTTCATATAGTCTTGCATATACTCCAATGACATATCGTCGTCTTTATTTTCGTCTTTATGTTTAAAGCTCATGACCTCTATGACATAGTGATTGTCCAATTGCAGATTGAAAAACCTAGACCTGTCTAAGGCCTTCTTTTTTCTCTTTAAATCGATGGATATTAAATCCTCAAAGTATTCCGACCTATACCGTATTTCCACTTCTTTGACAGACAACTCCTGTAATATAAATAGGGCTATGGTGGCGGATACAGACTCTATAATAGATAAGTCAAATCCCCCTAAGGGCATATTTGTACTCCAGGTAAAGAGGTGTCCATATATTTGCTCTCTGATGACAATGGGCATTATCATCCTCTTTACGTACTTATCCCCTATGAGGACTCTGTCCTCTGTTAATTTCTTCAATTTATTTTTGCTATTATTACAGTCATAGAATTCATATACTTCTTTTAACAACTCATTATATGTAGAGTCCTCTGTACACTTAGAGCATTCAATGATTTCATTTGAATAGTTGAGGTGAAGAATTACTGGATTCTTCACATTCTCTTGAACTATCTTTGTCAAATCCCTAAGTCCACTACCTTCTAACATGGCATCCATCAAACTTTCATGTATCTTTTCTATTCTACTGAGAAGAGAGGCCTGTTTGTTAAATATCTCCTTAAATATTACGGTCATTATATCTGAGAGAGGAATGGATTGATGTATATCTATGATTGGCAAACTCAAATCGTTGGCCAGATCTAAAACTTTAGTATCCAGTTCTTCTAAGTAGGGTATGACTTTAATACCAATACCTGCAAGTTTCTTTGATGCACAATTCCTAATTAATTCTTTTTGTTCGTCAATATTGTCCTTGTGAAAGGAATAGGCCGTAGTTAAGAGGAATTCCCCTTCAGTAGTCCACTCCAATATATCCGGGTCTGCCATGATGTTTACCCTAGAAGCCGTATTTCGGACACCACGAAATCCTGCAATTAAATTGCAGGATTTCATTACATCTAGTTTTAATATATCCTCTATGCTAATGCCGTTTTGTCTTGACATATAAACACCCCTAGAATGGTTTTTCTATTAATTTACCTCTTACATATCTTTCGACAATGTTTCTGTCGTCGCCAATATAGACGACCTTTTGTATTCTCTCCTCTATGGTTAGATCCTTGATGTCTGCCAATTCTTTGTCGTCTATGACAAGGGCATCAAATTCATATCCTTCTTCAAAGCTGCCTACCTTGCCAAAGAAGCTTCCGCCCCCCTTGGTAGCAAGATAAAACGCCTCGCTGAATGTAAGGGGTTTAAGTTCTTTGTCTGTTTCTAGCCATTTCATCTTTGATGCCTGAATAGTTCCAGCTATGATGCTCATCATGCTAAGGCTATCTCCACCAGATATATCCGATGCTAGTCCAATGGGTACGCCCTTGTCCATGAACTTTCGCACAGGCATTATTCCGCTGGAAAGATTGTAGTTTGAATATGGACAATGGGCAGCATATACGCCATTTTTCGCCATAAGCTCTATTTCGTCATCTGTAGCATAGATGCAGTGAGCCATTATTGTCCTGGTCTGCCCAAGTAAATTAAATTCATCGTATACAGAGGCATAGTCTTTTGAATCGGGGAAAAGCTCTTTGACCCAAAGTACCTCCGCCTGGTTTTCGCTGAGATGAGATTGGACTGGTGTGTTGTATTTAATAGCTAAATCTCCTAAACTGCCCATTAGCTTTTCTGTACATGTAGGTGCAAATCTAGGTGTGATGATAAATCTTACCATATCAGATTTATTTTCATATTCTTTTATTATTTCCTCGGTGTCGTCTATGGATACCTGTGTGTCTTCTGTTAAGCTAGGTGCAGTATTCCTATCCATGTTTACCTTGCCCACATAGGCCCCTAATCCCGACTCCATAAACATATCCATTAAAAGTTTTGCACTATTTTTTTGTACACTAGCAAATACTACTGCCCTAGTGGTACCATTTTGCCATAGTTCGTTGATAAGCCTAGTAAATACTTTTTTAGAGTATTCCATATCTCCATACTTGCTTTCCTCTGGAAAGGTATAGGTGTCTAACCAAGGAATCAATTCTTTGTCCAAGCCAAGACCTCTATTTGGATATTGGGGAGCGTGAAGATGTAAGTCTACAAATCCCGGTATAATAAGTTTTCCGCTGTGATCCACTAGATTATAGTCTTTGTAGGATTTATCCAATTCTCTTGATATATCTTTAACCTTCCCATCCTCCACCACTACATAAGAATCCTCGTGAATTTCAAGTTTGTCCTTGTCTTTTGCATATACAATATTACCTTTTAATACTGTTTTGCTCATATTTATTCACCCCTTGTATTATTACCCAGTTATTTGAGCATTAAATAACTTATTTGCCTTTTATATTATATTATTTGCCGAGCAATAATCCTATGTATATAATACACAAATTAGAGGAAATTTACAAGATAAAAATAAAGAGACAAGGAGTTAATTTCCTTGTCTCTTTATTTTAAAGTATAGTCACTATACCATAATCAAATTCTCCATTTTCGCCAAAATAAATTACAAATCCTCCATAAATCTTACCCGATTTATGATCACCCTCAGTAATATAAATTCCAATACTTGATAAATCTATTAATTTGACAATTTTATTTGTTAGTTCCGCATCTTTCAATACTAGCTCCATCTTATGGGATTTATTTGGCTTTGTTTGATTTGCATATATAGATATTTCATCCTTGTCACCATTATAGTCATAAACCATGTCATCTTTTATTGTCAAACTAATGCTGCTACAATCGTTTCCTATACATCCTAAGCCATAAACTTCCGAGTTGAATTCAACTTCAATAGATAACTTTGTATTGCTTTCGATAGTATATGAAGCGTCAACTATAAAAGATTTATCTGTGTTTTCTTCATCTCTATCTACATCCTCACTTTCAATAATATCCCACCAATTATCGCTTTCATAAAATATGACTCCAATTGTTGACTCACCTTCCATAAAGGTGAATTCTGTCACATCATAGGGAATTGAAAATCCACCCATATCTGTATCGTACATAACTTTATTGTTGGATATTTTAGTTATTTCACTACCTTCATATTCCAAGAAGGTACCTACCTCTAGGATAAACTTCATTGTCCTCTCTTTAAATCCATCTGCTTTTCCTGTTATGGTTATTTCCGTCTCGCCTAAGCCCATAATATTAAGTCCAACATAATCAACTAGTCTTTCTCCAATTTCAATAACTTTTCCTTCCCCGCTGTCTGATTCCCCACCAATTATTGGATTAAACCCTTCTGTGGCTGCAAATGGTCTAAATCCTATAGTTGAAGAGATTCCTACATCGACACC
>Ga0265293_10007041_pt1 | contig 17557 bp, 16 predicted proteins | sample Munlanlewell138R_FD_192505 | JGI IMG/M metagenome (GOLD analysis project Ga0265293, IMG submission 192505) | Leachate microbial communities from a municipal landfill in Southern Ontario, Canada - Leachate well 138R | ecosystem: Engineered > Solid waste > Landfill > Unclassified | place: Canada...
TTTCCCAGTAGATGTTGATATCCGTAAAGATAGCCTGACCTCCGCGCGCCACAGCCTGCTGGGAAAACTCGAAAATAAGCATCTGCGCCAGCTGTTTTACATCATTATCGGACATGCCCTCGATATAAGGCGCAAAAAATATGTTGATCGCATCCCATCCTATTGCCCCGGCAAAATGGCTCTGAAGCGCGGCCGCGAACTTGACAAGGTGGGCAAGCAATACTTCCGCATGTTTTGCGGGTTTCGCCATGGAAAGGGAATGAGGCAGGTCAAGACCAAATTTTTTAATATATTCAAGGGATTGGCCACTGCAATATGGCCGGTCAACAAAACCGAGGTCATGCAGGTGGATATCCCCGTTCATGTGGGCATCGGCGACCTCCTGGGAAAATACCGACAATAGCGCGTACTCCTTCTTGATGTTCTCGGCGAGGGTTAGATTCGTAGCTTCCGGGCCATGAGGGACATTGGCATTCTCTTTATTGGGATGAAGAATGAGACTGTCGACATCGTAGATAGGCATACCCAGCCTGGTATGCATCTTCCGGGCGCTTTCCAGCCCCTTTTCGATCAACCGGGCATTGACGAGTTCTCTGATAAGAGGCGCGGTGATCATCTCGATGCCGGAACGCCTGATCATCTGCTCGACCTCTTTGCTGATCTCTTCTGCCGTGTCCCGATCGATCAATGTTTCCCGAATGAGCGCATCAACTATTCTCGAGCGGTTCCATCCGGAGATATTTTCCTCAGACGTCCTGACAAAAAGGTTCAGATCGGTTGTTTCCATACAGCCTCCTATTTGAATTAAGAGTTTCTCCATTTCCTTGTCAAACAGAATACATTCCGCCACTTGTTCCCGTAATGCAAACTGCCCTCCAAATACTACATATAGTATGTTGACTAGATATCCATACTATATGTAGTATTTTTTACCTGAGCGGCGATATTCTTGTCAAGATATTTCTCTGATTATTTTCGAAGAAAGTACTGGCCCGGATCACTGGGCTTTCATCGCCTCGGCGGCCTGTTCGGGCGTTATAGACAACACGGCGAACTCATCTTCTCTTTTATATTTCGATGATCTGAAATCCCGGGGCAGAATTTCCATATGCCAATGATAATATTCCTTGCACGGAATGTCATCGCCATGCGATTCGGCAAATGTCATGTTGGGTGATGTGTGTATCTCGATCGTATAGGCATTTGCAAACTGCTCTATCCGTTTCATTGTATCAAGGAGCATCTCGGCAAGATTATCCCACACCGCCCGGTTTGATGTATTCTCGTAATTCGCTTCATGAAATCTCGGCACGATCCACGTTTCATACGGGAAACGCGAAGCAAACGGGCAGATAGCCACAAAGCTCCGGTTCATGCTGACAAGCCTTTTGTTCTGGCGTATTTCCTGGTCCAGGATATCGCATAAAAGACACCGGTCTTTCTGGACAAAATGGTGGCGGGTAGAGAACACCTGGCGCGAAACACGTGCAGGCACGATAGGTGTGGCCAGCACGTGTGAATGGGGATGCAAGAGATATGAACCTGCAAGCTCACCATGGTTCTTGAATACCTGGACATGTTTAAAACGCCTGTCTCCCTTGAGGTCGACCAGGCGCTCCCTGTACATGTCAAGGACCAACTGGAGTTCTTCCTTCGTGTACATGGACATGGTCCTGGAGTGGGACCTGTTCTCGACGATGATCTCATGGGCCCCGACATTGCCCATCTTATCATAGAGGCCTTCACCCCTTCTGTCTTCAGCTACCTCTATCATAAAGATCGGATTTGTTGCAGAAAAACACCGGACGAGCCAGTTACCCTGTTCGTCCGTATATTGACGTATCGTAGGGGGAGTGGATGATTCATGGCCGGGACAGAACGGGCAAATTCCAGCACCGCTCGATTTCGATCCACCGTAACCAACCACGACCCAATTTCCGGAGAGAGGGTCCTTTCGTAATTCCGCCATTGGGGTAATAATAGACCAGAACGATCGACATGTCAATCGAGTGTTAGCTTGCAAAAGAAAGAAATTATCGATTAGAATTATGTATGATGGATCCCTTGCAGGCAGCGGTTGAAATGGCTCTTGAATCCGGGCGCATTCAAAAGGAATCGCTATCCAAAGATATAGTGATCCACCACAAGGGCGAGATAAACCTCGTAACGGAAGTCGATATCGCCTGCCAGGAAAAGATCATATCGATGATCAGGGAACGCTTTCCCGATGATGATATAATCGCCGAAGAACAATACAATATTTATGAGGGGCACAGGAACAGGTGGATCGTAGATCCGGTCGACGGCACGACAAACTATGCCCACGGGTATCCTTTTTTTTGCACTTCTATCGCATATGAAGCAAAAGGCAGGGTCATGGCGGGTGTCGTATATAATCCGATCATGAACGAGTTATTTTTCGCGGCGGGCGGCAAAGGGGCATATCTCAATGGAGAGCGCATTACCGTATCCCGGGTCAATAATTTGAAACGTGCACTTCTCAGCACGGGATTTCCATATGACATCACGTCCAACCCCAACAATAACATCAATCATTTCGTCAATTTTCTTCATCAAGCCCAGGCTGTTCGCAGGGACGGTTCGGCCGCCCTGAACTTGAGTTATGTGGCATGCGGCCGATTTGACGGATTTTGGGAATTACGCCTCAGTCCCTGGGACCTTGCGGCAGGGGCCCTTATTCTCGAAGAAGCCGGAGGCCGTATTACGAATTTGTCGGGCGGGCCGTTCACCATTTATCATGGAGAATGTCTTGCCTCGAATGGCCTCATTCATCAGGCAATGGCGGGTGTCATCAAAAAAGGGAACGGAACCGCCGGACCGGCATAAAAGAATTAACGGGAGCTCTCATGAAAGAATACACTGTCGAAGATGTCAAGAACGTTTTGCGTCCCAGGCTGGGCGATGATGTTCCGCTTCTCCTGTTCAGAATATTGCGGATCATAGGTATGCGAAGTATTCTCGGCGAGTCATCAGGCGCAACCCTTTACATGATGGGAAAGCGTGTTGGCAACATGCTCCCCGCTTCCACAATGGAACAATTCGTCGACACGATACTGGAACTCAAGATCGGTATCCCTCATATAACGACCGTCGACGAGGATCACATTAACGTCAAGCTTTACGAATGCATCACCTGCGCGGGTTTTTCGTATACAGGAGAGATGTTTTGTGACATGGAAAGTGGTATCATAGCTGGTCTGCTCGAAAACGTTCTGGGGAAAAAAGCTAAATCCACTCAAACCAAAAGTTGGACCGCCGGCTACGAATATTGCGAATTCGAGGTTTTCCTGTACTGATGGCTTCCCGGAAAAAAAAGACTGAATGTGTCGAGCCCGGCCGGGTGCAGGAGCTTGAAATCGCTCTCGAAGAAGAAAAAAGCCTGTCGAGGGCCCGTAATGTTCTTCTCGAATCAAACATAAGGGAACTCAATGATGTTTACCAAACACTGAACGAAAAGCTGAAGGCCTTAAGGAACAGGGACGAACGGATCAAAGGTTTCGAGGCCCAGCTCGTGAGGGCGAACAAGCTATCAGCCCTTGGAGAATTGGCCGGTTCGATAGCGCACGAGATAAAGAACCCCCTTATTTCGATCCAGGGCTTTGCAAAAAGGATAACAAAAGCAAACGACCTCGAGAAAGCAAGGCGGTATTCCCATTTTATCGATCAGGAAGCAGGGCGGCTGACGAACGTCCTCTTGAAACTTCTGGATTTTTCCCGGATGGACGAGCCAAAGATGGAGGAGACCGAACTCGGCTCTCTGGTTGATGACACACTGCTTTTCATGGAACATCACCTGACCAGGTTCAAGAATGTGAGCATCGATATCGTTCGCAGCAGCGGACCGGTAAAGGTCGTGATAGACCGGATACATATCCAGCAGGCGCTTGTGAATCTCATCAATAATGCCGCTCAGGCCATGCCTCACGGAGGCACGGTCAGGATATCGACCGGCGTCGAGGACGTTTTTGGCTTCATCGATGTCACAGACGAAGGCATCGGCATCGATGATGAAACTATTGAAAAGATCTTTGAGCCTTTTTTTACTACAAAACCCAAAGGCGAAGGTACCGGGCTTGGCCTGTCCTTGAGCAAAAGACTTCTCGAAGCCAACGGCGGCACGATCACCGTGAAAACCAAGCCGGGCGAGGGGAGTACCTTTAAGCTTTTGATCCCGCTGAAGAGTGAGTGGCAAAGAGTAAGGAAGTAAAAGCATTTTTTGACGCCTTACTCCTTGCTGTAGCTAGAATTCCCACTTCATCCCATCTTTGCCAGCTATAACATTTACCCCGGTTTCCTTTGATAATTTCCGGGCGAGCAGGCCGGGTTTGTTCTTGATGATGTGCATACCGAAGTGCGTGAGGATGGCGTTGGCAGGGTGTATATCCCGGAGAAGCTCCTCGACATCGTTGATGGCAAGATGATCGATTATTTCATGGTTTTCGATCGGCTTTAACCGGAGCACGTTGATTATGAGGTTTTCGGCGCGGTAATGATCGGCAAGTTCCGGGAAAAACCTCGTATCGGAAATAAGACCGATGGTCGTGCCGAGATCGAAAAAGAGGCCGTATGTCTCGACGGGATGGTGGTGCCTTACCGGGGTCCGAAATCGAACGTCACCCAGGGTATACTCACAGCCTTCTTTGAGAAAAACCACATTTTCAAGGTAATTTCTCGCAAAACTCAATACCACCGGGTCTTCGGAGATAGCGTCCTCCGGGCAGAAAAGCGTGCCGCGTTTCTTGAATCCCCCTTCGGTCATTGTCTCGATCAGAATATTGACGTCGTTGGCATGGTCCATATGCTTATGGGTAAGGATTATCCCATCGAGACCGGCCGGCTCGTAATTTTCCCTGGATGCACGGATGCGGACAATTGCACCAGGGCCGGGATCGATGTATATGTTCGTCTTCCGGTAGTTCAGCCAGAGACCGCCTGTGGCGCGGAGCTGCTTCAGGGCCATAAAACGGGCCCCGCCGGTCCCAAAGAATTTAACAAACCCATTTATCATATTTCAGCTCGTTTATTGTAGAGCTTAAGAGCCGCGATTGTCAATTCGGTCGATCTCCTCATGGCCATTTTCCGCTCATTATCTGCCCTTGCATGACATAAGTGAATGTGTAATGCTATAATTACTACAAAAAAGGAGGCTGTCTATGGGAACAACAGATCTGGGAGCAATTCTTGACCTTGCAATAACAAAAGAAGAAGAGGCGTTCAACTTTTACATGGACCTCACAAAGATAGTGGCAGATAAGCAGACCAGGGATGCCCTGGAATATATTGCAGGCGAAGAGAAAAAACATAAGGAATTCCTGATCGGGTACCGTGATAAAGGTGTCGGTGCCGATATGCGACCGGGGACAGCGGTGGTCGATTATAAGATCGCGGAACATCTCGAGGCTCCCGAGCCCAAGCCGGGCATGGAGCAGAAAGACGTATATCTCATAGCGGCCCACCGCGAAAAAAATGCCCACGAGTTCTATCTGTCCCTTGCGGGGATCCATCCCGACGGAGAAGCAAAAAATGTTCTCCTGAAAATGGCCGAAGAAGAGCTCAAGCATAAGGAGAAAATGGAATACTTCTATACGAACGCCGCCTTTGTCCAGACAGATGGGGGTTGAGGACCGAAACGAAATGATCTTCCGTTTGCTCTTAAGTTGTTAAGAGTCCCGCAAAGGACCGGAGGAGTGTCGCTTTGCCCATTATAGAATTTGCGATCTTTGAATCATGGTTCGGTACCATATCTGTTGTCAAAAAAGACGGTCGTATCATCAGCCTGGACCTTTCGGAAAATGACATGTACCAGGAACACAGGGAAATAATGAAGCGTTTTCCGAACGCCGTGGAGTCGGAACACTCATTTAAGACGGTCCGGACACTCCTGCACCGCTATCTGAAAGGACAGCCTGTTGATTTCGATATCGAGATCGACATATCGGACCTTCCCGAATTTACACAAAAAGTCCTTGAGGAGCTCCGACGTATACCATACGGGGAAACAAAGAGCTATTCCGAAATAGCCGCACTGACCGGGTGCCCTAAGGGCTCCAGGGCCGTCGGGCAGGCGGTGAGCCGCAACCCGATCCCCATAATAATCCCTTGCCACCGGGTGATCAGGCGTGATGGTTCACTGGGGGGATTTTCACTCGGGGAAAAGATAAAGAAAAGGCTCCTGTTTCTTGAGGGTATCCGGAAGACATGATCATCGGGACAAAATAATGCGAGATCTTTTGCTCCTATCGTCATCCCGGCTTGCCGGAATGATGGTGGGTGGGAACTCCTGAGCTTTACAGGTACCCGGGTCTTATTTCCTTGCCCGGCGGACGCGACGCGACAGGAACGTCTTCCGCTGTCTCAGGTGCGCTCTCTTCCAGGTATTTCTTCAAGAAGGTCCCGGTATAACTGTTTTCGACCGCTATTATCGCTTCGGGACTGCCCTCGGCAATGATCGTCCCACCACGGTCGCCTCCTTCGGGGCCAAGATCTATTATGTAATCCGCGCTTTTTATCACATCGAGGTTATGCTCGATGACTACCACGGAATTACCGCGCTCGACAAGTTCGTTCAGGACGCGAAGAAGTTTTTCGATGTCCACAAAGTGCAGACCGGTCGTCGGTTCATCAAGGATATATAAGGTCTTTCCAGTATCTCTTTTGGACAGCTCCCGTGACAGCTTGATGCGCTGCGCCTCGCCGCCGGAGAGCGTGGTGGCCGCCTGGCCAAGCCGGATATAACCAAGGCCGACATCGAAGAGAACTTTGAGCTTGCCTCGAATGTGAGGATGGGCCTCGAAGAATTCCATGGCCTGGGTAACGGTCATTTCGAGGATGTCCGCAATGCTCTTTCCCCGATAAAGCACCTCGAGCGTATCCCTGTTGTACCGTTTTCCCTTGCATGCCTCGCAGACGATATAGACATCCGGCAGGAATTGCATCTCGATCTTGACAAAACCCTCGCCGGCGCATGTCTCACACCGGCCGCCTTTCACGTTGAAGCTGAAGCGCCCCTCCCGGTAACCCCGCATCCTGGATTCCGGCAGACGCGCAAAAAGTTCCCGGATATGGGTGAACAGCCCCGTATACGTGGCCGGATTCGACCGAGGCGTCCTTCCGATCGGGGACTGGTCGATGTCGATGACCCTGTCTATCGCCTCGAATCCCTGGATGCCGTCCGATTCCCCGACCCGCTCCTTCGATCTGTACAGCTTTTGCTTCAAAGCAGGATACAGCGTATCAACGATCAGGGTGCTTTTCCCCGATCCGGAAACGCCGGTCACAGACGTAAACACACCAAGCGGGATCGCCACGTCAATGTCTTTAAGGTTGTTCGCCCTTGCACCCTTTATTGTGAGAAACCCCTTGGGCTGCCTTCTTTGGACAGGGCGCTGTATGGCAAGCCTGCCGGACACGTAAAGGCCTGTAACCGAATCGGGATGGGCTTTGAGTTCGGCAGGGGTCCCCTGAAAGACGATGTGTCCGCCTCTCTCTCCTGCACCCGGACCGAGGTCGACGACATAATCGGATGAGACAATGGCATCATAATCATGCTCCACGACAATAACGGTATTGTCAAGGTCGCGGAGGCGCCTCAATGTTTTGAGGAGCCGGTCATTATCTCTCTGGTGAAGGCCGATGCTTGGCTCATCGAGGACGTAGAGTACCCCCGTCAGGCCGGACCCTATCTGGGTAGCAAGCCGGATGCGCTGCGATTCGCCGGAGGAAAGGGTGGCTGAATTCCTGCTGAGGCTTATATAATCGAGGCCGACATCGAGCAGAAATCTCAGCCGTGCTGTGACCTCTTTCAGGATGGCCCGGGCAATCTCCTCTTCTTTCTCGGAAAGTTCTATTTTACCGAAGAAACCGGCACACTCCTCGATCGTCATCCGCGATATTTCGAATATGTTAAGACCGCCTACCTTGACCCAGAGCATTTCCTTCCTGAGCCGGGCGCCGCCGCATTCCGGACAGGGAATGAGGTTGATGAACCTTTCGAGTTTATCGCGTTCGTAAAGATCGGCACTCTCCCAATCCCTGCGTAACTGCCCGATCACGCCCTCGAAAGGCTTCTGGCTGAACATGCGCCGACCGTGAAAATCGTCAAAGAACTCTATATTTTCGCCCTTCGAGCCGTAAAGTATGGCATCCTGAACGTTTTTCGGGAGGTCCCGGAAGGGTTTCCTGATGTCGATCCTGTAATGCTTTACAAGGGCCTCGAGAAAAGGCAGAAAATGAACCGGATTCTTTTCAGCCCACGGGATGACGGCACCATCCCGTAAGGACAGGTCATGATTCGGCACGATCAGGGCCGGGTCGAAATACTCTTTTACACCGAGTCCCGTACATGCCGGGCATGCCCCGTACGGATTATTGAAGGAGAACATACGCGGTGCGATCTCGGGATAGCTTATGCCGCATTCCGGACAGGCAAATTTTTCACTGAATAAACGCGTTTCCTTTTCGCTCTCGACCTTTACGAGGCCCCCTGCCCTGCCAAGGGCAAGCTCGACGGCTTCGAAAAGCCTGCGTTCAATGCCATCCCTGATCGTGATCCGGTCGATAATAACGTCTATTTCGTGTTTCTTGTTCTTGTCGAGTTCGATGTCCTCGGAGAGGTCGATGATCTTCCCGTCTATCTTAACCTTTGTAAAACCATGCTGGCGTAGTTCATCCAGCTCTTTGCGGTACTCACCCTTCCTGGCGCGAACGATCGGCGCGAGGATCGTGAGGCTCACCCCTTTGCCAATTGCAGAAATAGCGTCCACGATCTGGGGGGCATGCTGGCTTTTTATCTCCTTGCCGCAGCCGTAGCAAAATACATGGCCCACGCGGGCGAAAAGAAGGCGCAGGTAATCATAGATCTCCGTCACCGTGCCGACCGTACTGCGCGGGTTCTTGCTGATGCTCTTCTGTTCGATGCTGATGGCGGGAGACAGGCCTTCGATGTATTCTACATCGGGCTTTTCCATAAGTTCGAGGAATTGCCTGGCGTACGATGAAAGCGATTCAACGTATCTTCTCTGGCCTTCTGCATATATCGTATCAAAGGCAAGGGTAGATTTACCTGAACCGCTCGGCCCCGTGATAATGACCATTTTGTTTCGCGGAATTGTTACATCGATGTTCTTGAGGTTGTGCTCTTTTGCACCTTTTACGAATATACTATCCATTTTAATACTGCTTCGCTTCCTTTACGAGCGTTACAGTATACCAGAAAAGTGGTGTTATTGAAAGCCTGCGCACAGTAAGGCAATTCATTTGTAACCCCGTGAGAAATATGCTGAAACGGGCCTCATTTTTGCGGGTATATCCCGGGAAGACCTGAAATCCCTTGCCTGAAACAGCGCGGTGAACTTATAATTATAGTGCATAACCTGTAAGTATAGTGCGTAATGGTACTTCAGACAGATAATCACTCAAAGGAGGCGTCCATGAATGACCGTCACGAACCGAAGGGTTGGAATCCCTATATCGCCGGCGCCCTCACAGGCCTTCTCCTTGTTCTTTCCGTATGGGCCGCAGGAAAATATTTCGGGGCGTCGACCACATTTGTCAGAAGCGCGGGGTTTGTGGAATCTGCATTTTCAGCGGAACGGGTCGCCCGGATGGAATATTTCATCAAAGAGCTCCCGAAGATCGACTGGCAATGGATGTTCGTCGTCGGTATTTTCTTCGGCTCGCTCATCGCATCATCGACATCGCGCTCTTTTCGCTGGCAGGCAGTTCCGACAATGTGGGAACAAAGGTTCGGACCGGGCAGGCTTAAACGTGGCATTGTCGCGTTTTTCGGCGGGGCCGTAGCCATGTTCGGGGCCCGCCTGGCCGACGGGTGACCGAGCGGTCATGGGCTGAGCGGTTCGCTTCAGCTGGCTGTAAGCGGTTATATTTCCCTTATCTGCTTTTTCGTTGGAGGCCTTATTGTCGCCAATCTTATTTACCGGGGAGGTACCGGAAAATGATCGACCTGACCTATGGATTGATAACCGGCATTATTTTCGGCTTCCTGCTCCAAAAGGCCCGGGTCATTCGCTACGATAAACAGTTGGGTGCTTTAAGGCTTCTCGACATGACAATAGTGAAATATATGTTTACCACTATCCTTGTCGCGATGGTCGGGGTTTACCTTCTCAAGGACCTGGGGCTCGTAAAGCTCTCCATAAAGACAACCTCTCTCGGGGGGAACATACTGGGCGGCCTGATATTCGGGATAGGTTGGGCGTTGTTCGGTTATTGCCCGGGCACTTCCCTTGGGGCACTCGGCGAAGGACGCTACGATGCCGCATGGGGAATTCTCGGAATGCTGGGAGGGGCAGCCCTCTTTGCCGAGCTTTATCCCTTGATGAAAAAAACCGTCCTGACATGGGGAAACCTTGGCAAGATCACTCTACCCCAGGTGCTGGGAATAAACCACTGGATAGTGATCGCAGCAATGGTGGTCCTGGGATTGTTGATGTTCTGGTTTTTCGAGAAGAAGGGACTTTAAAAGCGGTTCCGGATTCCAGGTTCTAGGTTATTAAATACTTGGAGAATATCGGTGAAACGAGGTTTTTTTATATTTTTTAACCTGGAACGCAAAGCCTAGAACCATTCTTTTGCCGGAGGCTAATATGGAGCGTCTTGTAGTGATCGGAGGGGTTGCGGCGGGAATGAGCGCAGCGAGCAGTTTCAAGAGGCTGAAGCCTGAAGCTGAGGCTGTCGTAATAGAAAGGGACCATTTCATTTCGTATGGCGCCTGCAGCCTTCCCTACTACATATCGGACGTAATAAAGGATATCAACTCACTGTTGTCACTTACCCCGGAGATCGCCGCGAAGGAAAGAGGCATTAAGGTTCTTACGCGGCATGAGGCGATATCGATCGACCCGGCCGGCAGGACAGTCACGGTTATCGCTCTCGGTACTCATGAAAAGAAGGTCATCGATTACGACAAGCTCGTTCTCGCAACAGGGGGATTGCCCATCCGTCCGCCTTTTCCCGGGATAGACCTGGAGCATGTCTTCACCCTGCGCAATCTTCATGACGGCGCGAAGATAAAAAAATTCGTTAACCACTGGATGTCTTTCGAGCCGTGCATTGGCGCCCATTGCACCTACGAAAACCCTTTCGGGGTCCAAAGACGGCCTATGGAGGCAGCAATAATAGGCGGTGGATCGATCGGAATGGAGATGTGCGAAGCCTTTAGAAAAAGAGGCCTTGAAGTTACCGTATTTGAAAAAATGGACAGGGTCCTCGGAACAATGGACACCACCATTACCGATGTCATCGAAGAACAATTGAAGGCAGAAGGCGTGAGACTCAATAAAGAGTGTTCCGTCGAGGCATTCGAGGCTGACAATGGCAAAGTTGCGCGGGTCAAGACCGACAAAGGTGTCTTTGCGGCCGATATTGTCCTGCTCGGCATCGGAGCACGGCCGAACACGTCTCTCGCAGTGGACACAAAAATCGAACTTGGCGCCGGCGGAGCGATAAAGGTCGACGACTATCTCCAGACCAGCATTCCCGATATTTTTGCAGCCGGTGACTGTGCCGAAGCAAAACATATCGTCACGGGGAAAAAGGTTTACATTCCCCTCGGGACCACCGCGAACAAGCAGGGACGAATTGCCGGAGAAAATGCCGCGGGAATGATGAAACCCTTTGAGGGTGTTGCGGGGACTGCGGTAACAAAGATCTTCGATCTGGAAGTGGCCCGGACCGGCATCTCTCCGCTCGAAGCGTCGCGGGAGAACCTTGATCATTTTGTGTCAACCATTAAAGGCAGGTCTCGAAGCAACGCATACCCGGAAGGGAAGCAGATCACCGTGACCTACATTGTTGAAAAGGGATCGGGACGTCTTCTTGGCGCTCAGATGGCGGGTGCCGAGGGTGTCGCCCACAGGATCGACACTCTTGCAACGGCACTCTATAATAAAATGACGGTTTCCGATATTGCCCGCCTGGACCTGGCCTATGCACCGCCTTTCGCTACAGTGTGGGACCCGATACTGGTCGCTGCAAATGTAGCAGTGAAAAGATTGCAAAATAAGACACAATCATAGTATATAATGAGAGGGTGACCAATCGTTGAGGCAAAGGAAAATGCGTGCTGCATAATATCTTGTCGACCGTTCAGGAACGCATTTCAATGATCGAAAGATCTCAATGGGGCGAGGGCTTAAGCCGTGAGGATATGGAGCAGTTCGCACAATACCTTTACGTCGCGACCGCCGAACCACAGGAGATAATATTCAACGAAGGGGCCCGGGAACCTTACATGTGTTTCATTTCGAAGGGCCTTGTCAGAATAACAAAGGGCGATTCCAGAAAGACTGTCAAAACCATAGGCGATATCGGGCCGGGAAGGAGCGTGGGCGAAATGAGCATCATCGACGGCCTGCCCCGTTCAGCGACCGCACGGGCGATAGAAGAAACAGTCGCACTCGTTTTGACCAGGGATAATTTTGACCGGTTAATAAAAGACAATCCCAGGCTTGGCGTCGCTCTCTACAAAAAACTGGCGCAGATGGTAAGCCATCGCCTGCGGGTATCTGACTGGATGCTTGCAGAGTACATTTACGTAGAGTAGGCAAAAACGAGGTGATGGGCTACCGACCACCCGCTATCGGTCACCCTTTTTATCCATATACCCTGATTGGCACTTCGGGCATCTTTTATTGGTCATTTCCAGAAAAGTCCGGACATGGTCCGATTTGCAGTGGGGACATTCAATGGCATCTTTTCTCAGGTCCAGTCCAAACTGGTCGAGACAATTCATACAAACACAGGCCGACATGTAACCTATTTTCTCTTCCATAATGTCGATTATTCCGTGAAAACCGTGGGAATTTTCCGTATCAAACAATCCGTCTTCGCTAAGCAATAGCCGCGCAACCGTCTCCCGTTCGTTGTTGTCCTTAAGCGGTACCCTTACACCATAATTATTTTTTACATAAAGATATCCCCCGAGCGATCCGTCGAGGACAAAACCACACATGCTGCAGCGATATCCATATACGACATCATCACGGAAGCTGGTTTTAACTTTTTCCCGGTTCATTGCCGAAACGCTCCTTCGAGATGCAATACCATTCAAACATGCGGGCGAGTTTTGACACCTGTTCGTCATCCAGTACATTGTCGAACCGCTCCCTGGCGGCACCGATCAGCATTGCATTCGCCCCGGCACAATCTGACTTCGAGATCAGAATGACCGGTATCCCTATCGCATCGGCATAACCCACCTCGAAAGCCACCCCGGTATCCCCGTCATCGATGAGGGCAACGATCATATCGCACTCTTCGAGCATCCTGAGGCACGTATCTTTGACAACCCTGCTGAGCTTCAGCTTCGTTTCCCTGTTGCCTTCGATGTTCGGGGTGTCGAGGAAAGGATCTATGATACCAACCGCCTTGCCACACTCGGTCTGCTCGAGCGCTCCCCTCAGTTTTTCCAGGAACTCGTTCTTGAATTGCGCCTGGGAATCATTGAAGCAGGGATGAGCGAAATAAATATGCATGATATATTCCGTCCTTTTGCGACCTGATTTGATCCTGAAATCAATATATTGGGAATTGGAAATCTATGCAAGATGTAGAATCAATTTACAGATAGTGTAATTTTACAGGTGCTTTCTTGTGACAGGATAATGGTTCTTTATTTCAATTTGCGTAAACGACGGCCTTGGGGGCCTCGGCATTATCGGATATTATTCCCCTGGGCAAACTCACGGTAAATTCTACGCCCCTGTTGGTATTCGCTACGGTCATATTTCCGCCAAGTTTTTTTGTGATATGCCGAGCCTGAAATAACCCGATGCCAAGCCCCGACTCTTTTGTCGTGTAAAAAGGTTCGAACATCCTTTCAATATTCTTGATTGGACTCCCTGTATCGTAAATAATGACCGTAATTGCGCCGGTTTCCTCGCGAACAAAAGCGAAGCTTTCGATCCCCGGTTCTCTTCCGGATTTTTCACGGATGTTCTTTATTATATTGTCAAAAATGGTGACCATTTTATGCTTCTGGGTAATTATTGTCCCCCGCCCTGTAGCTTCACCCTTTATATCGTACAAGGCAAAGAGGTCTTTTATGAGACTTGCAACGTCAACCTCCTGTTCATCGCCCTCCTCGTCTTTTTCCACACCGATCTCCAGTGTAGAGAGTATCTTGTCCGTTCTCACGGTAAGCGCAGGAACCGACTCCTTTAAATACTCGATAAACCTGTGTTCGCGCTCCGGTCCGCTTATACGCTCAATATTATAAATGAACCCCTTGATGAACTGGGTTACGTTCTTGACGTCATGAAGAAGGAATGTCTGCAGTTTTGAAAAATTAAGCAAAGCCTCGTTGGCGACCTTTATTTTCATCAATATATCCATCTCGATCAGCAGGAACAGCGTTTCGAAAATGATCATGTAAATATATCTTTTATAACCCCGCGGACTTATCGGAACTATACCAAGGTCTATCGAATAATCCGGACGTGCGATCTTTCGCGTGATCGTACGCCTTTTCTCGGATCCAGGCTTCGAAAGGGTGCTTTCGCCATAGCTTATCTCATAAAATATTTCCTGGATCTCCGCAACTTTCACGAGATCGTTGACTCTCGGCAAGAAAAGGGCAATATCGTAATTGCATGCCTTATTCGCATCCACCATGCGCAGTTGAACCTTGAAGGCGCGGTTTGTCAAATACCGCAAATAAAAAAGAATGACCAGTGCAACGGCACCGGCCACGATGACAAAAAGATACATCGACTGAAGCAGTTTAAGGGTTATCATCAATGTCTTCCCTTTTAAAACCGAACTTCTTTATGAAATAGTAAAGGCTTTCCCGTTTCACGCCGAGAAGCTTTGCAGATTTGTATACGTTAAAATTCGTGTCCTTCAGGACCTTAAAGATAATGTTCTTTTCGGCCTCGTCCCGGGCAGGCTGAAGGCCCTTGCCCACTTCGACCCCAAAACTTATCCTCGCTGTGCCCTGCCGGGATAATTTCTCCTCTGTATCCCGGAAAAGTATCGCGCGGTCCACCGAGAACATAAGCTGCTCGATCGAGACGGGCTTTACGAGATAATCGAACGCCCCCGATTTGATAGATTCGAGGGCCGCGCTCTCCGTCTTCTGGCCTGTGAAAATGATAACCTTCAGGCCAAAATTTTCGAGAATATAGTGAAGAAGCCTTAAGCCTTCCTGAGGGGTATTTTCGTGGGGAGGCAATCCGAGGTCCAGAATCGCCAGCGTTATACGTTCTGAATTGAGAATATGGACAGCCTTCTGGACATTCGCCGCCTCTTTGACCTCAAAACGTTCCTCAAGAGCAAACCGTACCTGTGCCCTCAGGGCAACGTCGTCTTCTATCAGCAGAATGGTTTCCATAGTGTATTATCTATAATAGTACTAATATAACCAATTTTTAAAGAAGTTTTTCATTTTTTAGGATCGGGTCCCTGATTTTCGGCCCCTTTCGCCACAGCCAAGTAGACAGGATCATTCCGAAAACAGTCAAGATACACCCGGCGTAGAAACTGATGGGCACATAGGCGAAAACAACAGTGTGCTCGCCGGCCGGCACCTCGATCGCCCTGAATGCAAGGTTCGCCCGGTATACCTTTGTTCGCCTGCCATCAACATATGCCCGCCATCCGGGATACCAGGTATCGCCGATATAAAGAAACCCGTTGCCCTCACACCGGGACGTCAGGACCACCTTTGCAGGCTCATATGATACCAGGGTCACGGCACCCTTTGCACGGGGGTTCCGGGCAAGCCCGGGGCGAGGCTGGCCTGAAATGATCAGCTCCCGCTTGAGGTCAAAGCCCTGATCGATGATCCTCAGCATGACCTCATTGTCATCGGTAAAATACCGGGCATTGCTGAAAAAGAGAAATCTCCCCGGGTATCCACGGTATTCGTAAAGATAGACCTCTTTGTCATTCAAAGCTTCCTTTTTTACGAGCCTGAACTGATCGTTTTCAACGGGATATGAGAGGATCGCATACTTCACGCCTCCAATGTCCAGTAAATTACGGGCCTCTCGGATATTCTTCACGCAGTTGAACAGACGGAGATATTTGTCCTGGTGATCGATACGCATGACCTCGGCGCCCCCGATCCCGTAAAGGCCGTGGACTGCGGCGTAAGGGGCGACGAGGAGATCTTTCCCGAGCAGAATGCTGTTCAGGTCATCCTCGGTCTTGACCGACACCATGAACCTTTCGGTTTCCCTGTTGTCTGCGAGTACTTTCGCGAAGGCGTCCGGGGTCTTGAACCATCGCCACGAGGCAGATCCGTAGAAGCCGTAATTCGCGAGGAACAGGTCCGCAACAAGCACGGCAGCGATGAAGCCAAGGACAATTCTTTTGGCGCGCAATTCAAGGTACAGGAAAATGCCGGTGCACAGTACAAATGAGAAAAGCAGGAATCTTTTCGCGTTGTGCAGGTTGAACCATATGTCATTGAACAGCGGGGGGCGTATGTTCCTGTGCTCCAGGAAAGCCGTGATCTCATTATAACGGAAGTTGAGAAAAGCCCATCCCAGAGCGCAGAGAAAACCCGAATAAAAAAAAACCAGGACTATTCGCCTTACCGTCCTGTCTTTGTAGGCGATTCCCTTCCTGAGAATATCGAGTCCCATTGCTGTCATCGCCGATAGTGCAAAGAAAAGAAGGAACAGGAATTTAACGGGGTACCGGACGGAATTGAAGGGCGGTATCTTGTGAAGGAGCTTATAGACCGGCGTATTTCCGCCAAGTCCCAGTACGAGGCTGAAAACTACAAGGCCGAGAAAGAACCACCTGGTCCTGCCGCCTTTTGCAAAGAACAGCACCGAAAAAAGTAACGGCCCGATGCCGAGATAAAGCGTTTTCAGCCATGACTGGTTGAGCCAGTATTTTTCGATCGTCTGCTGATAGCCAAAGAAGTCGGGGAGAAAGAACTGGATGAAATCCTTCCATGCAAAGGACCATGTGGTCGCGCTCGCATAGCTCAATCCGGCGGACCTGATGCTGTACCGGTGAAGTTCGTAAAAGGCCGTCAGCTGTATGCCCGACAGCAACACCACAATGACTCCCAGCAAGACGAGTCCCTTCACACGGGACCTAAGCGGAATATCCTTATCCAGGATGGCCCCCAGGAAGAAAATGGTGATAACGAGCACGATCCCGGTAAGGATAACGATCTCGGGTGCACCGGCGAGGAACTGAATGACGAGGAAGATCGATGCGAGGATAAGATGACGTTGCCTTTCACTTTCAAAATATTTCAGGAAGTAGAGCAGGATCAGCGGAAACCATGCTACGCCGAAGAGATGGGGAAGAAGGTTATGCACGGAAAGCAGATAACCCGCAAGCATAAAGACGGCACCGCCTACCGTTGACCCCGGATGCGACACCTTCATGAAACGCAGAAATGCGTACATGGTCGCCGCGGCGAAAACGAAATGCAGGATGACGAGCCAGTTCCAGACTATGTTGAAAGGAAAGACCAGGTAAAAGATATGCGGCGGGTAGAAGATCCCGGGCTGCAGGGTTGCCAGAAGCGGTATACCGCAATAATTGTGGGGAT
>Ga0265293_10007045_pt1 | contig 17553 bp, 17 predicted proteins | sample Munlanlewell138R_FD_192505 | JGI IMG/M metagenome (GOLD analysis project Ga0265293, IMG submission 192505) | Leachate microbial communities from a municipal landfill in Southern Ontario, Canada - Leachate well 138R | ecosystem: Engineered > Solid waste > Landfill > Unclassified | place: Canada...
GGAGCGCAATTACGTAGATGATGAATATAAGGTAAAGGCATGGCTGCTATAAAAGGCTTTAAACTAATCCGTTGGGCTGAAGACGGCATCTTCTATTTTCTCTGCCCGCACGGACAGATTGAATACAGCCCGAACCGTAAGTACCGCATCGAGAAGAAGAACGCCTATGACCCTACAATCATCCATAGAAGAGAAGCCTATCGGGAAGATACCTTCGACTTGGAAGCTATACTGGAACCAAGCGAATACTATGCCCTGCTGAACTTCCTGCTCGGTCCCGGAAAGCTTTATCTCGAATACACCGCCCACAATAACGTCAACAGCCAGTTCCCAGTCACTATCTCCCAGTTGCCCAAGTGCCCGGATGATCTGCATGAATATGCCGCTAAAGTCAAATTCAGTCTGGAATCGAGGTACGTAGGCAGTCCAGGATATATAGATTTCAGTATAATCATCGTGACCGACTTCGATGAAACAATAACCAGTCAAATATAGAACAGATACGGGAGCATAAATGTACAAGTTTGCCATCAGCTATTATACTATGGAAGGCAACGCCAGAAAGCCTCAGTCAGGAGTGGATGTGCGTATTCTCAGGCCGGGCAGTCATGGGTAGAGGGTCAGAAACTAATCGAAAACACTCCCAATTCGGGGTATTATGAAATTGCCATTGAATCTGAAGCTCAATGCGGCTTCTATGAAATATGGGATGATCTCGGCAACTCTGATGGTCAGTTCAGCGGTAAGACCTGCACGATCGGAAAGATTGATGCTCGAGGCCTGCAGAACGACTGCATCTATACTAATCACATCCTGGATGGAGTGGTGTCCGGCAGCAAGATAGCCGCAGGGGCTATCAGTACGGAACACCTGCAAAGCGGCTTGTTATCCTTAGCCAAGCTCCGTTATGAACTCCAGGATCAGAACCAAGGCATTGGGACGAGCAGCCTCCGCAGCCCTGCCGTCTTGGGTGAGGATAAGATTATCACTCATACTTTAGAACGGGAATATACCGAATTACCTCAGCTCATTCTTAGCACTCACTGCGATGCCGCCTTCTATATAGATGACGTCAAACTTGAGGGAAATCTGGTAACCGTAACAATCGGGGTCAGTCAGGTTTATACTGCCTCCGATCCTGTTTATACCCTCCTTGCGCTTGCTATGTAACACCAAAAGCGAAACCCGGCAGAACCGGGTTAAGCTCGATAATATGCTGATTAACTCTTCTGTTCAAGGCGGCAGATCAACTCTGCCATCAGGTTGATCACCTCCTTGTAGTCTCCGCAGTCCCAGGCATCGTTGACCCGCTGCTTGATCTTTTCGTCACTCATGTTCTCTGACTTGAGCCAGGGTCCCCGGAACTGGTTCCACCAGCTATCGTAGTAGAAGTCATTGGCAAAGGGATCATCCTCGGCGGCATCCTGATCAATACCAGTGGCTTCCAGTGCAGCCTCTAATCTTAGCATCGCCTCCTGCAGCGTTTGCTCCGTGCGGTCTTTGTTTGTGTCTTTCATCTTGTCTCCTTCTCGGTTACCCGACTGTTAACTTATGGGTGCTACTGTGCACCCCTCGCAACTGCAGTCAAGTCCTTTCCGCACAATATCATAAGAAAGATTCAATATTTCATGGTTGACAAAAATCAGCCTTCAATCGCTTATGCAAACAGCCTACAGACCCTACATAGAATGCCCTCCGAAGCGTGGGAGTGCCACCCCGGTATCTCCCACGTTTTTTTTGTTAAATCTATAAATCTGAGAACCCTAACATAGTGGATTTGCAAAAAGGTTGAAACTGGATTTGCAAAAAGGTTGAAACTGGATTTGCAAAAAGGGTGATACTGGATTTGCAAAAAGGTTGAAACCGATTTGCAAAAAGGGTGATACTGGGGTCTCACTAAAAACGCCGATTTGCAACGAAAGTGATACTATTTGCAATTTCACTTGATACTCTATAGTCATTCAATAGCTACAAACAGATAAGCCAAAATGAAAATAACTATTTTAACTTGACAAAAAACATGATTCTTCTAAATTGCGACGCAATAGTGGATCAAGCATTGGAGCCAAATTTTTCACTAAACACAGACCAATAAAAACGATATTATTAAGACTTTTTAAGGATACTGACATCAATAATATAATAAAAAATATGGAGAGTGTGCCATGAAAAACGAGATTGTGAAACCTAGTGTGTTTGAAACCTTATTAACACAAGTCTTAAGGATTCCAGGAGCCATAGTTAACAGGGAAAACTTTTTGAAGAAGCAGTTATATAAGTATATACCAGATCAAAATCTTGATGAGTCCATTTGTAATTTAGATGAATTCAGGAAGATTGATCTAAATCTACGAATTAAGCTGGCCAAGAAGAGCATTAATCTGCATACCATTGAAGTTACATCCATTTCTTTTACATTAGGACTACCTGGAGGGTTTGCTATTGCTGGAACCATACCTGCTGACTTAATTCAATACTATTACCACATCATTTTAATCATTCAAAAAGTTGCCTATCTTATGGGGTGGCCTGATTTTACTGATGGTTCAAAATCCTTCGATGATGATACGCTACAAGAGTTTACACTGTTTGTAGGTGTCATGTTTGGATCACACCAAGCAAGCACGGCGGTAAAAATTTTTGCAAAAAAAATTGCCGAGGGAACAGGGAAAAGGATAACCGCTATACCATTAACAAAATATGGTTTTTATAACATGATAAAGCAAATCGGAAAATGGATTGGTGTAAAAGTAACAAAAAAAGGATTTGGGAATTTCGTTGCAAAAGGTATTCCGGTTGTTGGCGGTATAGTTGCAGGCGGAATTACTCTATACACTTTCAAGCCAATGTCATTGAAACTTTTAAAATACTTATCAGATCTTGATACAGCATATTTGAAATAGCCAATCATTATTTTACATGTATCATTTTTCATAACTTGTCAATTCAGGCCTTAACCTGAGACTGCTTCGCATAAGTCACTCATGGGTGGTGCTTAGAAAGGTAAGGAGAAAAGGCATAGGGCGTCAGCCGAGATTTTGAGGGGCTTGTTGCGCAAGTCAGGTTTCAGGTGCCAGGTTTCAGGTTTCACTCGCTGCGCTTGAGGCTCGCTATAGCTCGAAGGAAGGCGCTCGGCGAGCGCAGGATTTTGACCTGAACTGTCGTCTCTCCGAGACTCGTAACGTATTCTTATAGCGCGAGTTGACCCAAAATATCGACTCTCCGAGACTCTTTAAGGAGCTCGCTTCGCTCATGTTGAGCGTGCTGCACACTGTTAGGGAGTGGCTGATGCTTATTTTAAATTCGTGCAATTAGTGTAATTCGTGGTTAAAAAAAGCGCACACCACAGTCTTTTAGCCAAACCAAAAAAGGCAGTCCCGACTGGAACTGCCTTTCTTATTTATCTAATCCCTGATAGCACCGCTATTCAAGAGCGGAGGCTTAGGAGGGGAAATTGATTTGGATGTTTTTGACTTCGGGGTATTTCTCCAGGTGTTCGCGGATCTCTTCCGCCACGTTTTCGCGGTATTGGTCAAAGCTCATGATGTTGAGATCAATCAAGACTTCGCCATTGTCAAATCCCACGTATTTCACCATCTTGAGGGTGATGATATCTTCGCCCACTTGGGGATAGATGATCTTTTTCAGCTCTTCAATGATGGTTTCTTTGCTAAAATTGGGCACTTCTTTCAGCCCATGCGCTATCTCATAGTTGGAGATGGCGGTTTGCAGGGTATCGGCAGCCAGCACACTGCAATGTGCCTTCACCGGGGGCAATCCGTCCAGGGCTTCCATGGCATCGCGCCAGGTGATCTTTTTGGCTTCGTCCAAGGTCTTGCCTTTTGCCATTTCCGTCACGATGGAAGCGGTGGCGATATTGGAAGCACAGCCATAGGAGAGGAATTTCACGTCCTCTATCACCTTGCTGGCCTCATCCACCTTGAGGTAGATAGTCACCTGATCGCCACAGGCGGGGCTGCCTTCGGTGGCAGTGGAATCGGGGTGTTCCATCTTGCCCACGTTTTGGGGGTTCATAAAGTGTTGCAGCACCTTTTCAGAGTATTGCATTATTTCTCCTGTTGTTGTTTGATTGCGTTGTAAAGGGGGCTCAGCTGACGCAGCCGCTCTGTGATTATCTTCAATTCTGCCCCGGCATAATCTATCTGTTCTTTGGTATTGTAGCGGGAAAGGGTAAACTTCATGGAGCCGTGGGATTGCACATGATTCTTGCCCATCGCCATCAGCACGTAGCTGGGCTTGAGGCCTTGCGAGGCACAGGCGGAACCGGTTGCCACCGTGATGCCCTTTCTATCTAACATCATGGCCATGGATTCGCCTTCGATATAATCTATGGAAACGTTGATATTGTGGCACACCCTGCCTTCCCCGCGGGGACCGTTGAGCTCGATATAATCGATATTCTTTTCCAGCTCTTGCAAAAGGTAATCGGAAAGCTCCCGAAGCTCGCGGATATTGCCGTCCAAATCCGCATAAACCAGCTCCACCGCCTTGGCAAATCCAGCAATACCAGCCAGGGAGAGGCCACCGGGCTGAAGGGAGTCAAAACGCTTTACACCATGCACATAGGGGCTCACTCTGGTGCCGTTTTTCACCCACAAAGCACCCACACCCTGAGGACCGTGTATCTTGTGGGCGCTGATGCTGAAGGTATCCATCCCCAGAGCCTGCATATCCAGGGGCATCTTGCCAAAAGCCTGTGCCCCATCCACATGGAAGAAGATCTTATGATCCTGTTCGGATAACACTTTGGCGTATTCCGTGATAGGTTGGATAGTGCCCACCACGTGGTTTACCATCGTGCTCATAAAGAGGATGGTATCCGGGCGCACGGCGGCGCGCAGCTTATCCGGGGAAACGTAACCCAGTTCGTCACTTTCCAGATAGGTGAGGTCAAAGCCCATTTTCTCGAAATAGGCGGCGTGGGTAAGCAAATCAGGATAATCCACCAAAGAGACGATGATGTGGCGTCCTTTTTTGGAATGCGCCATCGCCAAGCCTTTGAGGGCGATATTGTTTGCCAGGGTGCCGCCGGAGGTGAAGGTGAGCTCTTCTTCGTGGGCGTTGATGGCTTTGGCAATGATTTCCTTAAACTCTTGCACCGCGCTGCTGGTAGCTTCTCCGGTGCTCACAAAGGAGGCGGGATACCAAAACTCTTTGGAAAAATAGGGCTGCATGGCTTCCAGAACTTCCGGCGCCAGCGGCGTTGTGACACAGTTATCCATATAGATCTGCTCGTTCATTATGATTCTCCTTTTATATCTTCAAATCTTGCTATAGCTGCCAGGGAGTGGGATTGGAAGAGCTGCCGTTGCTGTTGGGAAACGCTCTCGAAAAAAGGCTTCAAGCGGCATTTGCTGCCCAGGCAATAGTCTCCCCGGCTCTCGTCACAAGCCATATCCATGCTGTGATCATCCACCGCCTGCATCACATCCCAAAGGCTGATCTCCTCAGCCTTGAGGGCGAGAGAGTATCCTCCCTTGGAACCGATGCTGCTATCGATGATGCCCGCATTCTTGAGGGCGGCAAGCAGGTGTTCCACATACTTTTTGGGCAGTTGTTGATTCAGACATATCTTGTGGGCAGAAATGGGGGTGCCATCGCTGGCATGCATCTCCAAAAGGGCTCGCAAGGCATATTCCGTCCTTGTATTTACTGGCATTTATACCTCGATGTATTATCTATCTTATAATATAGTATTTTACTGGGGGATTAAAGCAAGGGGAATCTGCGCTTTTTCCTGTGTTTTGGCGCTATTATTCAATGTGGCGGGGATACACCTCTGGTGATCCCTCCTCAATGCCCTTTATATTTCACATCCTCCCTTTTAACTGCGGGGGATGTGTTCTTACTTGCTTTCTTTCAGCTCTTTTATTGCCTGTTTCTGCCTTTCCAAGGCGTTGGGCACAATGTGGTGTACCTTCATAAAGATCACCAGCTCGCGCTCTTTCTTTTCATACTTGTCATACCCTGTAAGATAGCGGATGCCAAACACCCACCAAGGCAAGTCTTTGAGGATGGGGATGCCGCTGCGGGTGTGTGTTTCATCTGTATCATACAATCCACCAATCACGATTTCCTCTCCGTTATAGAGCACCAGCTCGGTTTCGGATTTGCTTTTGGTGATGATGGTGCTCACATTGCCGGGGTTACCCGAAGAGCGTTCTATGCTCACATTCATGTGCACCACATCCGTATCATCAATTTTCACCACAGTGGGGGTCACGTCCATAATCACACCTGTGGCAAAGAATGTATCTGTTGTATTGCCAGCCTCATCCACCGTTTTGATGGAGATATCCTGACCCACTTGAATAAAGCCTCGTTTGCCTGAATTTACCAGGATGGTGGGCTGGGCGATGATGCTGCCCTTTTGGTTTGATTCGATTACGTTGAGGAGGGTATTGATATCAATGGTTTTACCATCCCATGAGGCACTTTTGGAAAGGGTGAGTTCCATCAGGCTTGAAGGCACCTGTTGTGCTCCGAAAAAGCCGGCACCAATCTCCACCGTGCCGTCGAAGATGGTAGACCAATCTATGCCCAGAGATTTCAGGTATGCCCTGTCTGCCAGGAGCGCTCTTGCCTCGATCTTTACCAGCTTTACGTCCATCAATTCTTCTTTGATTTCCACCACCTCGTCTTCTTTCACCGCCACATCATGGATGGCATAATACCCTGGAAATTCTTCTACCTTTAGTTGATTATAAATGGCAATCAATTCCAGAGCCCTCTTCCATTCTTGTTGGTGGATTGGGATGCCAATTTTGCTGTTGAAATTGCTGAGGTTGATCAGTTTCTTGCTCTCCTGGTTATAGGAATAGGTTTCCAGGATGCGAACGGCATCGTTGATGTGAGTATTCTCGTCTATACTCAACAAAAAGCTTGCTTCTTTTGCTTGGGCAAATGTAAAAGACAAAAGGGATATCAGGATCAGGATAAGAATGCTGTGTTTCATAATTTTACCTCTAAAGGCATATTTAGCTGTAAAACATGTGTTTCTTCAAACCCATGAGTGTTTATGCTAAATATAGCCATTGAATTGTTGATGTCTATCATTTTCAAATACCCATTCGCCACTTTGGAATCCGGCGCCAGAATGTGGATAATGCCATAATGATCTCTCACAAATGCCTTGCCTGTACTCAGTCCAATCAGCGCAGACCTGCTCAGATCCAGCAGATTGGGATCGAACATATATTCATACCATTGCTCGTAGATGCGGGGCCTGAATAGCTGATACCCCACATAGGGTGGGGATACTTCTTTTTCTCGCAGAGTTGCCAATTCAGGGCCGCCATCTTGAAAATGAGTTCTAAATACCATGGAAAAGTTTACAGAATCGCTCACTGCCCCGCCTCCAGCGCTGATGGTGAGATCCTCTACGGTAAGGACAGCCCTTTGATATTCCAGATGCTTTGTAAGGCGCAACAGATTCGTATAATTGCTGCGTCCATTGATCACATACTCGTTATAGTTGGTCTGTTTTTTGGCATTCTCCACCCTGGCAAAGTTAAAAGGCATATTGCTTTTCATCCAGCCCAACACCTTCAGAAGATACATATAGCTGGTATTTGATGTATCGTATCCCACCAAGATTTTGCTTTGTTGGCTTTGCATAAAAAGATGCACTTCATAGGCCAACAGCAAAGAGTCTTTTTTGGCAATCTGCTCTTCCAGGGTGATGATGAGGGAATCAATCTTGGCATTCTCGGTTTGTAGCGTTGTGTGTTTTTTAGACAGCTTGCGCTGGAAAGACCAGAAGCCCGTGATCAGCAGAATGGCAAGAACGGAGAGGATGATTGTATTGCGCAGTGCATTATTCATTTTTCCTCCTTTTCCACCACAAGCAGATCTGCCATCACCTGGGCATTGATGGGATGGCGTGCATAATCGTTTTTCAGCTTGGAGTATTTGGTTTTATAAGTGCTTACGTTGCGCATATAATCCACTCTGGCATCCAAGAGCAAAGCCCAGGGGTACAGCTCGCTGGAGCTGTTGAGATTGTCTCGATTGTAGTAATAAACCAAATCCAGCTCTTTATCTATAAAGAAGCGGTTCGCCAGATGCCAGCGAACGTAGGGGATCAGGTTGCTATTACGATATTTATTGATGAATTTGACGCCCAAATCCCTATATTCCCACATGTTTCCCTTGTTGATTGCACCGATGAACGCCGCATAATCATCAATCTCTGGGCCGCTTTTTTCCACAATCTCATCCGGCAGGTTGGGCAAGCTTTGCTGGCTGATTGGCGAGAGACCCCGATATACGGAAAGGTCTTTTATCTTTGCCGGTGTCTTGGCTATGGTGGCTCCGGGCACAGCCCTTCCCTGGCTTATCACGATTTCAGGCGGGGAGTATTCCCCCGGCTCTCCATATTGCTGTTTCAGCTCCATCAATTTCAGCATATCCGCTTCGATATCGCCCACCCAGTCTTTGGCAGGAAAGTCTGATATTATCTCAAAGCTCCATACAGAGTAGTTTTTGATGTGAGATTCGGTCACCTTGGTGATGGAGCTGTTTGGCAATACATCAGCCAGCTTGAGCACGTGATTTCGGTTTGTGGTAAGACCTGTGATATTAAGCCTTTCTTTTCCCTTTTTAAAGTTCGTCAGCCACGTTTTGGGCAGGGTGGCTGCACGGCGGTTGATTGTGTCCAAGACCTCCGTCCACTGGTTTTTATTCTCCAGTGTACCGCGCATTATCTCCATATTCTTTTGATGAGCCTCCAGCTTGGAGCGGATCTCTTGTATTTCCGCAGCTTCAGCCCGGCGCACGGCAAGCGTGTGGTTCAATCTTTGATTATCCGATTTTGCCTGGTTCAATGCATGCACCACTTGCAGGATGGAGATGGTGCCCCAAAGCGTGAGCCCAAAGAGGAGGGAGAGCATCAAAAAGCCATGCCATGCCACCTTATATGTCTTTTGTCCTTCCACAATGTTGCGAGGCAGAAAATCGGTATTCGTATAGCGCTCGTCACCTGCATACAATGCTTTGTGAGCCAATGCAATGGGCAAGGCAAACTGTGCCAATACATAGGGGTTTTGCAAGTGAGGAATGGTCTCATAAATGATAATATGGGGAAACCTCAATATCTCCACACTGCTGGTGGAAAACTGAGTTTCCATATATTGCACCAGGTTTTCGCTTACAAGATCTCCACAAATCACCAATTCATCTGGATCACTCAGCTGGGCACTATCCAATGCCAAGGCCAGCTTGGAGCATATTACGTTTGCAGATGGATCATCTTCTATTATTTGCAGCGGCAGGGTGTGAGTCCATTCGCCCTCATCAAACAGATAGGCACGCCTGTGTTCCGCTCCCAGATAAACCAGCAATACTCTCCTGTTTGTATTAAGGATATTGATGCGAAAATAATCTGTAAGGGCTACATCGATGGAATCCGCAAGCTGAAAGTACAGGGGAACCCTATGCGTTTTGCCATAGTTTGCAATCAGGTTCAGGAGCTTGTTTGGGCCCTTGTGCAACAGGATATGTTTTTCCAGATTTTGGCTGATCACACATGTGCGCCAATTCTTTTCCTTATACTCAATCGGCATCAGTTGAGATCTCACCCAGGCTTTCACCTTAAATCTTTGAGTGGCCTGCAACTGCCTGGAAACCATCATGTCTTGGTTTACATTGAGTGCTATCACCCCTTTGCGAAGGTTGTATGAATTGAAAAGAACTTCTGAAGGCGAGGAGCCAAAACTATCATCAAACACGCTATCATATTCATCCATCACAAATTCGGTTTCTTCGCCATTATCATCTGTCCAATCATGAAAAGCGGAATCCCGTTCCTTCTGAGGTTGAGTAAAATACAGCGATGAACCCATATCCAGCCTATCCGCATTCAGCAGATAGACCTGAAATTTATCACGCCTCAGATGCGCAATACGCAGGATCTTCCCGTCTTCGGAGATTCCATACGCCTGTTTAGGGTTTTTAATCATTCTTTTCCTTCTGCATTCATAGTTTTTTTTTAAGAAGATAGGAGTTGAGCCATTCGCTTTTTGCTATTGGCATAGCTCATCGCTGTAGTGTTGGTGATGATACCACGCTTGAATAGTTCGAGCAAATCTTGTTCCAATGTGCGCATTCCAAAGCGCTTTCCTTCCACCATCATCTGATAAATCTCGCCAATGTTTTTGTTGCGGATGGCGGCCTTCACGCTGGCGTCTACCGCCAGTATCTCTTTGGTCATCACCAGCTTGCGATCCACTGTGGGCACCAGCTTTTGAGACATTGTGATGCTTAGCACGTCTGCCAAGCGGTTGCGTACGCGGTCTTGTTCTTCTGGAGGAAATTCTGCTATAATGCGGTGGATGCTATCGATGGCAGAGCTGGTGTGCAAAGTGGTAAAGGTCTTGTGACCGCTATCTGTGATCTCCAACACAGTGCTGATGGTGGCAGGATCCCGCATCTCCCCCACCACAATAATATCAGGATCCTGCCGCAAAGCTTCGATGGCACCATGATCAAAGGAATGCACGTCCACGCCCACCTCACGATGACGGATCAAACACTGCTTGGAGGGGTGCACCTGCTCTATCGGATTGCCGATGATCACGATATGTCCCTTGTTTTCACGGTTGTTCATATCCACGATGGCATCCAGCGTGGTGCTCTTGCCGCTGCCCGTGATGCCTGTGATCAGGATCAGCCCCGTCTTCTCAAAGCGCAGGTTCATCTTTTCTGCTATGGGACGGGAAATGCCCAGCTCTTCCATCGTATAGATAAAGTCATTTATCCTGCGAAAGTTTACACTCAGGTGGCTCCGCTCATAGTAAACGGTACCCCTAAAGCGCAATTGCTTTTCCCCAACCCAGATTTCATAAGAGAAATCCAGCGCCAGGTTGTAATACAGCTTTTCCTTTTGTGCCGGCGTGAGAATGCTGAGGATAATCGCCGTGCTTTCTGCCAAGGAGAGGGGTTCCATATCAGGAATGGGGCTTTTGATTCCATACAGCCTGCTCCAAACCTGATTATTTGCCCCCGGTGCACCAAAATCCAAGTCCGACGCGTCAATCTCTTGTATATAAGCCAGCCACTTATGCAAAACCTGACCGGCTTCCCTCTGTGCATCCGTGTGTGCGGTAAGCCAGGCAGCGATTGTTTGGCTCAGCTCTGGCCCGCTGATCAGTTGGGAGCACAGAGCGTTCAATTTCTCTGCAAAGCTCAATATCATAATACCATATCCTTTATCACCATTTCAATATCCAAAATCCTCTCTTTTGCATCATCTGCATTTTCGTTGCCACACCCCCTTTCATGCCAATGCGCCTAATCTTTGATATAGTGGATGGAAACAGGTTTTATCATCTTAGTGTGCCAGCCCATGATTTCCTCATCGGAGAGAGTGCGGTCGTACAAGCCTATCTCATCTATCAAGCCTTGCATATACATAAAGTCACTTTCGGGTGGGTTTGTAGGATTCCTGATATCTCTACGCCCGATGGAATAGCCATATTCGTTTGTAATGGCAGGGGCGGGTGTGGGGGCGGTGGCCGTTCCCTTCAGCTCCCCATCAATATACGCCTTCATAATCCCGTTATTGTATGTGAGGGCAAAATACCACCATTTATCCTTGTTGTGAGGGTGGCTGCCATCAGGGGTGAAGGGAATGCTGATCAGCAATTGATCATAATTTACCGTCACACAGCTAAAATGCATTTTCCCATCATGATACCAGATACCACCCGTTGGTTTATAGCGCAGGTCTTTTCCGGGATGATATACGCCTTTATTATCTGTATAAGATGATGTGGCATCATAGGGATCAGATGCCAGCCACAGGATGGTTGATGAAGTGGAGCCCTCATTGATAATGGCATAACACACCATGGTAAAGTTTGAATTTACCTCCATGGAGCTATTTCCCTCATTATCGATATACCCGGTTTCATTCTTTTTATTCTTACCAAAATCCGCACTCTTCCATCCATCAGAACCCCCACGTGGATCACGCGGATTAGTTTCCGCAGCACCAAAATATCTGCCGTTGTTTTTGTTGAGCGAGCTGTCTAACACTTCGTGCCACTTTGGAGATGGGTTAAATTGCGGTTGATTCATCGTCAGATAAAAGCAGTTGGGATCACCCACTGCCGAGATGAGGGGATAGTTGAAAGCGATTTCTCCCTGATGATGAGTGGTTTTATTGCCATATCTGCTGGTCACATACGAGATTGCCTGATAGCCTTTGCCTTGGTCGATAAAGCGATATTCTATGCTGTCTATGGTGCTGTTGAACACCTTAAAATCTGTATAAACCATCTTGCGATAGGTCAACCCACCCTGCCCTGCATGCACCCCCAGATATGGGGCTTCGCGCACTGCTGTCCTCAGGGCATAGTCGTTCACTCCCTCTGCCTGTTTGGTCATCATATTCAGGGTGATAAGATCTGGAACGCTCAGCAGTTTACGTTGCAAAGACATCATGATGCCGGCATATAAGGTGCTCATCAGCACCACCAGTACTATTATATTTCTGCCCATGGTTATTCCTCCTTTATGCTCCTCGCATAAAAGCGTTCATAAAGAAACACTTGATTTCCAGGTTGTTGCGCAGTGTCTGCCCACCTGCGCGTGGCGGATCACGGAAAAACGTGAGATATATATTGGTATCACGCACCTTTGTCCTATCTGTGGTCACTCTGCCATCTCTGTCGTGATACACAAACCTTAGCCTATCCACCCAAAAGATATGTCCCAGGTCATTCAGCGGCACCCCATTTTGACGGATCACAAGGGCCTTGCCATAAGGCGATGGCATGGGAGACAGGCTAATGGATAGAGTGTTGGAATGTGTGCCTAAGATATTATTTTGATAATCCCAATAGGTATTGAATACCAGGCTGTCCGGTCTGGCGTGCACCACCATCTCATTGGGCTCAAACCCAATGCCTGCCAAAGCCACCACGCCATTCAGCTTATACGCCGCCAAGTCCATGTGATCCAGCATTTGTTTGGTGTACAATGCCCTGTCTGTGGCTTCCCGCAGATTATATTGGAAAGTGATCATCATCAAGAGCAGGATGCTGCCCAAGACCACTGCCGCCATTACATCCAGAATCACACTCATTTTATGTTAAGATCGGTTTTTGTATATACCCTTTGTTGGGTGACGGGATGCCTGAGACCGAATGTCTTTGTCTCCACTGTCACCAAGGCATAGAGGTTGTTGGGTTTGGGTTCGGGAAGCAGCACCCCCAATGAATCACAATCATCGGCATGGATACTGATACTGTAAGTGCCTCCCGCATGCTGAAGGGTTACATTTCGTTCCGTGTTATATTTCTTTTTGATATCATTAAACTTGAGCTGTTTGCTAAATAGAAAGGCATCCACTTCGTCCAATATACTATGGCTGAGGTGAGAGCATTGGAGATATTTGTTGGCATTGATCAGATAATCGGCCTGCTCCCACACCAGGCGATTATAATTCAACGCCACGGTGGTAAACAAGACCACGGCAAAAAGCACCAACACCATTTCCAGCATATTCATCTAATCCTCCGAGGTGGCATACAAAACTTCCGTGATATCGGTAAGTCCTTCTCTGATGCGTTCCAAACCGCTCTTGCGCATCGATAGCATCCCATGCTCTTCTGCCACCGCACGGATGCGTTCCTCGTCTATATCGGTCAGGCTGCGCATAATTTCATTGCGCACTTCCGGATAAAAGTACAAAGCCTCGGCTATATTGATCCGTCCCTTATATCCGTGGTTACACTGTTTGCATCCCACCGCCTCATAGATCCTGCCATCCTCCAGCTCCTCTTGTGTAAAGCCCAATGCCTTCGCTGCATGCCAGTGATCCTGGCTGATGGGACGCCGGCAATGCACACACAGCTTTCTCACCAGCCGCTGGGCTATGATGATATTGATGGAATATGCCAAAAGGAAGGTCTCGATGCCCATCTTATACAGCCTGGTGATGGCAGAGGGTGCATCGTTTGTATGCAGGGTGGAAAAGGTGAGGTGTCCCGTATTGGCAAGCTTCACGGCTATATCCGCCGTCACTTTATCCCGGATTTCACCCACCATCACCACATCGGGATCATGGCGCAGGATGGAACGGATGGCCTGCTCAAAGCTCATCTTGTGCCCAATCTTTAGCTGCCTTGCCCCGCGGATCACATATTCCACCGGGTCTTCACAGGTGAGCACATTGATGGAGGGATCTATCACGTGATGCAGTGCCGCCATCAGCGTGGTGCTTTTACCGCTGCCCGTGGGGCCTGTCAAGATCACAATCCCTTTGGTGGTATTGATGGATTTTACAAATTCCCGCTCTGCCTGTTCCTGAAACCCCAGCTTTCTAAAATCTGTGATCACCTTTCTATCGTCTATCACCCTGATCACGATGCTCTCAAAGCGGCGCTCGTGCTCTGCCGATACCACCGGCAGGATGGAGATGCGAAAGCGGATCAGATGCTCGTCTATATACCTTTGGGCATAGCCATCCTGGGCGGTGTCACGCTCAAAACGGTCCACCCCCACGCTACGATCTTTCACCACTGCAAACAGCGCCTCCGGCGGAGTGTTTTCCTGCCGGTGCCACAATTGCAGCCTGCCATCCACCCGGATATAAATATCCACCGTGGTTTTGCCATTGGCAATGATGTGAATATCGCTGGCATCCCGCCTCACCGCCTCCACCAATACCCCCTCAAAGAGATTCACCAGCAGGCTCTTGTTGATCTCCTCATCCAGTGCCTGCTCGCTGAGCCCGTTATCTGTATGATCCAGTTCCACCACCACTTCATCGGATTCTTTGAGCTGCTGCAAATACTTGTTGCTGGGGATATTGATGCGCTTTATCAGTGCGTCTATATTATCCTGGGTGCTCCAGAATATCTCCAATCGCCGATAAGGTGTGTGTTCTTGAAAATCCTGCAACAGCGGGCTGGTAACGTCAGACGCCAATATGCGCAATACCTCACGGTTGCTCTCCTGCCAGCCAAAGGGGAAGATCTTGTGATAAAACAGCTTTTTCTTAAAATCCTCCGGGATCTTATCCAAGATCTCTTTGGATGCCGCTATCTGCCAATCGCTCAATTCACCCACATCCACCAGCAGGGTGGGAAACGCATATATATGGCTCAGAGCCCCATACACCTCATCATGTGGGATATTAAAATCATGCTTTAAGACCCGCGCCAAAGACGATGCCGAGTTTTCTCCATATTCATGCATTTTCCTGGTGGCTTGCCTCACCAGCTCCTCACCAAACACATTGTGATCAATGAGATACATACCAAATTTATTCAGCTTTTCCACCATTCATATACCCTAATACGTGGGCGGCGATATGGCAGCTATATCTGCCGATACCACCGTCAACAGCGTGATGATGATGCCGATAAAGAATGCAATCAGCGTCTGAATATATTCGATGGCGTTATTGATCTTATAAGTGGTCTCTGCCTCATAATAGGTGGCAATCTGCTCTGTACTCTGCAGGATGTTTCCCGTCTCCTGCCCCGTGCGCAGCCGCGTCAATGCCGTTCTGGTAAACACTCCCGCCGCCGCCATCGCCGGCACAAATGCCTCCCCATCTTTCAACATCCGGGGTATCGTCACCTTTTTGATCCTATCCTCCATCCAGGCATTACGGCACGCCTCCGCAGCCGTGGCTATCGTCTCGATATTATCTCCCGCTCCTGCATAAACCACACTGAATACCCGAAAGTAAACCTCAATACTCATCTTGTGGATCAGATTGCCCAAAATGGGTATCTTTACTATATTCCGATCCCGCCAGATCCTGCCCCGGGGCGTGCTCCACCACCACCACAACAGCAGCGCCGGGATGATGAATGCCAACAGCCATATATACCACGTTTTGCCCAACCATTCGCTTAGTTCCAAAGTGATCCTGGTAAGCGTGGGTAATTCCATGTCATATTTCAAAAACAGCTCTGCCGTCTGTGGGAAGATCACCATTACATAATACGCCGTAGCCGCTATCGTTGCCAAAATGGCAAAGGCGGGCGTGATCAGCGTGGAGCGGATACTCTTACGGATCTGCATATCCCGCTCGATAAACTTGCTGGTGGCTTCAAACACATCCGCCATGCTGCCGCTGCGGGTTGCCAAACCCAACATATATGCAGGGAACTTGCCAAACACGTGGGCAAAACGGTTGAACACCTCCCGTCCCTCCATCCCTGCCCTCAGTTGGGATTCAATCTGCAGCAGCGCGTCTTTCATCACGCGGTTGTTTTGCTCTTCTGCCAACATCTCCAGGATCTTGCCAAAATTCATCTTATCCCGCAGCATCGTGGCACTCAGCTTGATAAACATCATGATATCCGCCTTGGAAGGCCTGATATTTATATCCAACAGCACCGGGCTGATCTTAAACTTTTGATAGCCCATCTTGATGAGGGCTGCCTCCACCTCCTCCTTGGTATATGCGGATTGCCTGCCCCGGAATGGCCTATGATTTGGAATCATCACCTTATACAGATAATCACGCTTGCGCTCCAAGCTGTCTATCCGCAATTGATACTTTTGAGAGATATTGGCAATATGAGCCTTGGCGGCACGCGCAGAATTCACCATAAAGGTGCCTTGCACCGGCTTGCCCCCAGGACCCACACCCCTAAAACGATATTCCTTTGCCACTTACCATCCTTTTCTTTACTCAATTAGACAGTTACACCGATTAAGCCTATGCTAATATTAAAATATAAAAATGAACCAATACTTCACAAGAATTGCAACACCCTTTCCCCAAACCCGGGCACGGATGAGCCCGTGAAGATATTATGAAAAGAATAAAGAGCCGGCCCGGCTCCCACCGGCTCTGCATTAAACCAACTAAATTAAGTTTTTAATGGATGAGTTGGATTAGCCGTACAGTCATCCATAGTTTTGTTTGTTCTAATTACCTTCAGGCTCAGGATGAACGGTTGCCCTTGATTCGATCTTGCCACCAGGTAAGTAGATAGTCGTTACAATTTTAGGGTTTTACCGTTCCGTTCTGCGTTTCCTATGCCGGTAATTTCAACTTCATCTTCATCAAATCCTGTTATTTCAAATGTCCCGTTTTCATTGCCGATGGTTTCATCATCAACTTCACCTAATCTGGCTAAGACAATATCTACTTCCCAAGCATCACCAGGTTGTCCATCTGTTCCCATTGCTCCACCTTGAGAAACGGGGGTTCTGTAAAACTGCACCACCTCAGTGGCAAAGGTTTGCGCATCCGCCGCAATGGCAGCTGCATTGGCGTTGTATGCCTGACGGTTAAACATTGAAATACCGACGACGATGGCAACGCCGACGATGATCACACTAAGTACGATCAAAAGAATTTGTTGTGTTCCCATGATAAATCTCCTTTTATGATTTAGTTTTGGGGTCTAATTTGAGTACGATAATATCCAAGGCATTGTTATTGTCAAGCTTATTGCTTTTAAAGGCATTCCCCCAAAAAAGTCACTTATTGTAATTATAATTGTATTGATTACTGTTATTTATGTTGTATTATTGTCCACTTAATTGAGTTTTCAAGTT
>Ga0265293_10007046_pt1 | contig 17552 bp, 22 predicted proteins | sample Munlanlewell138R_FD_192505 | JGI IMG/M metagenome (GOLD analysis project Ga0265293, IMG submission 192505) | Leachate microbial communities from a municipal landfill in Southern Ontario, Canada - Leachate well 138R | ecosystem: Engineered > Solid waste > Landfill > Unclassified | place: Canada...
GGTGACAGAGTGGTGGACGTCCCGGTCACAACAACGGCGGGATCGGTCGGCAGCGATGCGCTCACCGGCGTTCCGTCGAAGCCTGCGCGGCGACCTGGGCGAGCGCCTGCTCGAAGACGTCCGCCGGTTGCCCGCCGGAGACCCGGTAGCGCTCATCGATGATCACCGCCGGCACCGAGTGGATGCCGCTTGCGTGCGCCCAGCGCTCGCGTTCGCGGACCTCGTCGGCATGGTCCGTGCCGGCCAGCATCGTGCGTGCGGCCTGCGCATCCAGTCCGGCAGCGCCGGCCAGACGGACGAGGACTTCGTGATCGGCCACATTCTCGTGCGTGACGTGATAGGCGTCGAACAGTTGCTGCTGCAGCGCCAGCGCCTTGTCATTGTCCTGCTGGCCGGCCCAGTGCAGCAGGCGGTGCGCATCGAAGGTGTTCCAGACGCGGGCGTCGGCGCCGTGCCGGATCGTGACGCCGGCGGCGGCCGCACGCTCGCGCAGCGCGGCGCGATTGACCTCGAGCTGGGCTTCGTCCATGCCGTATTTGCGCATCAGGTGCACGGCGGCATCGGCGCCGTCGAACGGCATGTCGGGTTCGAGTTCGAACGGCTGGAGGTGGATTTCCACACGCAGGCTATCGGCCAGCCGCTCCGCAGCCGTGCGCAGACCGGCAAAACCGACCACGCACCACGGGCAGGCGATGTCGGAAACGAAATCGATGCGAAGCACGGGCAATGCGGTCATGGCCTGTCGTCCGGAGTTTCAGGGATGCGCCAATATTGTGCATCCAGCGGCTGGAACCCGTCGGCCAGTGCAGGAATGGCGGGCCGCCCGGGATCCGGGCGCGCCTCCTTGGCGCCACGCTACTTTCTCAGTTGCGCCCATCCAGGCTGCGGCGCCGACGCACCGCCGCGGCCAGCGTATCGAGCAACTGTACCGAGTCTTCCCAGCCCAGGCAGGCATCCGTGATGCTCTGTCCGTAGACCAGTGTGCCGGGATCATCGACGCCGGGCGTGAACGCCTGTTGCCCCTCGACGAGATGACTCTCGATCATCACGCCCATGACGGCCCGGCTGCCGCCGGCAATCTGCGCGCAGACGGCTTCGGCGACTTCACGCTGGCGCGGGGCCTGCTTGCCGCTGTTGGCGTGCGAGAAGTCGATCATCAGCGAAGACCGGCAGCCGCTGTCGCGCAGCACGGCACCGGCAGCTGCGACACTGGCAGCGTCGTAGTTCGGCGTGCGCCCGCCGCGCAGCACGAGGTGACAATCGGGATTGCCGCGCGTGCGCACGATGGCGACGTGACCGTTCTTGTGGATCCCGAGGAAATTGTGCGCAGCGCGCGCCGCGAGCAGCGCGTCGATGGCCACACGCACGCCGCCATCGGTACCGTTCTTGAAACCGATCGGCACCGAGCTGCCCGAAGCCAGTTCGCGGTGTACCTGGCTCTCGGTCGTGCGCGCGCCGATCGCGCCCCAGGAAATCAGGTCGGACAGATACTGCGGCGAAACCGTATCGAGCAGTTCGCTGCCGGCCGGCACCCCGAGGCGCGCAATATCGATCAGCAGCGCACGCGCCATGCGCAGGCCCTCGTTGATGCGGCAGCTCTCGTCCAGCCACGGATCGTTGATCAGTCCCTTCCAGCCGACGGTGGTGCGCGGCTTCTCGAAATACACGCGCATGACGATCTCGAGCGCATCGCCGAGACGGGCGCGCTGCCCGGCGAGCCGTCGGGCGTAGTCGAGCGCCGCCTGCGGATCATGAATCGAACAGGGTCCGATGACGACGAGCAGGCGGTCGCTCTCCTCGCGCACGATCGACCGCACCGCCGCGCGGTGCGCGACGATCGCCTGCTCGACGGGCGTGCCGGCGATCGGAAAGAAACGGATCAGGTCTTCGGGCGGCGGCAGCACGGTCATCTGCGCCACGCGCTCGTCATCGGTACGTGCGATCGGGTCAGGAGGAAGCGGGGTCATGGTCCGGGGAGCAATGGTGTTTTAGCCTTTCTGCTGCGGAAAGCGGCGTTTTTCGCTGGAGTGGCGGTTCTCCGGCGAAAAGTGCTGCATTGTGCAGCGGTTTTGTCAGGCGGGCGCCGGTATCCGGATCAGTTGGCGCCTCCCGCAGCGAGTGCAACCAGTTCGCGCTTGAGGATCTTGCCCATCGCGTTTCTCGGGAACTCCTGCACGATCCGCACCCGGCGCGGATGCCTGATCCCGATCAGGTTTCTGCAATGCTCGATCAGGGCGCGCTCGGAGACGCTGCCCGACAGTGTGACAGCCGCCATCGGCACATCCTGGAAGCGCTCGTGTCTGGCCGGGAACGCCGCCGCTTCGCGCACGGCGGGATGCGACAGCAGCGCATTTTCGATCTCCGCCGGGTAGATGTTCATGCCGTCGAAGATCATCATGTCGTCCTTGCGCCCGAGCAGGACCAGCGCGCCCTCCTGCGTCAGATACGCCAGATCGCCGGGATGGAACCATCCGTCCCGGAACGATCGGGCCGTGGCCTGCGGATTGTCGAGATAGGCGCTGGCGACGCCGGGCCCGCGCACCCTGACTTCGCCCGTCTGTTCCGCCGGCAGCACGCGCCCCTCGCCGTCGACAACCTGCACCTCGAGTGGCGCCACCGGGCGGCCCACCGTATTGGGCACCTGCGCCTGCAGCGCGGGATCGGCCAGCGTGATGGTGTCGGCCTCGTTGGTTGCGTAGACAATGTGCAATCCGGGGCTGACGGTTGTCCTGAAACTCGTGCGCAGCTTTTCGTCGATCATGGCCGACCGCGCTTCGAACACCCGCAGCGACGGAATCGATTCGCCGATTGCGACCAGCTGGTGCAGATGCGACGGGGTGCCGCAGGCCAGCGTGACGCCCGCCTGCCTGACGAAATCGACCATCTCCCGGGACAGCGACATGCCGACCGGCAGACAGGCCGAAGCGCCGGCCAGCATCGCGTACACGGTCCTTTGCTTGGCGACCACGAAGTCCAGCCGCGAAACCGGCCAGAAGATGTCGTTTTCAGTGCAATTGAACAAAGGCAGGTAACGCGCAAAGCGTGCAAGCGCATCACCGTGACTGAGTTCAGCGAACTTGGGGCTGCCGGTAGTACCCGACGATTGCAGAATCAGCCAGGTCAGCGCGGGATCACGAGCCGCGATCGCCTCCTTCCGGGCCGGCGCGACCGGACGGGTCTCCAGGCTATCGAGCAGGAGCGCACGCGGGATTTCGTCTCGCAGTTTTGGAAGATCGCAGAGAATCCTCTTCAATCCGAGCGTCTCCGCGATCGCGGAATTCACCTTTTTGCCCTCGATCACGGGCAGGGCAACCTGCGCGGCACCGATTCTCGCCAGCGCCAGACTGACCACCAGGTGCCCGACCGGATGCAGCATGGCGATGCCGATCCGGTCCGCTGCACGGATACCCGATTCGTGCAGCCTGAAAGCAGCCGACCAGACGATTGCATCCAGTTCGGCCCACGAAGCCCTGCGCTGCGGGGTGATGACTGCGGTCGCGCCGGGCCGTTCGGCGCTGTACCGATTCAGTCGATCAACGAGATTCGTGTCGTGCGCTGGAACCATCGATCCGAATCCTTCGGAGAGAAATTGTGGGGCTGCAGGTTAACCGATGTGGTGCCGCCGGCGCGTCCGGTGCCGCCAGCCTTTGCCGCAGTGAGCTTTCTGCAGCCCGAAACGCTGCAACCTGCAGCGGACCTGATGGCTGAATCACGGACGGCCCGATTCCAGCCAGATGCGGTCCGGCGCTCAACGCCCCTTGAACGTATCGCAGTGTCGCGGGTCGCCGGTATCAAAGCCGGTGCGGAACCACTGCACGCGTTGCGCCGAAGTGCCGTGTGTGAAGCTTTCCGGGACGACGGTACCCTGCGCCCGGCGCTGCAGGCGATCATCACCGACGGCAGCGGCGGCGTTCAGCCCTTCCTCGATATCGCCCGGTTCCAGCCAGTTGCGATTCTGCTGGGCGCGGCTGGCCCAGACCCCGGCATAGCAGTCAGCCTGCAGTTCGAGGCGCACGGACAGGGCGTTGTACTGCGTCTGCGACAGGCTGCGGCGCGCGGTGTCGAGTTGACGCATCGTGCCCTGCAGATTCTGCACGTGGTGCCCGACCTCGTGCGCAATGACATAGGCACGGGCAAAGTCGCCATCGGCATCAAGTTCGTCACGCAGCACGCGAAAGAAGCTCAGGTCGATGTAGAGCTTGCGATCCCCCGGGCAATAAAACGGCCCCGTCGCCGAACCGGCCAGCCCGCAGGCGGTGTCGACCCGTTGCTCGAAGAGCACCAGATATGGTGGCTGATAGCTGGCGCCCGACTGGCGAAAGATCGGCGTCCAGACGTCTTCGGTGCTGGCCAGAATCACGGCAGCGAAACGACCGCCCTCATCGTCCGGCGCACCACGCTGGCCCTGCACCGCCGGTCCGGACGATGTGCCGGACGTGCCCACCTCGGGCATCATCCCGAGCAGCATTCCCGGGTCGACACCGAACAGCCATGCGGCCAGGAGCACCACCACGACTGTGCCGACACCCACGCCACCGGCCCCACCCGGCAGCGGCAGGCCGCGGCGATCCTCGATGTTCGAGCTCTCTCGTTGATTGCGCCAGCGCATGATCGTCGTTTCCGGCTGCGGCTTGATCCGTGTCGCGATTGTCGCATCCGGGCGGCGAAACGCAGTTCCCTGTCAGGACTTTTTGCTGCGAAATGCATCATTTCCCGTCCGGACAGGCGTTCTGCGACCGGATTCGCTGCAGTTTGCTGCAATCCCGCTCATCGGCTCCGGGTCACCAGACGGACAACAGTGGATCGTCCGGCGATGATGCCCCCGCAGATTTCGGCTATGGTTCGCGGCTGCCCTATCCCGGCCTTCCATCAGAAAAGGAATCCGTCGCATGAGCATCCGCAGCAAGATCGCGCCCCTGGTCAGAACGTCTCTGGCTTCCACGACCGTCATCGCCGTGCTTCTCGGCTTCGGAGGGTGTACCTCCGAGAACGCGGACACGCCCCGGCCGACGGCTGCGACCGGGGCAGATGATGCCCGGTCAGCCAATGACCCGCAGACCGCTGTTGCCCAGGAGGTCGATCGGGCTTCCCTGCCATGGAACGACGAGGTGCCGGCCGAGTTTCCTCTCGAGGACATTCCTCTGCCTGCGAAGGGCACTCTTGATTACGCCAAACTGGTCGAAGACGATGTCTGGAACGTCATGATCTCCAACGTGCCCCAAGCGGAGCACGAAGACTGGATTGCGAGGATGAGCGACCGATTCAAGGCCATGGATGATTCCGGGATGAAATATCTGGCCAGGCTCCCGAACGGTGCCGGCTACATTGTTTCCGCGATGATTTTCGACCGGACGGATGACGGCCTCATCCTGGCCTATCGCATCAGTGTGATGAAGCGGTCCTGACGCGCGGGCTTACCGCAGTCGACGATCTCGGCCATCGAGAACGATCGTGTCCGGCTTGGCGTGGAACGCGCAAAGATCCTTGCACGTGCGCTGAAGTGCCATCCAGGAGTACTGGTCTTTCCGGGCTGGGATGTCGAACTCGGGAATGGCGCCTGATTTGATCTCTGGACCTCTGCCTGGTCTGGAGGCTCGCGCGCCTCTTCAGGCGGGCCAACACCCTTCAACGAAGGTCCGCGCAGACATCACACGCGTCTGCATCGATTTATCCTGCAACAGCCGCTCGTCCCCTGTGACCAGAATCAGATCCGTCCGGGCTGCAAGCAGTTCCCAAAGCAGTTGATCGCCCGGATCAGGGGCCGGAGAAGTGGCGACAGGCGCCAGGACGATGGCGAGTGCGGCCAGTTCAGTCAGAAGATCATCGATCTCGCGGGCACCCAGTCCGTGCAGCGCACGGATGCGCTGGCGCAGAAGCACCTGGCGATATTCGGCCAGCAGCGCCTCGGACAACACAAACGGAAAAGCCGCTGCCAGCATGCCATCCAGAACCTGCGCAACCGGCGACAACGGTTTGCCTCCGGAAAGCAGACCGGCCACGACAACGTTCGTGTCGATGATCGCGGCGGAAAAACTCACGGCTTGCGCCGTACTGACCGAACCTCCTCGCCGGCAAGTGCGAGTGCCTGTTCTTCGTTCAAACCGCTGCGGGCGCGCGCACGGCGCACCAGTTCACGAGCGTCTGTGCGCGACTTGATGCCGTAGAACTCCAGACTCTCGTCAATCAATTGACCGATCGTCTTCTTGCGCTGCGCGGAAGCTTCCTTCAGTGCCCGGTAGCGCGCCTCGGAAAGCGTGATGGTGAGCCGATTCATGACTATGGTGTGTTGGTGCTTTATCACCATGATGATAGCGCGGCACAGGGAAACACGCTACCGGGTGCAGGCGCGCTGTCTGCTCATCAACGAACATTACTTTGCCCGGGCGCGCCAGGTGGTCGGCCGCCCGCGACGAACTTCATCCACACGATGCCCGCCTGGTACTGCACCTCGACCACCAGCCGGTACTTGTTGCCACCGGCGTTCTTGCCCTGAATGACGCCGGGGAGAATCAGATCAATATCGTGTCATGCAGCGAGCTTTGCACTGACCAGGCGGTTCAGGCTCACGCCCTGCTCACTCGCTTCGATGACCAGGCGTCGATGCTGTTCAGGCGGAATCCGTACCTTGAATTCGCCGCTGTAGCGACGCGACGCGATCGGCTCGGGCACCGGTTCATCGTTCGCCATCATGTCCTGCACGGCTTCAGCGACGACACAGCGGATACCGGCGAGCGCATCTTCGGGGGTGCCTGCAAGCCACGACAGGGAGGGGAACTCTGCACACAGGCCAATGTGCTCACCGTCTTCGGCGGACCAGGTGACACGATAGGTGTAGTGATCAACTTTCATCATTCTGCCCCTTCAACTTCTCGATCGCTTTCAGCACCTGGCGGACCTGGTACGGCTTCGCCCGGCCCTTGTCATTCTGGATGTTCACCCGGGGGTCACCTGGCCAGGGCGTCCTGAAGACCACGTGGCTGGACCCTGACTGGCGTGCCGCCCCGAAGTAGTGCTCGCAGATCTTCTTCAAGTCGCGGAAGCGCACGTCGGCAGGCGATATCTTCAACTGCCGCAGGATGTCGTCGAGTTCCGCCATTTATCATAAGATGCCATTAATGACACCATAAAACAAGGTCTGCGCGAGTAACACCGGGATGACTGCAACGCGCAGACCACACGGAGAATGCCTCGTCACCCGGCTGGCGCCGTACCGGGTGCAGGTCAGCTGGAGCTGGAGGAGATCGAGACCATGTTTCCCGACATCATTCTCAAGGAAGAGCGACGCCGTGGGGTGAAGGAGGGGCAACAGAAAGCCCTGCTGCGCCTGCTGGAGCACCGTTTCGGGGATCTCTCTCACCCGATGTGCACGATCGTATCGCTGCCGCCGACTACGGCACCCTCCAGCGCTGGTTCGATCGGGCCATCGATGCGGCGGATCCGCAGGCGGTGTTCATCGAGTAGAGCTGCCAGGGATCGCAGATCGGCCAGGTTCCCTCGTGTCGAATACGGCTCCTCCCGATACAGCGCTTTTCCTCAGCTTCTTTCTGCTGCGAAGCACAGTATTTTTCGCCGGAGATCCGGTTCTACAGTCGGAACCGAAATTGATACTGACACGCGGAAGTTGTGAGTTCGTCTTTCTGCAACCTTGATCGCTGCGTGGCGACGCTGGCAACGAGCGTTGGAGATTGTGACGGAACGCCTCAACAATTCCGTGCATTGACCATCAGGTGGGATGCGGCACATAATAACTGTTGTTAACAATCAAGAACCGCGCCGTGCCCACCAGCGTCGCCCTTGGCAATCACTTCGAAACCTTCGTCCGCGATCAGGTGCGAAGCGGGCGCTTTAATAACGTCAGCGAGGTCGTACGGGCGGGCCTGCGCATGCTGGAAGAACACGAGGAGCGCAAGCAGGTCGAACTCGACGCCCTGCGTGCCGAGATCGTGGCTGGCCGTGCCAGCGGCTCCGCCAGACCTGCCGATGCGGTGTTCGATCGCCTTGAGGTCAAGTACGCGGCGCAAACTGATCCTTGATGCATCTGGCCTTCACCCCGCTGGCCGAGCAGGATCTTGAAGCCATCGCCGACTACATCGCGGCAGACAACCCGGAACTCTACGAACGGCCACGCCAGAACCCAGGTTTGCGACTTTAGTGAGCAATCGCAAGGACACGGACTTCTGATTCACGCAGGTAGTAGACGACACTGTATGGGAACCGACGCATTGGCAACCGACGCACGACCCCGCGCCAAACGGAACCAAGGTGAGGTTGCGCGAGAAGCAGCTCTGTCGAGCGTTCGAACTCGGAGATGAACGCATGGCCAAGTTCTGCATTCGCCTCGCGAGCATAGAACCGCGCGCTCTCGACCAATTCCTGTTCAGCCTCGCTCGCGAGCGAGAGCTTCACGACAGTGCACGCCTGGCGCGCTGGATTGCCTCTTCGGCTGAAATCATTTCGGTACGGCCGCCTTCTACATCTGCCAGACGGCGATCAATCTCCGCCCCCCAGGCTTCTTCCACTTCACTGTTCGACGCCACGCTGGCAAGCAGGCGGTCTGCGAGCGACACGCGCTCCTCCGGTGGGAGCTTCAGCGCTTCCGCTTCAAGCAACGTGAATCGCGGTGACATGACATCCTCCGAATGCGGCACCTTTGGTATGTTACGACGAGACTCAAAGCTACCCGACAGGTCAGTGAAATACCGAACGGAAACGAGCGTCTCATGGCCTGGCGATGCGAGTCAGTCGCATAGCTGAGCGATTTGCGCATATTTCGATCGATTTTGCTGTGCCGGTCAGTGGCAACGAAGCAAAACCAAATAGATGCCCTTTTGTTTTTGTGGCAACGCTGTCCACCGCAGAAGCCAAGCGCCGCATCGCGTGCAGGCTCGGTCAAGCCTTGACCGAGTTCAAGCGCAGCATCAGTGTCATCTGATGCTGCGGCGACTCCTGGAAACCGTAGTGCTCGTAAAACTGCCTGGCGCGGTCGTGGAGGGCGTGGACGAGCAGCGCCCGCACACCGGCGTTCTGCGAAACGCTCACTGCGCGACCGACAGCGTCCTGCAGCAAAGAGGCTCCGAGCTTGATGCCTTGTGCCCGATGGTCGACGGCCAGCCGGGCCAGAACCATCACTGGAACGGGATCGGGCATATTGCGTCGCAAGCTGCTGGTTGCAGCCTGATATGAAACTGCGCCCGCCGCCATCGCGTAGTAGCCATAGACCCGACCATCCTGATCAGTGACGACGAAGGTGCGGCTCGCACCGCTCAATTGGTTGGCCGGAGCCCGGCGCTGGAGCCATTCATCGAGACTGGCTGCACCGCAAGCGAAATCGTCCAGGATGTGGGTGGCGGCGAGCGGAATCGGTGCGCTCAGCTGCAATCTCATGCCGCACCAGTGCTCCAGGGTGCTTTGACGGCCATGAGACGTTCAAGCCCGGGATTGGGTCCGGGAGGGGCGTCGAGCATCGCAGTGAACTGCTTGAACTTGTCGGCGTCCAGGCTGAAAAAGACCTGATCGAGCACCACGGACCGGGCGCGGTCGCAGGCCGCTTCGAGCATGAAGTCCGAGCGGTTCTTTCCGAGCAGACTGGCGGCGTGATCGATCAGATCACGCTGCTCGGGCAGGGCCCGCAGATTGATGGCGGCGTCACGCATGAGTCACTCCACTGGTCGCATACACAACAGATATACAAATTGTGACGCGTCGTGTAGCTGTTGTCAATACATGCCATCGTTGTCTGCACGCGACGGGTGGGTTTGCGCATGAATCAGGAAACATCCATCAGGCGCGCGCGATACGTCTGCACCCATTCATCGATGCGGCTCATCATTGCCGCACTGAAACCCGGTTCCTCGTCACGCTCCCGGGCCGCAAGCAACTGCTGCACCAGCGCCGGACCGTCAAACAACTGCGTCCAACGCCGCAGAACCTCCTCACGGCTCCAACCGTCCGCCCGCCCGGCATCCACGCGCAGCACCAGGTGGTAGTGATTGCTCATCACCGCATAGGCCGCCACATCGATGGCAAACACCCCGGCCAACTGCTTCACGCGCTCGGCGATCCAGCCACGCCGGTGATCGTAATTCTCACCGCTGAGTCGGTCGTCACCACACAGAAAAGCACGCCGCACTCAACGACTCATCACGTGATACCACGGCGTCGCGGACAGCGAGATCAACGAAGAACGAGCGCGGGTCATCGGGCGAACTCCTCGGGCTGAACCAGCACACCACATCCTCGCCCAGGCCGCGACGAATTGTCAAAACAAGATGGGTGTCCTTTTATTTGCCTTTCTTTCGGCTCGAACAGGCGCGTGAGCCGGAAGACTATGTGCAGGTCATTGGCCATCTGCGCCAGTGGCTGGCTGGCGACGAGCATGCGCGCACGCGCCGGGCGTTCGCGCTGCGGTTGCAGCGGCGCTTGCGTGCGCACCCGCCCGCCGATACGATCGATCGTACGCTGGAGCTGGAGGAGATCGAGACCATGTTTCCCGACACCATTCTCAAGGAAGAGCGACGCCGTGGGGTGAAAGAAGGACGGATGGAGGGGCAACAGAAAGCCCTGCTGCGCCTGCTGGAGCACCGTTTCGGGGATCTCTCACCCGATGTGCACGACCGCATCGCTGCCGCCGACTACGACACCCTCCAGCACTGGTTCGACCGGGCCATCGATGCGGCTGATCCGCAGGCGGTGTTCATCGAGTAGAGTTGCCAGGGATCGCAGATCGGCCAGGTTCCCTCGTGCCGAATACGGCCTCTCCCGGTACAGCGCTTTTCCTCAGCTTCTTTCTGCTGCGAAGCACAGTATTTTTCGCCAGAGATCCGGTTCTCCAGTCGGAACCGCTGCAATCCACAGCGATCCTCCCTGGCGGGTGCTGAGTCACAATCACCGGAGTCGCGATTCGGGTGATGAAGCGCTCACGATTCATAGTCGGCCACACGTTTCTCTACTTTCTGTCTCTTTTTTTCACATGCATCCAGGCAGCCGCATCGCGCTCGATGAACCCCTGGCGCCAGAACCTGGGCTTGTAGAGCCCACCTGCCGTCTGAACGAACCATTGTTCGCGTGCCTGTAGTTCAGGGGTGTCACGCACGACCACATGACCCAGATAGACAGATGCCGCCAGAAAGAAGGCTACCCCTGCTCCGATGACACAGCGCGTCACGCGCGCATCTACTGTGGCTGCCGTGTCCCCCGGCTGTGGCCGCGCACCGACCTTCAGCATCTGCGCGGGCGCCACCTGACGGTGCAGACCGATCAACCAGCCAACGCACAAGGTCAACCACAATTGCGTGTACGGCATGACGAGCACGCCGTCGACCATTGCCTGCACAAGTGAAGCCAGCACACTCGCCAGCAGGCAGAGCCGAATAACGTCCGTTTCGCCGGTCGACGCCGGGTGCTGCCGGATGGTCCGCATGACTTTCCACCCACCGATCAGTACCAGGGCCGTTACTGCCAGTGCTGACGGCGCACCCCATTCCGCCGCCCATTGCAATAGCCCCTGATGCGGGTGGGCAGCAATCTGGTTGGGCACGTTGGCAAAATGCATCGGGCCGACACCGAGCCACGGATGCTCCAGCACCAGATCGATCGTCATCATCCAGAGCGGCCCACGGCCCGACAGGGAAGTTGTCAACCGCGTACCGGCATGATGCCCGACCTCGGCACCAATCACGCCGGGTAACAGGCTCAGCAGTATCCAGAACAAAGACAGACCGACACCCGTTGCGAGCAGCTGTCCGATCGCCCAGCGCCGACCGGTCCCGCCGAGCCAGGGAAGGAAAGCGGCAGCCACACCCAGTCCGAGCCAGGTGCCGCGGGTACCGGAGCTAATTGCGAGCATCCATGCGAGCGCCGTGATGACACTGGCCACTGCTGCATAACGCCGAAGCTCGCCGGTGCTCAGCACAGGAACCAGCAGCAACGGCAGGGCCAGCGTCAGAAACTGGCCGTAAAAGCGCGGGTTGGAAAACCCGTCGATCAGCAACCAGGCGTCCAGCCTGATCTCGTCTGCCATCAGTGCCGAAGCGTAGGCAGCACCGAAGCCGGCAATCTGCGCAGCGACGATCAGGAAAAGAAGCGCCAGCAGACCTCGATCCAGACCTCTCGGCCAGACAGTGCGGATGGCGGCCACGACAGCGGCCAGACCGGTACACCCGACAAACAAGGATATTTCCGCCCAGGCCCATCCTGGTTGTTCCGCAGATATGGCAGACGCTGCGCCGCCGATGAGAATCGCGGCAAGCAAGTACAGAACGATTAACCGAGGTAGCCTCGCTCCGGAAAAAAGACCCGTTAGAAAACCGGCTAAGGCCAGAGCGGAAGTGAGAAGAAAAATGGCGATCTCACCGATTCTCTGCTGATCGTGCCAGGCAAGATCGATCGACCAACGATACAAGGGCAGAGAAAACAGCAGCAGTGCAGCGGCTGATATCACTATCAACGCACTGACAAGTCTGATCTTCAGCGCCGATGCAATCTCCAGGTGCCGATCAGCAACGGAATTCTGCCAATTCCGGCAACGTGTAGTTTGCGCTGACATGAGATCGAAAGCGGGAAGTCTTGATCAGAAGAACGGAAAGGCGCCGATGGGCGCCTTTCCGCATTCCTAGAAAGTCAGACGGTTGTCCATCTGATCAAGAGCCGCCACCAGCAGCAGCAAGACTGCATGTGCCAGAGTTGGCCAAACAGGTCACCGTTGCGCCGGTTCCTCGCTCGGCGGAAAAGGTATATTCAGTCTCAGCGTCCGGGACCTCATCCGTCCACTCTTCACCGCTACAACTACCAAGCGTTCCCACAGGAAGTAATTCTGCATCGTCATTTGCGATTGCCGCCACAATCCCCGTCATACCTGCTTTCGCTTCGGCCAAGCATGCGGAATCTGCCGATTTCTGCGTATATAGCGTGTACTGTGGCAACGCAACCGCCGCCAGAATCCCGATAATCGCCACGACGATCATCAGCTCGATCAGCGTGAAACCCTGTTGGGCCGTACGCTTCATTCCTTGCATCTTCTTCATTGCACCCGCTCCTGTAAAACCTGGATAAACGGCCGGACCATCCGGCTCGGTGCAATACGATGCAGTTCGCGTGCCTGCCGTCACCAGCGGTCGATAGCACCTGACGAACGGCGGAAATACATCTGGCGCCCCTCATGATTGCCGAAAGACGGCAATTCGAGTGTTCAAACAGCCGAAATTTCCCCGCGCATATCAGCGGTGGGTGACGCTTTGTGTCAGGCTGACCGACCGATTACGTCAGCCACATCCGGCAGTTCGAGTACATCCCCACGCTCGAGCAGGCGCGGTGCGAAGCGGCCGGCCCAGGTGTCGATCTCGCTGGCGATGGTTTCGCGGTCTGATGGCTTCAGGTGCGTGATCAGTATCTGCGGCACGGCGCGCAGCTTGGCCAGCTGGCTGGCGAGTTCGATCGGGTACAGATGGCGTGCGTTCTGCGCCAGTTTGCGGTCGCGATTGGAGAACGCGGTCTCGACGATCAGGTAGCGCAGGTCGGGGATCTGGTTGATCTGCTGCCAGAACTCGTCGTTCGGCCCCGTGTCGCCGGAGAAGACGAAGCCGGCGGCCGGCGTGCTGACGTGATAGGCCAGTGCCGGCACGGTGTGGCTGGCCGCCAGCGCACGCATCCGGCGCCCGCCGAGTTCGACGGTGGTGCCGACTTCCAGTGGCGCGAAGACCATCCATGGCCGCTCGGGTTTCGGGATGCGCGTGAAATCCGGCCAGATGACGTCGTTGAAGATGTGTTCGCGCAACGCGGCGATCGTCTCCGGCAGCGCATGCACCACCACCGGCGTGCGCCGGCGTGCGCCGACCGAGTCGACCAGCAGCGGCAGTGCGGCGATGTGATCGAGATGCGAGTGCGTGAGGAAGACGTGGTCGATCGCCGCCAGTTCGTCGATCGACAGGTCTTCGACGCCGGTGCCAGCGTCGAGCAGGATGTCCCCGTCGATGAGAAAGGACGTCGTCCGGGCCTGTGCGCCAATGCCTCCGCTACAGCCCAGAACCCGTACCTTCATGAAGTCTTCCCATGCGCTGCCGGCGAGCCGGCGATTGGTCCATGACGCCATCGGGTGACGCCGCAACGGTGCGATCGGGCGCCGACGCATCGTCGGCCCGCCTGCCGCTCTCCGGCCCGTCACCCGCAGCCAGCGGCATGAAAATGCGCACCGTCTCGCTGCGTCCGGCAATCTCGGTGCGTCCGAGTTCGCGGAAATGCTGCAGACGGCACTGGCGCGCCGTGGCCTCGCCGACGATGATGGGCACTTCGTGGCGCCGGGTCAAACTTTCCATGCGCGAAGCGAGATTCACGGCGTCGCCGATGACAGTGTATGTCCGGCGCAACAGCGACCCCATGTTGCCGACGCGCACGATGCCGGTGTTGATGCCGATGCCGACGGCCAGCGGCGGCAGGCCGCGGGCGGTGAAGGACGCCGACAGGCGTTCGACCTCACGCTGCATGGCCAGGGCTGCCGCCACCGCATGATCGGCGTGCGCCGGGTCGTCGACCGGTGCTCCCCAGAAGGCCATGATGGCGTCACCCATGTATTTGTCGACGGTGCCGTGGTGCGAATGGATCACTTCGGTCATCGCCGTCAGGAACGAAGTCAGATAGTCACGCAGGATTTCCGGCTGCACGGTTTCGGCAATGCGCGTGAAGCCGCGCACGTCGGCAAAGAGAATGCTCAGTTCGCGGTGGCTGCTCTCGACGGAATTCCACTGCAGCGGATCGCGTGCCATGCGCTCGACCAGATGCGGCGAGACGTAGTCGCCAAAGCGCGCGAGCATCGTGCGGCGCGCGCGCTCTTCGGCAAACCAGCCGGCCACGGCGTTGAACAGTCCGAGCAGCAGGATCGCCGCCAGCGTCGCCGTCACCGGCAGCACCAGCCCGTGATTCGACCACAGCAAGGCTTGCGAGCCGAGCCACACCAGAGCGGCGACCAGTGTCGCGCCGAGCGCGCCCCAGGTACCCATGGCCGGCAGCGCCAGCGCGAGCGCCAGGCCGACGCCGGCCGTGACCATGCTGCCGATTGCCGTGGCCCCGGCCGGCCGGCGCTGCAGGTGGCCGTCGAGTGCGCCGGCGACCAGTGCAGCGTGGATTTCGATGTCGGGAAAGGCGGGATCGGTCGCCGTTGCGCGGAAGGCAGCCAGGCCCGGTGCCGTCGAGCCGATCAGCACGATCCGGTCGCGAAACAGGTTCCAGTCGACGTCGCCGGCCAGCACGTCGGCGGCGCGCAGATACTGGAAACGGCCGCTTGCGGGACCGCCGCTGCCGGCCAGCGGAACCAGTGCGGTATAGCTGCGCGACAGCGGAATTTCGATCCGTCCGCGTTCGCCGCTGAGCACAAGCGCCGCCGGCTGCGCTGACGCGGGCGGCTCGAAGCGGGTAAGTCCGTTGCCCAGATAGCGGCGCAGCACGGCGAGCGCAAAGGCTTCGCGAACCGTTTCATCGGCACTGTCGAAGGAGCCAGCGGCGCTGCCATCCCCACCATCCGCACCGGATACGGCGGCAGCGCCGGCGCGAGCAAACAGGGGCATGGCGCGCAGGATGCCGTCCGGTTCGCGCGTAGCGGCGGAGAGCAGGTTGAGAAAGCCGCTGGTCGGTACACCGCTCACGGCCGTCGTCGTCACCGGCGCATCGGGCGCCTGCGCGATCCGGGCGGCAAAGCGCGTGTCGAGTGGGTAACCGATCACGATCGGGGGGTAACCGGTCACGGCCGGACCGATCTCCAGTCCCGGCAGCGCCAGGCCGACCACGGCCGGCCGGCTCTGCGCAAAGAGGCGCTCGAGCACGCGGGTGAGGTCCGCCTGGAGTCGGCGCCGATCGACGGCGGCCAGTGCGCTGCTGCCGGCGAAATCGATGATCACGACGTGATCGTCGAGCGTCACCGTACGGTGACGCAGACGGGCATCGTAGAGCAGGCGGTCGACCGTGCCCGCCGGATCGGGGCCGATGATGCCCAGTCCGCTCAGGACGATGCCGGCCGTCAGCAGGACGCCGATCAGTCGGCGCAGCCAGCGCGCGCGCAATACGGACATCATGAGAGCATCACGCAGAGCAGGAGGCCATGCACGGCATGGACGGGCCGCGGGCGGGAAGGAACATGCGCTACCCTAACCGCAGCCCCGGCACCTGCTGCGTCCGGCAGGATGAACGGCCGGCCGATTGCGCCGGACGGAATGCGTGCGCAGGGTTGGCAACAGGCTCGGCAACGTGAGGTTCAGACCGATGCCGCCGGTTTGCGCCGGGCGGCGATCGTCTTGCCGGCAACGACGACGAAGAGCGCACCGATGATCCCGGCAGCATAGACGAACGCCGGCTGGGCCGGCGCCCCGAGCCAGCGCGTGACCAGCACGTCGGTGATCGCCATGTGCCCGGCGATCCAGCCAAGCAGTGCGCCGCCGAGCGTGACCACGAGCGGGAAACGCTCGATCAGGCGCAGCACCAACGTGCTGCCCCAGATGATCAGCGGAATGCTCACCAGCAGGCCGAAGATCACCAGCCCCATCTGGTGCTCGGGATCGGCCATCTGCGCCGCGCCGGCAATGGCGACGACATTGTCCAGGCTCATGACGGCATCGGCGACGATGATCGTGCGGACGGCTGACCACAGCGTGGTCGCACCAGCGATGTTCTCGTGCCCGCCATCGGCCTCGGGCAGCAGGAGCTTGACGCCGATCCACAGCAGCAGTACGCCGCCGACGAGCTTGAGCGCCGGGACGTGCAGCAGCGCGACAGCGAAGGCGATCAGCACGATGCGCAACACGATGGCGCCGGCCGTGCCCCAGAGAATCCCCTTCATGCGCGAAGCTGGCGGCAGACCGCGGCAGGCGAGCGCGATCACCACCGCGTTGTCGCCACCAAGCAGAATGTCGATGATGATGATCTGGACGACGGCTCCCCAGTGCAGCGTCGCGAAAAACTGGATCCAGTCCGCGATCATGGCTGCTCCCGTGCCGATGCGAAATGCACACCCGAGGCCGTACGTGCGTCATTTGCTGGACCCACGCGGGGGACCGGACGCGCGCCGAACGCGGACTGTGCGACGGGCACGAGAGCCGGGAGCGCCCCGGCGAGTCCGGTCAGAACGTGTAAAGCCATCGACTGCGCCCGGGAGGAAGGACAGATGGGGATGATGGCTTCACCCGGTTCAGAGTGCGCTCTTCAGCAGCTTGCCCATCTCCGAGGGGTCACGCGTCACGCGGATGCCGCAGGCTTCCATCACTTCGAGCTTCTCCTGGGCCGTGCCCTTGCCGCCCGAGATGATCGCGCCGGCGTGCCCCATGCGCTTGCCGGGAGGCGCGGTGACACCGGCAATGAAGCCGACGACCGGTTTCTTCATGTGGTCGCGTACCCATTGCGCCGCCGTTTCTTCGTCCGAGCCGCCGATCTCGCCGATCATGATGACCGCATCGGTGTCGGGATCGTCATTGAACATGCGCAGCACGTCGATGTGCTTCAGGCCGTTGACCGGATCGCCGCCGATGCCGACCGCGCTCGACTGCCCGAGCCCGAGGGCGGTGATCTGCGCCACT
>Ga0265293_10007047_pt1 | contig 17550 bp, 23 predicted proteins | sample Munlanlewell138R_FD_192505 | JGI IMG/M metagenome (GOLD analysis project Ga0265293, IMG submission 192505) | Leachate microbial communities from a municipal landfill in Southern Ontario, Canada - Leachate well 138R | ecosystem: Engineered > Solid waste > Landfill > Unclassified | place: Canada...
AGCGCGGAGAGCGCGACCATGACTGTCGCCGTTCCGAGCATCAAGGCAAGGCCGCCCACCTGGTAGGTAAGCCCGGACAGGACTGTGCCGAGAAGCCGCCCGCCGGCATTGGCCATGTAGTAGAAGCCCACATCCATCGTCACGCGCTCGGCCTTCGTAAAGGCGAGGATGAGGTACGAGTGGAGCGCCGAGTTCACCGCGAAGACCGCGCCGAAGATGAGCAGTCCAACCACCAGCGTGGCAGTAAGCCAAGGCTGCGGCCGGGCCGAGACAAGCGCCGCCGCGGTCAGCAGCGCCGGGATCGCGGCAAGCATCCAGGCCCAGCTACGCGCCTTGCCGACGAGATCCCGCTCCGGCGTCCTGGCCGCGCGCAGGAGCTTCGGGGCCGAAGCCTGCACAGCGCCATAGAGGACGATCCAGAGCGCCATGAAGGTGCCGATCATGAAGAAGGCGACGCGGTTGCCCTCTTCCGTGCCATCGGACAGCACGGCGTAGAAGTAGATCGGGATGCCGACGACGAACCACACGTCACGGGCGCCGAACAGGAACACCCGTGCGGCCGACAGCCAGTTGACGTTGGCGGATTTGGAGAAGACCTCGGAGAACTTCGCGCCCTTGCGACCCTTGGGCAGGCCCGGCGGCATGGCGATCAGTACCGCTACGAGGATCGCCGCCAGGACGCCCGCCATCGCGAGAACAGCCCAGACGAAGCCGACCGTGGCGAGGAGCGCGGCGCCGAGCAGGAAGCCCAGCCCCTTCACAGCGTTCTTGGAGCCCGTCAGGATCGCGACCCAGCGGAAGAGGCCGCCGCGCTCGGTCGGCGCGAGGATCTTCACCGCCGACTTCGAGGACATCTTGGCGAGGTCCTTCGCCACGCCGCTTGCCCCCTGTACGACCATGACAAACGCGACCGAGAGGCCAATGGCCCATCCGGGCTCGAGTTGTGCCAGCGCGATCAGCGCCACGACCTGAAGGGCCAGCCCTGCGTATAGCGTCGAGGTCAGCCCGAAGCGCGCCGCGATCCAGCCGGCGGAAAGGTTCGTCACCATTCCGGCGATCTCGTAGAGCACGAAGAGGTAGGCGAGCTGCACCGGCGTGAAGCCAAGCGTGTGGAAGTGCAGCAGCACCAGCATCCGAAGTGCGCCGTCGGTCAGCATGAACGCCCAGTAGGACGCCGTAACGGCGATGTAGGCGGACAAGCCCTCGGGACGCTGGTTCACGGGTGTTCCCCCACCATCAGCGCGACATCGACGAGACGGTGGGCATAGCCCATCTCATTGTCGTACCAGGCGTAGATCTTCACCTGCGTGCCGTTCACCACCATGGTCGAGGGCGCGTCCACGATGCTCGACCTTGGGTCGTTGGTGTAGTCCGCCGAAACGAGCGGGCGCTCCTCGTAGCCCAGAATGCCCGCGAGCGGCCCCTCGGCCGCGGCCTTGAAGAGTGCGTTCACCTCATCGACCGTCGTCGGCCGTTCCACCTCGAAGACGCAGTCGGTAATCGAGGCGTTGAGGAGCGGCACCCGCACGGCGTGGCCGTTCAAGCGGCCTTTCAGCTCGGGATAGATCAGCGTGATCGCGGTGGCGCTTCCCGTGGTGGTGGGGATTAGGCTGTTCAGTGCCGAGCGCGCGCGGCGCAGGTCCTTGGCGGGGCGGTCCACGATGGTCTGGGTGTTCGTCACGTCGTGGATCGTAGTGATCGAGCCGTGGCGGATTCCGATGGCCTCGTGGATGACCTTCACCACCGGCGCGAGGCAATTTGTCGTGCAGCTGGCCGCCGTGACGATCCGGTGCGTCGAAGGATCGTAGATATCGTGGTTCACCCCGTAGACGATGTTGGCCGCGCCGCCGTCCTTGACCGGGGCCGAGACCACCACGCGCCCGACACCCGCGTCGAAATAGGGCGCGATCTTCGCCTCGGTCTTGAAAACGCCCGTGCAATCGATGACCACATCCACCCCGTCCAGCGGCAGCGCCGACAAGTCCCGCACGCCCACGAATGGCAGTCGCACCCCGTCGATGGTCACGCTGTCGGCGTCATGGTCGAACGCGGCATCCCATCGCCCGTGCACGGTGTCGAATTCGAGCAGATGCGCATGCATCGCCGGATCGCCGACCGCGTCGTTGATCCAGGCGATCTGCGCGCCGCGCTCGAGAAGCGGGCGGAGCGCCAGCTTGCCGATCCGGCCGAGGCCGTTGAGGGCATAGACCGTCATGCGCGCGCACCGGCGTCGGCCCCTGCCGCGACCTGCCCGATATCGTCCACCGCCTTCTGGAGCGAGATGCGATCCAGCGAGGCGATCGGCAGCGCCGTGAAGACCTTGATCCGGTTATGCAGAGCCCCGTAGGCCTGATGAAAGGCCAGGCTCTTCTGTGCGTCGGTTCCTTCGGACTTCACTGGATCCGGCATGCCCCAATGCGCGCTCACCGGCTGGCCCATCCAGGCCGGGCACTCCTCGTTTGCAGCCTGGTTGCAGACCGTGAACACGAAGTCGAACTTCGGCGCGCTCTCGCCTTGGAACTCGGCGATGTTCTTGGCGCGAAGAACCGAGATGTCATGGCCCTTCTGCTGCAGCACATCCAGCGCAAACGGGTTCAGTTCCGAGCGAGGCCTTGTGCCGGCAGAGTAAGCCTCAAAGCGGTCGCCCCCCTCTTTCCGGAGGATCGACTCGGCGAAGATCGAGCGGGCGGAATTGCCGGTGCAGATGAAGAGCACCTTATACTTGCGGTCAGTCATGAGCGGGTTTCCTGAGGCGGAGAACAAGGAGACGGGAGAGCAGAGCTCCGGCCGACCGCGACAACAGTCGAGGAGCAGGTAATCGAAGGTGCGCCGCACCTCCTTCATGGCGATCTGGTAGCGCAGTGAAGTCCCGACCCGCTCCTGGGCGACCAGCCCTGCCTGGCTCAGCGCCGACAGGTATGCCGAAAGCGTAGATGCCTTGAGGTCCAACGCCTCCGCTAGTTCTCCTGCGGGCACGCGATCCGGATACCGGCGCATGAGGAGCCGGAACACGGCTAGCCGCTGCGGATGACCAAGAATGGACAGGCGAAAGGGAATCAGTTCTTCCATATTTCATGGATATCAGAAATATGGCCTGAAGCAATCGCCGTCCCGCGTCGTTACAGAAGTTTCACCCGCACACCCGCGCCTGCTCCCGCATCACAGCGTAGTCGGCCATCATCTCGACGACAGTCGATCCGTCCGGCAGCATCGCCAATTCTTCGGCCGCCCGTGCCTGAAACTCCCGACTATAGTCGGCGACCGGCGGGCATGCCGCTACGCCGCCAGCCTCAAAATCCGCCTTCACGCAGCCGGTCAACCAACTGGCCCCAATCACGAGGACGGCGAGCCGCCGCCTCCAGCATCCTTCGCTGAACTTCATCAGCTTTCTCCCTAGCTTCAAGGCGTTCCGCCAGGCGACCAGCGCGTTCGCCGGAGCGGCGCAGGGCAAGCAGGAACAGAAGGATCGCGAAGGCTGTTACGGCGTAGCGCAGCGCGGACCTCGTCCAAGGGGTGGCTGCGATCCAGCCGAAAATGGTCGCGATCATCTCTTCCCCCGTTTCCAATCATCAAGCCGGGCATAGATCGCGACCGCGATGCCAATGAGCGCCACAGCAATGAACACCCAGCGAAGTGTATCCAGATAGGGGACCAGCGGCAGGACGGCGGACTGTGTCTCGGCCAAGACGTTCCGCGCGACCTCGACACCTGCCGCGCCCAATGTCGCGACACCCGCTGCCCCGCCACCTTTCATTGTGCGGCTTTCCGCCAAAACCTCGCGCGCTGGTGGCGTTTCTTCGGCGAAGGCAGTCGCCCGGACCGGGAACCGCTCGCCCCACTGACGTGCGGGCCCGAGATCGACATGGATAAAGCCCGAGCGCGGATAGAAGCCGAATCCGAGGAACCCGACCTCCCGTGCTGCCGCCTCGAAAGCCACGGAATCATGGTTCGTCATGGCGATGTCGAAGGCGGCGCCGTCCATGTGCTTCGAGCGGGTCGCACCGCCGACAGCGCGATTGTGCTCGGGGCTCCGATAGGCGGAGCGGACGATCAGCGGCTTGCCAAGCCGGTCGCGCAGCGTCTGCAACTTGTCCAGCGCGGGTTCATTGACCAACAGCTTGCCGGTGCCGCGGCAGGCGATCTCGGCCGGACTGAAGTTCGGCCAGCGCCAACTGCCATCCGGCACATCTTGCCAATGGTCGTAAAACGTCGTGCTCATGGGGGCCTCCAAGACAAAAAAGCCCGCCACATGGGCGGGTACTGGTCAGCTGATGATGAGGGATTGTGAGCAGCTACGGGCCGCCGCCAAAAATCTTGAGTTTGATCGCGATCCCGGCCAGCAGCGCCAGCATCACGCCGGTGGTGATCATGCGCACGGCGGTTTGCATCGCGGTGCGACGCACCAGCCGGATGCAGTCCAGTAGCGAGCGCAGATCGCGGATGTCGAGCGCGGCCTCGTCCCCGTCGAGGCCAACATCGGCGAGTGCGCGTTTCGCGCCTTCTTCCGCCGCGCGCGTCAGCATCGCCTCGAACTCCTGCCGCGGCAGATGGACCGGATTGTTGGGATCAGATGGCACGGGGTGTCTCGCAGTCAGACCTGATCGGCGCGAGCACTGGCGGTGATCTCGATGGCCTTTCGCCGCCCGATTTCCTTGACACCGGTGATGTTGTAATCGCGCCCTTCGCAAATGACGCGATCGAGCGGGCTGATGTCAGCGGCGAAGCTGGACCAGCGCAGGCGCAGGCGGGATGTCACGGTCGCCTGCACCTGCGCTGCCTGCCACTTCTCGCTGTCGCTGACATGGGTGAGCTGGACCCAGACCGGATCGCCATGATCCTCCCAGCTCTGGACCGTTCCGAACCCATCATCGATTTCAACATAGCGGCGAAACTGCGCGCGGCGATCGAGCTTTCCGGCCGTCATGGCTCATATCCACTGCAGCCGCGACGGCGCAATCAGCGCATCCACGGCCATGGGCAAAGCGGCGCCTGCCGCACCGATCGTGACCGCCTCCCGGTTGTCATACCAGTGGGCGATGAGGAGCAGAATTGCCTGACGCAACGTGGCAGGCACATCCTGCGGCGCACCATAGCCCGAGGTGAAGGAGATGACCGCAGTCCGCCCCCTGCCCTGCAGCGGGATCAGGACGGGACGCTGCCCGCACATCTCGCGCCGGTAGGGCACGTCCTCACCATCGCCATCGGAAAATTTCGCCTCATCGATCACCGTGTCCGGAAACGGCAAATGCACTGGTCCGGCCAAAGCGTCGACATTCATCTGCCAGCTTTGGGTCACCAGGCACCGCCCAAGCAGACCCGCCGGCCCATCGAGCAGCGAGGTGGCCGCATCGATATAGTGCTGGATCAGCACATCCTCCTCATTGTGATCGACGCGGATTTGCGCCTTTGCCTCACTCAGCGTGATCGGGGCCTCCGCTGGGGCTGTGGTGCGAACAAGGGTGGTCATCAGAAACCTCCGCAAAAGAACGCGGGCGACCATCGCCGCCCGCGCATCAGCATCAGGCCTGTGCGACCTGCGGGTTGATCTGGCCGTGACCCCGGATCACAACGCCTGCGATCGGCGTGCCGGTCCCATGGGTGCCTGAAAACGCCGCCAGGAGCTTCACGTAGCGTTTGCCGCCGACATAGCCGAAACGATAGACGCCAGCTTGGGCATGCGCCGCCACCAGCGCCTTGATCACCCCGCCGCTGCCGATTTCCTCGATACCGAGTACATCAACCTCGGTGACCGGTTCATAGCTTGCGTCGTCTTCGGAGTGCGTCAGCTTGAACTCGATCTTGTTGCTGGACGTGAACGTGATGCCGCCCGCGCCGATCGCGAGTACGATTTCAGCGGCGTCGTAGCCGCGCAGATCGATTGCAGCGGGTGTGTTGTCGGCCGCCAGTGTGGCCGCATCGATGGCCGAGATCACCGACAGATCGGAATGCATGTCCTTCATCAAAGTGTCCTTTCAGGAATGGAGGTGTGGTGCGGGCGAGCGATCCCGCCCGCAAAGGCTCAGGAGGCCGCGATCTTCAGCAGCTTGATCGCCTCGAAGTTCTGCACCCCGCCGCCAACGCGCTTGGTGGTATAGAAATGCACGTAAGGCTTGTTGGTATAGGGATCGCGCAGAACCCGGACGCCGAAACGATCAACGATCAGATAGCCACGGCGGAAGTCGCCAAAAGCCACCGGGAACGCCCCCGCCGCCACATCCGGCATGTTGTCGTCGTCGGTGATCGGATAGCCCAGCAGCGTCGCGGGCTGGCCCGCCTGCACCGGGGACTGCCACAGATAGAGCTCCTCGGTCTTCGACTTCAGCTTGCGCACCGTCGCCTGCAGCGACTTGTTCATGAGGAAACGGGCGTTTTGCCGGTACCCCTGCTTGATCGAGTAGATCAAATCGATCAGCGCATCGACGCCATTGTGGCTGCTGTCGGTCAAGGCCGCGGCCACGCCGGAGGCGGTATAGCCGATCTTGCCCCAGGAGTGGGACGCGTTGGCCACCGTGTCATAGGACAAGAGACCGCGGGGCTGGTTGACCCCATCACCGCTGATGAAGGCCGCACCCTCGGCTTCGGCAAAGGCGGTCGAGACCTCCTCAGCCAGCCAGGCCGCGATATCGACCCGCGCATCATCAAGCAATGTCTGGGTCGCTGCTGGGTTGGCATAGATCTCCATGGCGGGAAACGACAGCTCCGCCAGCGTCGGGGTTGCGGTTTCCGGGCGCGCCTGGCGCTCCCCGACCCAGCCTGCTCCGGCACCGCCCTGGTTCACCAGTTTCTTGTAACTGGCCGCCGAGACCGACATGACGCTGGCAATGGAGCGCATGGCCGAGACCGATCCCAGCACCCGATCGATGGTCTGCTCCATCTGATCAGGCACGACATAGCCACCGTCCGGGTCGCTGTCGGTGCGCAGCGCGGCCTTCATCTCAAGCTCGCGCAGCCCCTCCTCGGTGCCGCGCCGGAAGAACTGGTTAAACGCCTTTGCATGTTCGCGCATCTCCGCCGAGGGCACTTGGCCATCGCTCGCGCCGCCGAGCCTGGCCGCCGCCAGCTGGGCATTGGTCTCATCCAGCGCCGTCTGCAGCTTGCCGATCTCGGTGTTGATGCGCTCGACCTTCTCGGCCTGCACAACGTCGGCGAACTTCGCCTTGATGCCTTTCAACTCCTCCTGATGCTCGGTCTTGAACGCGGCAAAGGCCTTGTTCAACTCGGTGACGATGGCATTCGCATCGCCGCTCTCCGCGCGCACGCGCACGGCCCCGCGGATGCGGGGTTTGGTCATGTCGGTCATGACAGCCTCCTAGGCTTGAAGTGTGTCGAGAAGCTGCCGCAGGGCAGCAGGGTCAAAGCCAGCGTCATGCGTGGCGGGTTTGGCAGCGTTGCGCGTGCCGGTAATCTGTTTCAGCATCGCGCGCCGCTCACTGCGGGGGATGCCTTGCTGCGCCAGCGCCGCGTCAATGCGGCGCTTGGCGAGGATGTCGGGACGCACCTGCGCAGAAACATCCGAGGCTGCGTCGGTTTCGCCCGCGATGATATCCGCCAGCCCCGCAGCCACCGCTTCTTGCGCCGTCAGGAAGGTTTCGGCATCCAGCAGCCTGGCAACCTCAGATCGTGCCATGCCGCTGCGCGCCGCATAAATATCCGCCAACGCGCCATCGAAACGCTCGAACAGCGTCGTGGCCTCGGCCATGTCGTGGCGATTGCCAATCACCACGCCCCAGGCATTGTGCAGCATCAAGAAACTGCTCGGCGCCATGCGGATGTTGTCGCCAGCCATGGCGATGACCGAGGCCGCCGAGGCGGCAATGCCCAGCACCTCGATGCTTACCTCGGCTGGATGCGCGCGCAGCAGGTTGTAAATGGCGATGCCTTCAAACATGTCCCCGCCGGGAGAGTTGATCTGCACGGTGACGTCGCGATTGCCGATCGCGCGCAGCGCCGCCGCGATCAGTTTCGCGCTCACGCCACCGCCCATGCCGTCGTCGCCGATGATATCGAGCATCGTGATCGTGGTGTTGTCGCTGGCCGTCGTTGGGCTCGGCATGTCAGCCCATTTTGCTAGCGCATCGGACGGCGTATCAAACTGATAGGTGGCGGGGCGTTGAAAGTCCGGTCCAGCCGGGAGGTCACGCAGGCTCATCGGTATCCCTTTCGGTTGTTTGCGGGTCACCCGCGGTGTTTGGCGGCGGATAATAAACGTCGCCACCGTCGCGCGGATTCTGGTCTTCCAGCGCCCGGATTTCATTGGGGCTGTAGACGCCCCATTGCAGGCCTTTGACATAGGCCTCCCAGCGGGCCTTGATATCGCCCTTGACCAGGGCTGCGCGATTGAACCGGGCATAGAGCGTGTCGTCAGCGCCGATCAGGTCACGATCGATCGCCTCTTCCCACATCGTCAGGTGATCCTCGAGCGTATAGGCGACAAAGCCGATCGATTGCTGCTCGATGCCGGTGCCCCAGCTGGTGGACTTCTCGGTGTCGCCGATCATATGCGGCGGCACCCCGAAGAACATGGCGATATCGGTGCGGCTGAACTTGCGGCTCTCGATCCATTGCGCATCCTCCGCCGTCATGGCGATGCGGGAATAATCCATGCCCTCCTCGAGGATCAGGTTCTTGCCTTCCTGCTCGCCACCGGCGCGGAACGCATCCAAACCGGCCTTGAGATTGGCCACCGCCTCGGGCCCGAGCTTTTGCGGGTGCTTCAGAACGCCGCTGACCCGCGCCCCATTTCGGAACGTCGTGGCCCCGTGATCCTCCATCGCCAGCGCCAGACCGATGGTCTCGCGGGCATAGGCAATAGCCGAGACCCCGTGCACACCGTCCAGCGTCAGCCCGACCAGATGCAGCACCTCGTCCTGTTCCAGCGACACCCGCTGCCCATCCATCCGGGTATAGACGTAGGCCAGAGTAAGATCATCGCCCTGCGTGACCGCGACTCGGTCAGGGTGCAGCGGGATCAGTTCGCGGACTTCGCCGCGCGAGCGCACGATCATCGCATAGCCATTGCCGCGCAGCAGCAGATGCGCCTGCATCATGCGGCGGAACTGCGATGGTGTCTGCCAGCGGTTCGGCCGCCGCCGCAACACCCGCCAGATCGGTGCATCCGAGGCATCCTCGCGGGTGCGCGCATCGACCCGGCGCTTGATGTGCAGCGGCAATGTTGCCACCGCCCCGGAAATGATGCGCACGCAGGCGTAAACGGCCGCCACCCGCATGGCGCTGTCCGGCGTCACCAACGCGCCGGACGCGCTCAGTGTCCCGGCCCGCAGCGCCGCGTCCAGCTCGCTCGCGGTCGTGATGGTCAAACCGCCACCGGCATCCTGGACAGCAGCGCGCGGCGACGGGACCGCAGGCGGTTTGCCTGCGAACAAGCGGGACCAGAAAGACATGTGGCGTTGCTCCTACAGGACCAGGATGCCGCGATTGTCGTAGACCGAGCGGCCGGCATTGATGTCGCGCAGCAGCGCTCGCCCGAGGGCATTGCAGGTGGCGACGATGCCATCGATACGCTCGCTGGAGCGCTCCTTATCGGGCTTGATATTGCCCGCCGGATCGTGGCGCACCGCCACGTTCGAGGCGTTCCAGCGCAGCACCGGATGGCCGCCATGCCAAAGCATGCGCGAGACCGACAGCCGCTCCAGTTCCGCCGTCGGTGCCGCCATGCTCAAAAAGCCCTGCCCAAATTGCACCAGGTTCAGCCCCTCATCCTGTAGATGCTGGACGATCTCACCCGCGAAGGTGCGATCATACGCAAGCTCGCGCAGATCAAAGCGCGCAGCCAGAGCGATGATCTCGGCCTCGACGAAGGCAAAATCCGTGGCATTGCCAGGGGTGGCGGTCAGGAAGCCTTGGTCGCGCCATGTGGCGTAAGGCACCCGATCGCGCTTACCCCGGCGCAGAATATCCTCCTCGGGCACCCAGAACCGGCAGAGGGTGATCCATTTATCCGCCAGCGCCCCGAGGGCCGGATCCGCGGTGGGCGGAAACAGCAGCACGAAGGCCGAAAGGTCATTGACGCGGGCCAGATCCAACCCACCATAGCATTCGCGCCCCGCCAGCTTTTGCTCCAAGTCTGCAAGGTCATCGCGCACCACCTGCCAATCGGTAGCAGGTGGCGGGCCGCCCTCGGCCCAGACATCCATGTCAAGCCAGCGGGTGACCTGCTCTGTCCATTCATTGAGCCGCAGCCGCCGGATGGCGTTCTGCTGGGCGGGCATTTCCCGCGCCTCGTCGATCTGCCGCTTCAGATCGTCCATCTTCACCGTCACGCCGAGGCTCGGGTTCGCCTTCACCCAGACATCCGCGTCGATCCAATCATCGCCCTCGTCGATGGTGGCGATATAGGCAAACCAGCTGTCGGCCGTCTCATGCGGCACCGTGCCCTCCAGCGCCTTGACCGAGAACTCATGATGCTGGCGGCAGACAGAGTGACGATCATACCCGGCAGTGGTGATCTCGACGATCAGTGGCTGCCGCCGCGCACCAGTCGCGGTGTTGAGCTTTTGAATGATCTCCGGCCCGGGATGCTCATGCACCTCGTCAACAGCGGCCAGATGCACGTTGAGCCCGTCCATCTTGCTGGCATCCGCCGAGAGCGGCCGGAACCAGGACGCGGTCGGCAGCACCGCGAGATTGTTGACCGTCCTTGTCACCCGGCTAGAGAGCGCCGGGCTTGCCGCAACCATGCGCTCGGCCTCACCGAAGACGATCCGCGCCTGATCGCGGGTGGTGGCAGCGGCATAGACATGGGCACCAGGCTCCCCATCGGCAATCAGCGCATAGAGAGCGATCCCTGCCAACAGCGCCGATTTACCGTTCTTGCGGGCCACCTCCACATAGGCGGTGCGAAACCGGCGCGGGTTGTCCTGGTCCCGACCGGCCTTGCGCTTCCAGCCGAACATCGCGCCCACCACGAATTCCTGCCAGGACTGCAGCACGAAGGGCTCGCCCGCCCACTCCCCGGTTGAATGACGCAAATGGCTGAAGAACTCGATCGCGTGCAGCGCCGCCGCGCCATCCCAGACGAGACCACGCGCTGCGCCGGATTTGAGATCGGCCAAGTGGCGTGCGCAGGAGAGCTGTACCAGCCGCCCCGCGATAATCTTGCCGCCAACCACACCGCGCGCATAGGCTTTAACCGGGCAGACCGGGCGCTTTGCTTTAGGTTTTTTGGCCACGGTTCAGATAATCCTCAAACGGATCACGCGTCTCGGCAGGTTCCGCCATGCGCACCCGCGTTCGGCTGGACGGCGTGAGCCCGAATTCGCTCTCGATCTGGCCCATCTGGGCCAGACATTTGTTCGCCACCGCCAGGAACGGGTTCTGGATGATGTTGCCGCTCACGGTCTTGACCACCGGACCGCGGCGTTTCACCTCCTCTTCGGCGTCAAGCCAGCGCCGCCAGACCACAACGTAACGGGCCAGCGCGCTCACATCGAGCTCGGTCATCACGCCGTGGCGCGCCAGCAGCGCCGCCATCTCGGTGAACTTTGCCGCAGCCGCCTCATCAAGGTGATCGGGCGGCGGCGGCGTGGCCACCTCCGGCCTCGGCTCGTCCGCGTTCATCCGGTGCGGCCGCGCGGTCCCCTTCACCAGTTTCAGCTGCGTGGGCAGCGGTTTTCTGCCCGCCATGCCAAGTCTCCTGATCGTACATTCAGCTTATAAAGCAATGATATTGCTGCGATTTTCCTACACTATGAGCGCCCATAGAGCGATAGTGATGACACAGAAACGAAGACACCAACGCCCCCGGAGCTAGAACCATGACCATCGCCGAGCGCTACAACAACGAAGTCACCCGCCTGATGCCGCACATGGCAAGCGATCTGCTGGTCGATCCCGCCATCGATAACGCCAACCACATCGACGAAATCGTGTTCCACCGCAGCGAGTTTCTGGGCGGCATGGCCTGCGCAATCCTCGCGATCATCGAGCAGACAAACGAAAGGACCATCAAATGACTACCCGCCTGAACCCGCTGACAACGCCCCGCCACCAACTTCGCGCCGAGAAAGCGCGCCGCAACCGCGAAGCCGCGCTGAATGCCTTCATCGGCAAGAAGGCGGAGATCGACGAGATGCTCACACGGCTGCAGGCGCTCAGCGACGACCATTTCAACGCCCATCCTGACGAGGTGAACTGGGGCCATGTCGGCACGATCGAGCATTACGCCAGCCTGCTGAAGCGCATCACCGACAGCGCCTTTGGCGAAGGCGAAAACGCCGAGTGACCTCTTGCACCACCGGGCCTCTTGCCGCGCGCCTTACGCGGCTTGGGGTTGTAGAAGGCGCCGCATGTCGCGGGCCCGAATACGGAGACGACCCCATGAACAAACGTTCTGATACCAAAACCGCCAAACGCAAACCCGCTCCCACGACACGCAAACCGCGCGAGGGAACCAAACAGGCCAAGCTGATCGATATGCTGCGCGCCGAGGGCGGCGCGACTATCGATGAGATCGTCGCGGCCACCGGATGGCAATCACACACTGTGAGAGGTGCGATGTCTGGTGCGCTCAAGACGCGGCTCGGACTGACAGTCACCTCCGAGAAGGTCGAAGGACGTGGTCGGGTTTACAGCATCAACACTTAGACAGCAGATCTCGACGCGCATCTAGAATGATGCTATATTAGCACCATATAAGATGCGCGCCGGGAGACGAGCCATGAATATTACCAAAGACATCACTCCGCTCACCGAGTTCAAGCGAAGCTCAGCACGCATAATCGCGCGTATTAAAGAAAGCGGGCGGCCGCAGATCCTGACCGTCAATGGCAAGCCCTCAGTCGTCGTCATGGACGCGGGCGCTTGGCAGGACATGCAGGACCAGCTTGACTATGCCGAAACCGTTGCAGGCATCCGCAAGGGGCTGACGCAGGCGCATGCTGGCGAAGGCACCGAGGCGGGCCACTTCTTTGACGACCTCGCTCAGAAGAAATGACCATTCCTCTGCCGGTGATCATCACGCCAAATGCGGCAGATGATCTGACAGCATCATGGGGCTGGTTGCGCGATCGCAATCCGAGAGCGGCGGACGAATGGCTTGCTGGCATCCGAAAAATGATCCTTGCGCTTGGGGCCATGCCGGAGGCGCATCCAATTGCACCTGAAGCAAAGGCTTTCGATCAGCAGATACGACGGGCACTCTATGGTCGCGGAACCCGCTGGCGAATTTATTACGTCGTTATCGACGGGGCGGTACAGGTTCTCCATGTGCGGCATGGCCGCCGGAGCGGTTGGCAACCCTGATCGCCTCGAAGAGCCGCCGCAGAGCGAAAGAGCGTGCGATGCTCACCAGCGTGAACACCCCGCCCATCTTCAGGTTTTGCGCCAGCGTCGTGTGCAGGCCGAAGATCGGGAAGATCAGGATCTGCGTCACGACCGCGACGCCGTAGCCGACGATCACGTTGGCGATGGCCTCGACCAAGGACATGACGCGCGACTGCTTCAAACCGCGGCCTTCCGCTTGCGGCTGCGCTTCGGCGCGGCGGGCTCGTCCTGCGTTATTTCGGCGGGCGCGTTCCCATCTCCCAGCCGCTCCGCCTTCACCTGCGCGAATGTCCGACCATCACACTCTAGTGTCGCATCCCGTCCAGTCTCAGCCTGCCAGCGCTCGATGCAGACGTCGATATAGGCCGGGCTGATCTCCATTGCGTTGACGCGTCGATCATTCACCTCACCAGCCATGATCTGCGAGCCCGAGCCCGCGAACGGCTCGTAGCACAGCCCGCCGCGCGCCACATGCTGGCGCATCGGAATGCCGAAAGCATCCAGCGGTTTCGGCGTCGGGTGGTCGGGCCGCTCGTCCTTGGTGAAGCTGGGCATTTCCCAGGTCGAGGACAGCGTTTCATCGGCTACCTTGGGCGGGCGGTTCGGGCGGCGCCAGCCCATCAGGCAGGGCTCGTGTTTCCAGAGGTAATGCGAGCGGGTCAGCACGCCGCGCTCTTTCACCCAGATGATCTGCTGGTGCACGAAGGCCCCGGCTTTTTCCCAACATTCCTCGAGCATCGCCTGGCGGCGCGAGGCGTGCCAGCAATACCAGGCCGCATCCTCGGTAATGGCCTCGGCCACGGCGGCGGCAATGAACCCGTCGTAAAGCTCTGCACCTTGGCTGCTGTCGTCCCATGTGGTGCCGTAAGACTGCGACCAATCCTTGTTACGTGTCGGGTGATTGGAGCCGTCGTAATCCACCAGATACGGCGGATCGGTTGCGAACAGGATGGCCCGCTCGCCATTCATCAGACGCCGCACGTCATCGTGGCTTGTGCTGTCCCCGCAGAGCAGCCGGTGATCGCCAAGGATCCAGAGGTCGCCCGTTTGCGACGCCGGGTTGCGCGGCGGCTCCGGGATCACGCTCGGCGCGGTTGATCCTTCTTCGTCCTCCGACCCCAACAAAAGCCGGTCGAGCTCACCGTCCTCGAACCCCATGATCCCAAGATCATACCCTGCCTCTTTCAGATCGGTAAGTTCCAGCGCCAGCAGGCTTTCGTCCCATCCGGCATTCAGCGCGATGCGGTTGTCAGCCAGCACCAGCGCTCGGCGCTGGCTCTCGGACAAGCCGGTCAACACAATGCTCGGCACGGTCTCCATCGCCAGCAGGCGCGCGGCCAGCACCCGGCCGTGGCCCGCGATCAACGTGTCATCCTCAGAAATCAACACCGGGTTGGTGAAGCCGAATTCGCGGATGGACCCGGCGATCTCGGCAATCTGCGCCTCCGAATGGGTGCGGGCATTGCGCGCATAGGGCACGAGGCTATCGAGCGCACGATACTCAATGGCAAGTTCGCGATCGGACACGGATGATTTCCTTTGTTTCATGGCGGCACCCCCCCATCGCCATTTTGGCCACGGATAAAGAAAGCTTGGCGCCCGGTCCGGGGCTGGAAGGCCCCAGAGATTTACCCTCCCCCCCCGGGGGGCGGTGGTTTATGGTTGGCGGCGGGCGTTGCCGAAGCCGCCATCCTCGGCGGCGGTCTTGCGACTGTGACAGCTGGCACAGAGCGCCTGCCAACCGTCCGGGTCCCAGAACCGCTCTGTGTCGCCGCGGTGCGGGATGATGTGATCAACGGTGTTGGCCGCGCTCACGCGCCCCTGGCGCTCGCATTCGGCGCAGAGCGGATGCTGCGCCAGGAAATGTCGCCGGGCGCGCTGCCACCGGGCAGAGGCGTAAAGCGCGCGAATGGCTGGATCACGTTTACGGGCGTAGTCTCGGTCGGCCTCACGTTTGTCGCGCCGCCCAACCGGGCGATGGATGGGTGGGCGGACAGCCATGGTGCCTCGCAGGGACGAAAGGAATGGAAAACGACCGGGGGCGTTCTTGACGCTCGTCTCCCGATCATACCCTGTTTATAGCACCGATCTGTTGCATGTGTCGAATACTAAAGTGTTGCAACACTTTGGAATCACGCTGCATTCAGCCGCGCCGCGATCTTGGTGAGCGCAAGCTGCCAGCGCCGCCACGCGGTGGTGCGATCGCACCCCAGATCGCCGCTGATCTGTTTCCACGGCACGCGGGCGGCGCGTGACCAGACCAGCTTGCGCTCCGCCGTTTCGATCCAGAGCACCCAATCGAAGGTCTGCTCGAGCCGGGTGATGGCAGCGGGTGATGGCCTGACCCGCATGGGCTCTGGTTCCATCGCGGCAATCTCGCGGCTGGTCCGCACGATGTCTGGCCAGGCGGTGAAATACCCACGCGCCTTGACCGGCGGGAGCTTGCGCAGGGTGCGAAATGCCTCCTCGAAATGCGCTGCGACGTCATCAGCAGTCCAATTCCGATCAACCATGGCGCACCTCCCCGGCGGGCCGTGGCCCGTAAAGCTTGGTCCCCAGCTGTTCGACCAGTTCACGCTCGGGCCAGGTCAGACGGTGATCATCGATGCTGACGGCCAGCACACCCAGTTCCCGCCAACCATCGCGTTTGACGCGGTCGGGCTCGCGGCGCTGGCCGCCGTAGCCGTGTGGATACCACCTCATGCGACACCTCCCCGCGTTTCAATCGCCCAGAGCAGGATCGCGATGGCATCCGCCTCGTTGTCATCAGTTGGGCTGAACCCTCGGTCCCGGGCAGCCGCAATCATCGCCTTCTTGTTGGCGTTGCCCTTGCCGGTGGCATGTTTTTTGATCGTGCCAACAGGGACGCCCTGATACGGGATGCCGCGCAGTTCGGCCCAACTGGTCAAGCTGGCCATCAGACCGCCAAAGACATGCGCTGCATCGGTGCCCACATGGCGGCGCACCTCTTCGAAATAAATCGCTTCGATCGGCCCGGACAAACGGTCAACCTCGCTCAGCCAATTTGTGAACCGCAAATAGCGCATACCACCGCCGTCAAAGCGGCCCGGGCGGAACGACGCCGTGCCGCTGGTGATCAGCCCGTCGAAGGTGCGGAGCGCCCAGCCCATCGTGGTTCCAAGATCGAGCGCCAGAATGCAGCGCGGGTTTTGTGATTGGGTCATGACGACCTCCTCTTCGGTTTGCCGGGCTCGGCGAGAGGGCTGGCCGGTGAAGGCTACGGTCTCGCCAGGCCCCGAAGGTTGGTCTGGTCACGTCAGGTACGGGACGGTTGGACCGTCCGGCGCTTCTTTCAATTCCATCAACAGACCGATTTGAAAGAAGTCGACCTCTAAGGTGTTGAACAGTATGTATAATATGCCTTCCTTCAATATTTCTATTATTTCAATAGATACCTTCTCCCTACTTCTCGTCGCATGCGCGATGACACGTATATACAGGTGTCCTCTTGAAAGATTGAAAGAAGTGAAGGAAGTCAAAAATCCATTTCCGGACAGCGATTTAGACCTCAACTTATTTCAATTGAAGAAAACCCCGTTTTGAAGGAAGCATATTGGTCACCTTAAAATACGGTAAACCATGGCCCTGCGACCACCGGTGTCGCGCATGGCGGTGGTGATGTCCCCGCTTTCGATCAGCGTTTCCAGAATCTCATTTCGATCGCGGGATTTCAACCATTGTGATGCCCGCGTGATCTCAGATTTGGTGATGCCCTTTGCCCCGGCATTCCGAACGATTTCTTTGAGCCGCTTCAGATGCGCCTCGGTTTCAGTGTCGGCCACATGACGCTCCACTTCCGCCATGGTCCGCTGCGCGTAGTGGCGCACGAAGTCGATAGCCCAGTTTGCCGCCGAGAGGTCGATCACGGGTTTTGCTGGGTCGCGCCCCACCGTCACGATCAGCGCCAGCTTCAACGCGTTTTCACCAATGCGTGCCAGGATCGCCGTGAAGGCTGTTCCTGCTGCGGCCCGCAACTCTTCCGTCAACTCTGCACTCAGCGCCTTGAAACGCGCCCTCGCTTCATCGGTCATGGCCACGATGGTTGGATCAACCGTCGTGTTCTGATCGGCCGTCTTGCCCGCAAGATTACCTTTCTGGTGCCCACCCCCAGCGGCCACGCGATGCAATCCGTGGATCAGCGCTGGCGGGGCCTGCCGGATGCCAACGGCGATGTTCTCGTCCGGGTAATCCTCGTCGCTGGGCAGGATCAGAAAGCGTGCAAGTGAGCCGTCGACCACGTTCGCGCCC
>Ga0265293_10007048_pt1 | contig 17549 bp, 10 predicted proteins | sample Munlanlewell138R_FD_192505 | JGI IMG/M metagenome (GOLD analysis project Ga0265293, IMG submission 192505) | Leachate microbial communities from a municipal landfill in Southern Ontario, Canada - Leachate well 138R | ecosystem: Engineered > Solid waste > Landfill > Unclassified | place: Canada...
AAGGCCAGGCCGTCAACCACAATCAACGCGGCACGGCTGCTACCGGAGTCCTCGATATCCCGAGCCAGGCGGCGCGGCACATGGTGGAGCATGGCAGGATTGGTCGGCGGCAAGTTGATCAGACTGGCATAGTGGTCGGCCAGCCAACCGGCAAAGGTCGTGTTCAGGACATCACCGAGTTCCCTGAGCCGGGTCTGATGCTCGGTGCTGTTGCCGCAATGAACCAGGGAAGACACTTCGGCCCATTTCAATGCAAAGGTGGTCCAGTCCGAGTAACGCGCTTCCGCAGTGGGCAGCTCCTTCTCGACAAGGCCAAAGAGGCGGGAGATCCGCAGCTCGTCATCATCCACGCCGGACGTGGCGATACCGCTTCGAACCCAAGACCCGGCATCCACTTCAACATCTGTGGCCTCGACGGGTGTGAGTTTCCCCTCCAGGAACAGGTTGTCGATATAAACCTTGATGTCCTGGTGGTCGAACGGCAAATGGTCGGGGCCGGGATACTTGAGGCCGTATTCCGACGAATCCTCCCGTACCTGATTGGCGCTGCCAAGCCTGGAAAGAAAGAGCGGCCAGCGTTCCTGCAAAAAGGAGAAGAACGCCTCGTCGTCCGGAACGATTTCAGAGAGCGGCCAGGTCTTGAATCCATCATGGCCTTTGAGAACCTGGATGAGCCGCTCGGCCAGCATCAGCGGGATCTGAAGCTTCCCATAGTGCAGACGAAGCAAGGCGCGTAGCAGCTCCACCTCGCCCACAATCAGTTCCGCCGCAATGCCGAACACATGACGGAGAATGAAATCCTTGGTGGCGTTATCGCCCATGCGATCCGGCGGCGACTTACGCTGTGCCTCAAAGAGTGCGTCGAGCAGGCTCCGGTCGAGCTTCTCAATGACCGGGTAGCTGAGGGTTGGAAAGAGATCCCCGAGATTGAACGAAAGTTTGCGGCCCGCCTGGAGCAGGTCGTAAGGCAACGATTCCAGTTCGGCATCCTGCAAGCGGAGAATCACCACCAGGTCGGTATGTTCGCCCCGGTCCCAGATCGAGCGGTATTTGGACTCATAGGCGTATCTGAATTCGACCGGGTCGTTGAATTCGATCAGATCAAACCCGCGCCCACGAAGCGCCAGTGCCAGTTTTTCCTCGGTCAACAGGCAGTCCGGATCGGCGACCAGGGTCAGCTTGCTGACATTGGGAACGAAGTCATTCAGGATGGCGTCTCGCCAGCTACTCATTGAGCGCCTCCCTTGACGATGCGCAGCATCAGCAGCGACCGGATTTCCGGTACGATCTGCCGCGCTGATTGCAGTTCATGTCGCCACTCAGTTTCCTCGGTAGCGCAGCGGGCCAGGCGGTACTGGCGCACTTCGGGCAGTCCCACCCGTTCGATGGCCTTGCGCCGTGAGGTGAAGGCGACCATGCCGCGTTCCTCTTCCCGGGTCACCGAAGCTATGTGCGCCTGCTGCAGGGCGTCAAACAGCTCCTGTCCGGCCTGTTCGGCCGCTCCCTGCAAACGCTCATGGGCGATGATGGATTCATCCTGGCCGAGGGTGGCCTGCACCTCGGCTTCCGCTGTCTGCAACGCATCCCAGATATGCCTGGCCGTGGGCAGAAACAGTTTGCCTTCCTCGCTCAGGAACACACTGACATAACCCCGCCGCACCATGGGGATGCGCAGGAGTTGCGTCTTCTGGTGCATTCCGGCCTGAAGACGAATCTCAAACAGCCCCCAAAAACCGGTGATGCTGGCTGGCAGTCCGCTCACTATCACGCAAGGCAAAGGCTGGCCCGCCGCGACTTGGGGCAGGTTCAGGGCAAGACCACGGACGCGGCTGTTTTCGAGATTGAGCAGGGTTGCGTCGGTCAGGCGGTCCGCTTCTCGGGCGCTGAATACGGCTTTGCGGTGTTCCTTACCGTCCGGCCAATTCAGCTCCCACCAGGAGCGCTTGCGACTGGCCACCCCGCCATGGGAGTTGACATAGCCCACCGTCATCCGCTCCACCCAATGGGGCAACGGATGGGAGCGCAGACGCTCAGCAGCCTGCACATCCGGTTCTTCCGATATGCCATAGATAGCTGAGGACTCGCGTACCTGCTGAATCTCATCGCGAATCCTGGCCACCGTGTGATTGACGGAGGTCTCGATACCGTCAGGATTAAGGATGGCCGAGGCGAACACATCCTCGAACAACTCACCGGCCTGGGCCGAGTCGAGCACGTCGCCAGTCTTGTCGATGCCAAACTCTTCGAAGATCACCGACAGCTTCTGCTCCAGCACTTCGCGCACGCGGAACTCGACCGAATCTTCAAAAACGAAATTGATCGCCTGTACGGTTTTGGGCTGACCGATACGGTCCACACGACCGATACGCTGTTCCAGTCGCATCGGGTTCCAGGGGATGTCGTAATTGATGATCACATGGGCGAACTGCAGGTTCAGACCTTCACCGCCCGCGTCGGTGGAAACCAGCACGCGGTGGGATTTGCGGAAAGCATCCTGGGCTGCCCCACGTTCCTCCATGTCCATGGAGCCGTTCAGGGTGACCACCGAGATTCCCCGGGCTTCCAGAAACTCCTTCAGCATCTGCTGGGTGGGCACGAACTCGGTGAAGATTAGCACCTTCAGGTCCGGCTCGTTTTCCTCGGCCTGGAGCTTATAGACCCACTCGATCAGCGCCTCGGCCTTGGCGTCCGGACCGGCCTGCTCACAGCGAAGAGCTGCATCCAGCAGGGTCTCCACATGGCTACCTTCGCTCTGCAGAGCCGACACATGGGATTTCAGCAGCTCATCGAGCAGCTCCTGGCCGTCCATGTCATACAGCTCGGCTATTTCATCGTCAGGGTTTTCCGATCCCTCCGCGCCATTTTCAAGTTCTGCCAGGCGCAGGCTGGCTTGTTGCTCGCCATCCTTGAGCACCGCCAGCCGCCGTTCCAGGGTGGTGCGGATCGCCCGGGTACTGGAGACCACCAGGCGCTGCATCAGGATCATCAAAAAACCGATGTGGCGCTTCTTCTCGCGCAAGGCCTGGTTGTAGCCCTCGCGCACATAATCGGTCACCGCCTCGTAGAGAAGCTGCTGCAAGTGATGACGGCTCTCCCAGGCCACCGGGGCCATCTGGGTGCGCCGGGGTTTGAAGAGCGGCTTGCCGTCGGCATCAATGGCCTTGCGCTTTTCGGTGCGGATAACATACGGAGCCACCCGGTCGCGGGTGACGCTCTCCATATCCGGAAAGGCGTCGTCATCCAGCAGGCTCATCAGGCGATGGAAGGCATCGGTCTTGCCCTGGTGGGGCGTGGCCGAGAGCAGCAGCACATAGGGCGCGGCTTCCGCCAATCCTCGGCCGAGCTTATAGCGGGCGACTTGGTCGGTGCTTCCGCCGAGACGGTGGGCTTCGTCCACGATCACCAGATCCCAACCGGCGGTAATCAAATCCTCGAACCGACTGCGGTTGTATTCGGCGACCCGTTCTGCAGTCCAGCCGCGCCGCTTGTCCATGGGTTTGACGGAATCAAGGGAGACGATGACCTGATCGAACATCGACCAGGCTAAGCTCCGCTGATCAGCCCCGGGTGCCAGGCGCTGCAAGGTGCTGATGTCATCGCCCAACACGAGCTGGAACTGTTCATTGAAGTGAGTCTGCATTTCCGCCACCCACTGGGTGGCGATGCCTTTCGGAGAGACGACCAGGGTCCGGCGGACAAGGCCGCGCAGTTTGAGCTCGCGCATGACCAGACCGGCCTCGATGGTCTTGCCGAGCCCAACCTCGTCGGCCAGCAGGTAGCGCACGCGGTCGCCGGAGATGGCCCGGGACAAGGCGTGGATCTGGTGCGGCAGCGGAATGACGTTGGACTCCATGGGAGCCAGCAGCACATGGCCCTCGGTGGCGCTGGTGGAGCCTTCGAGCACCTCGGCTACCTTGGCTGCAGCGGCCACATAGGCAATACGCCCGGCCTCGATCTCCGGCTGCAAGTCGGCACTCAGCGGACGCAAGGCGGAGCGGGGAACGCGCACCACCGCGTCCTGGTTCGGCAGCCAGACACGGCACACCTTCTGTCCCCACAAGGTCTGCTCTTCAATGACCTTGCAGGCGCTGTTATGAACGGTGCTGTATTGCCAAAGCGACTCCATCCGCTAATTACCCTCTACCTTGATCTGTTGCCTGCTGAATCTGAATCGCAGGTACAATGCGAGTTCTGATTTCGTTGTAAACAGCGATGTCGACGCCCTCGGCCACCTCCAGCGACACGGCCAACCCATATGCGACAGGGCTATGGAATTTCCCAGCGTCCTCACGGCAGTTCACTTTGATTTCGATAACATCCCCGTCGATGAACGGTTCCGCTCTCTGACCTTCAAACACTTCGTGTTGGACTGTTCCTCGTCTTACTGCTCGCCAGCCGTCGGTTCCGCTGCAACTCTCTTTTCTATCTTTGGCAGGCACAACTCCGCCGACCTCGAACCACAGGCTTGCTGTTCTGTACTTTTGCGTCCCTGCAGAAATTGGTGAAAGCCATGACATGGTAACGGTCAGGCGTCGCCACTCAGGCCGAGAGCCTAAAGAAGGTGGCAGCGGCAATCTGAAAACATGGGCCTCACCATCCAAAAGTTGCCCAAAGCCCAACAATGAGGCTCGCTGTTCAGTGCAATCCAGAACGCGATCCACTTGTGGAACGCCATAGCCCATCCATCTGCTAACAAGTCCGCTGATCTGTCGATTATTCTCTGGCGTGCGCAGTAGATCTCCGATTTGAGTACCAATATCTCCCCATGCGCAGCCATGAACGAGCATCGCCTTCAACAGGGGCGCTTCACATACTCGCGCATCGACATCTGTGGTCTGCTCAGCAAATATTTGCTGAAGTGAGTCGTAACAAATACCAGCAGCACGACTCATCAAAGCAGCGGCATTGCTTGTTCCACAAGAATAGGCAATACCCTCGAGGCTCCCAGATTGCCGGGCAGGGATAGCGGCTTTGTTTCCTGGCGGGGTATTTCGAATTGATGGTTCGACCGGCTTTATGACGTAGTTATCTCGCCGTGAAAACCGCAGATCTTCTTGGTACAAAACCCTGCCTCCCGGAAAGACGATGTCCGGCTTAATCGCTCTTCGATAACCACTTCCGAACGCTGAAACTGGGCTCGGCAAAAACTGCAAAAACGGGTTGAATCTGTTATTGACCGCCCCAAATTGAGACGAATCATATTGAACTGAACCAACCGTTAGCCCGTTGATACTCTCGGCTGGAGAGAGAAGCTTGCGATTCCTGGCATCTGAAAAAAGTGCTTTAACAACAGCGGTTTCTTGTTCTTGGGGATCTGAAGATTCAAATTCGGTCCGCGAAATCCCGAGTTGTATAGCATCTGACTGATTTCCAGCACTTACAATAAAAAGCACACCATAGGTGAGGCTGAGCCAATCCAGTAGCCTTGCTACAGGGCTCATGGACTGCAGGAACTGTCTACATGGATCGCCAATCGATAAGTTGATCACCCTTACAGAAGGGGCTACCGGGCCTTCTGAACCATCACCTTCAAACAGCCTTTTCACGGATCGGTGAATGAGGTCCACAAGCAGGACGTCATCCGGAATATGTTCACGGCGAGGTGTCCGAAAATCATTTGGAATCGGCTGCATAATCGGACGCACATACACTGGCCGTCCTAATGGCCGCAGCCCATCGTTAAGGTCACCGTGGATAATCAGAGACGCCATCGATGTGCCATGCACGCGCTCATTGGCGTTATAACTGTTTTCTACATTGTCAGGGTCATCGACGATAAGCCTTCCATTCAGAAGTCGATGATTTGCCAACGGGAGACCATCCAAAACCGCAATTACCGGCTCTCCATCCGGTAGCGAATGTTCTTCAAGATCAGAATAGACTGCTTCGTCTTCGAGGAGCCCATCGCCAGCAAGCATCTGCCCGACAGGCCGAAAGAACATGACGCTGTCACATTTCACCAGTTCCGTATTCGGATTATCGATAACAGCCTGGATAGCATTGGCTGGCAACTCGGCCAATATGCCATGATAGGCAATGCCCTCATGCAGTGACTCAGCCAAGACATGCCCGCCGAGTTGCTGGATCAGACTCGCGACAATTGCTGAGCTTTGCCGTCTCTTCTCTTCGCTGTTTCGAAACCAAAGTTCGACTTCAAATCGGATAAGCCTGCCGCCGTCATGCTCCAGATCTTCTTTCCAGGCATCTATCACCCCTGTTTCCAGAAGCCTGTCTTTGACGTCCCACCGTCGGATATCCTTTAAGCGCAGAAAAACATCACGAAATTTTGTGAGACCACCATCGAATTTCAGTTTTTGGTCGTCCTGATCCGTATATCGACGCCACATGGAGAACATCTCATCCAGAGCTCTCTGGTTGGTCATAAGCATGTACAAGCGGCCACTCAATTCCTTCTCCGGATGTTTTTCATCGAAGAAGTCCTGGTCAGGTCCTATTTCATCGATCTCAAATTCTCCCATCCACTCAAAACCATCGATACGCTTCACAGCGTTGGCGAAATCTTCGACACTCCCGATGGTTTCCATCACAAGAACTTGCTCAGGGTCTATGCCCGTCACGGCTTGCTGGATTTCGATGTTTCTGGAGCGAACAGCTTCTTGTAGCTGAGTAAATTTTGGAGCCAGCCGTTCCCCTTGCCGATGATGTGTTGGCAGATGCGGACGACCACCTCCACCGCCTAAATTCGACTTTGAAGTAACCTCAGGCGTCGGGAAAAGGAGTAGTGGGCGTTCAGGCATCCTTCACCTCCGGTTCGTCCTGTTGCGCTACGGTGACTGATCTGGCAGCCCAGCTCTGGAGGGTTTTGGATACGATATCCTTCATGTCGGCGTTCGGTTGTTCGAGCACATACTGTCGGAACACGGTCGTGCCGAACTCTTCGACTTCAGCGAAATTCGATCCTTGGAGACGTTTGGCCAAAGTGCCCGGCGCGTATCCCAGAGGGATATTGATCCGGCGCTCGAATTTTTCGAACCACTCTGTCAGACGAGCCCGGGTCGAGCCGGGTAGCGTCATGCGGACCTGGAAGCGCCGCCATACAGCGCGGTCCAGCAGTTCCGCATGATTGGTTGCCCCGATGACCATGACGTGGCTCGGCAGGTTGTCGATCTGCATGAGCAGCGAACTCACTACGCGCTTGATTTCACCAGTCTCGTGTAGATCACCCCGCTCCTTGCCAAGGGTTTCAAACTCGTCGAAAAAGAGAACGCATTTCCGAGTGGAGGCATACTCAAACAGTTTTTTCAGGCGGACAGCAGTCTCCCCCAGGTATGTCCCGACGACGCTTTCATAGCGAACCACAAGCAGTGGGACCACCAATGCTTCTGCAATGGCTTCGGCCAACGTCGTCTTGCCATTGCCCGGCGGTCCGATGAGAAGCACGCGGTTACGGGGCTCCAGGTTGTATGACCGGAGCAGGTCGGTCCGGTGCTGTTCCTGAATCAGGCTCTGGCAAATCTGCTGCACTTCATCTGGAAGAATGAGATCGGACAGCTTTCGCTGGGGCATAACCTCATGAAACAGGTTGCCCATCCGCTGATCCAGCATAGGGCCGCCGCCATTGGTAACGGGCCGCTCAACCGGCGCGGCATTGAGCATCTCCTCGAGCTTCTCGGCCAGCACCTTGTGCTGCTTGGTTCGCTCTTCGGCGATGATCGCCTCGACGACCTTTCTAAATGTGGCCTTGTCACCCCGTATGCCGGATTGGACAAGGCGAATGAGTAAATCCGCTCTTGCCATTATTCGCCTCCCATTCTGGTTACAGCCTGGTCGTACCACATGAGCAGCTTGGGATCTTCTTCCAGGACGTTGTTGGGGATCTTGTCGGCCACGGCGACGATGACGGCGTAGTCGCGTTCTTGCCAGGCTTTTTTGAATCCGGCGCGGACAGCTTCCAGGCGGAAGACTTTGAGTTTCTTTTTGACCTCTTTGTACTCCTCGAACTCCTTGAGCAGCGCCTTTTCGCGCAGCTTCTCCAGGTCGCCCGCCTTGTTGGGATCGGGCACGTACCAGCGGTCGCGGGCCTTGGCGACCAGAGTCGGATCATCCTTGGGCAGGTTGCGCAGTTCCTTCCAGTTGGTGGAAAGGTAGGCGTGGATCTGCTCCGGCACCGGGCCTTTGCCGTCATAGCAGAGGAAGTTCTGGTTCAGCAGTTCGCGCAGGTCGAGCTGGGCCTCGTTCTTGTTCCAACCGCCGAGCTGCTGCATGAACTGCGGGTTGATATCGGAGAAGGTCTGCGGCTTTTCCTTGATGAGCTGGCGCAGCCATTGGATGGCGGAGGCCTCGTCGGAGACGAACATCGATAGCTGCTGTGGGGCACCGGAGGTCATTTTCTTGCGGTCGTATTCGGCCACCTGGTCGGGCAGGAAATACATGCCATCGCGCTCAATGAAGCGCTGCGATAGTCCGATCTGAAATTCCTGACTGGAGATGGGGACCGGGTAGCCCTTGCGGACGTAGTAGGCGATCATCTGGTCGAATAGAATGCGCGGATCACGTTCGGCGACTATTAGTAGGATGGAACCCTGACTCTTGGTAACCGGAAGATACTTTAAGTGGGTGCGAACGAAATCCCACACGCCTTCCTCGGTTTGAGCTTCTTTTTGGAATCGTTCTTCGAATCCGCCGTTAGGTTTATATGCTGTAATGACAAGGTCTTGCTTCACGGAGGTTGTGTTTGTTACCGCATTGAATGTCCCCTGTTTCTTGTCGAGAGCTGAGACATTTGCCACGATAAAACCAGCCTCTGTTATGGAGGTTTGAATGCTATTCCATACTGAAGCCTTGGTGTTTGAAAATTCAACAGTCATCCATCGGCCAGGCTTTAGGGCTCTATAAACTTCCCTAAAGCATGCAGTCATTATCTTTCGGTAATCATCAAGATTCTTTTTCTGCGATCTATTCTCAATTGCTTCCGGGGTTTTATTTGTGAGTACGCCTAACCATGTTTCCCATAAGAAATTAAGCTCTGAATACATTAAATTTGAACCAAAAGGTGGATCAAAGAAAAAATAGTCTAAGCTCTCATTCGGTATTTTTGTAGACTCACTTGAGCCTGTAAAGACAACTTGTCTTGTCTTTTTGTCTCTTTTTGATTGATAGGAGATGACGTCCTTTATCCTAAATCCAATCATTAAGTTGATGTTGTATTCGATCTGGTTAGATGGGATATACAGAGTCCCTGCTAACACACCGGCTGTCTTTGATAAATTTGTATTGAGGCGGCTAACAGCGATTTTGTGCATCTTGCTCGCCCGAGGAAGCTGATCACCAACTAGGCATAAGAGCTGTCCTTCCATGGGCGATGTTTTTAGGTGGTGTCGCAATGTTGATAAAACCCTCAAATTTCTCTTCGTGTAGAATTGATGTGCATGGGTAACACCTACTCGAAATGGATCGGAGGTTTTATCGCCATCTGGTACCTTATTCGATGGGACCCAGTAAGGAATCGGTTCATCATTAATCTTATTAGTGAGATTTAGGTCATTTTGATCCGGCACTTTTTCTATTCGTCCACTAATCCCAGGAACGGAATAGTTGATTTGGACGGGAACCTGCTTGGCTTGTGCAATAGTCTCTTTCAAAGCTGGGTCAAAAATGTTGATCCAAGCACGTTCCATGGTCCGTTTGGTTAGGGATGCGCTACAATTTGGACACGGAAAATCATCGAGTACTTTTCCATTTTCTGCATCGACCGCTTCGTTCCAAAAGATCACCTCTCCAGCACATTCTGAGCACAAAAACACATCGGACCAGACTGTATAATTGATCTTTCCAATGCGCCCGTCAGAATGTTTTGTCTCGTACATCCACCCACATTCTTCCTCAACTTCTTTTAGAATTCTGGTGGCTTCTTTTGTAAACAATGATGAATCGACTGGTGTGTTGTAGTTGTAAGCAATAAATGTAGCCGCTGGCGAAAGGTCGTTCAGGACGGCTCTGCGAACGCCCAGTTTTGAAAACGGCCGCCAAACCTTTTTGCCATCTTCATCCATCTCTTCTTGCAAAATAGTCCCGTCAGGCTTCACCTGGTAGCCAAGAGACATGACCACTTCGCGGTCGCCACACATCTGCGCGGCCACACCTGTCATGCCTGTTCCACAGAATCCGTCGAACACGATATCCCCCGGCTCTGTGTAATGGAGAATGTAGCGCATGATGGCCTTGTGCGGCACCTTGGTGTGGTAGGAGTGCGCGTTGTAAATGGGGTCGTTCTTGCCCTCGCTCACGTCGGCAGCAAAAGGCTCACGGTGGTAGTGATAGCCTTCGGGCTGTTCCGGCTTTTGCGCCTCCCATTCGGCGATGAAGTCGGCGATCCAAGGGTTCGGGCAGGCTGTGTAATACGGCGGATCGCTCAGGTTCAGGATGTCTTCGTCGCTGCCGATGGGAAAGCCTTCGATCTTGCGGAACTCCGGGTCCTGCAGCTTCTTGCGCAGCTCCTCAGTGAAATGGGCGCGGCGGGCCTCGTCACTCTCAAACGGCATGCCGAGACAAGTCACCGGGCCGGAGGGCTTCTGTGGCACTTCAAGCAGCGAGTCGAACAAACTGGTTTCTTTCATCTTCATAATCCTTGGCTTTCGTCTTGTTTCTCAGCTTGGTCACTTCGCGGGTGACCAAGCTCGGCGAAGTTGGTCACTCGCTTAGTCACTCTCATTCCATGACGATCCGCACCTTGGCCGGGTCTTTCCCCTTGGTGAGCTGATCGATGTACTCCTCAAAGCGTTTCTTCATCTCCGCTGGGGTGGCCGGGCCATCGGTGACCTGCAGGGCTTGTTGCAGCTCCTGCACCTTGACGGTGACCTTGACCAGGCCGGAGAGCACTTCCTTCAAGGCATGCACAAAGTTGCTGTCCAGTGGCACCGGCAGTTCCTTGGACTTAATGAAGGCCTCCAGCGGTTCGCGGTCGTCGATCTTCAAAAGATCCATGTTGGCCTGGGTGATCGGGTCCTCCAGGTTGCTGAGGATGGTGGAGGTCCAGGCCGTCACCATGGCGTCGAGCTGGGCATCCATCTGATCGATCATCTGCGAACCTGCAGCCGCACCGGTTTCCATCGAGGGCCGGAAGCCACAATGCGGACAGATGGGCGAGGCGTCGAGGTTTTGCTCTGTCAGGGCGAAGCAGCTCTTCAGTCCGGCCAGGCGGTTCTGGTAATCGGTGAGCTGCTGCCGAGGCATCAGATCGATACCGGCCAGCTTGAGCAGGGTTTGCAGGCGCTGGTCGTTGAGCAGTCCCGCCTTGCGTTTGTCGTCATTCACGCCCAGCCGGGCCTTGGTGTGCAGGCCGATGTAGGCGACGATGTAATCCTTTTTCAGCTTCTGCAGCTTGGCCCCAATGCTCTGGGACTGGCTGGCCAGCTCGGTCAAGTCGGCTTGTTTGAGGGCATCCAGCACATCCTGCCGGGTGGTCTTCATGCGATCCACCCAATCATGCTCGGCGGGCAACACCGCCTCGGCGGTAGAGAGCCAGGACGCCGTCGGGCTGTGGTCCATGATGAACTCGCGCAGGGCATCCAGCTCATCCAGCGCCTTCACGGCCTTTTCGTGGGCTTTCACTTCGTCCATGCTGTAGCGGAAGTTTTTCAACTTTCCGGGTGATGTGTACGCTTGGAGCGACTCAAGGAAATTCTTGGCAGTATCCAGCCCTGACGCCTGATTGGATAGATCGGTTCCGGCAAGGAGATCCAGTCCCCAGAAGGAAAGTCCTTCGCGCAGGGTCTGCTGGGTCATGACGATGCGCTTGACGATCTTGCCCACCGCCTGTTGCAGGTTCTGCACCGGCTCGTCCTTGCCCTGGGTGACAAGCTGGGCCATGCCCGGCGTCATGCCGAGGAGTTCGAACAGGCTTTTAAGTGCGGGCAGGTTCCACTCCTTCGGCTGCTCCAGGTGCTTGAAGCGGACCAGCTCATCCATGCCGGTCGCGGCAAGCTGCTGCAGGCCGGTGGCATCGAACTTCTTGCCAGGAATGGCGAGCACGATGTCGCCGGAGTAGACCAGTGATGCCAGGATGACGGCCACCCATTCAGGTTCGAGCCGACCACCGCCGGGGTTCATGTATTCCAGCCCGTGGTCGTCCTGGATGATCTCGCTGCGGTTGACCACCTGGCCGTGGCCCTTGGCTTTGACGGCATCGAGGATGAATTTGGTGTACTTCGATTTGTAGGGGTCGATCTTCTCGCCGTCGAGCAGCTCCAGGGCGTCCAGCACGGCGGTGGCCTGCTTGGTGCGGTTCTGCCCGGCGATGGCCCGCAGGGCGTCCTGCGCGGCCTGGGCGCGGTTGTTGCCGGTGATCAGGACTGAGAAAAACGGATAGTCCGGGGCCTGGTTCTCGAAGTTCGGTGCCAGGCAGACACCGGCGATGGTGTTGACCAGGTCGCGGAAGTTGATGGTCTCGTGGGGCGACAGACCGGACAGGTCGCGGATCGATTTGCCCTTGGCCCATTCGGTCATGGACTTGGCGCGGCCCTGATAGGTGACCTCGAAGGAGTCGCTCATGTGCTTTTGCAGCCACTGGACCAGCTTCTTCAGAAAGCCGTTGGCCTTCGCTTCGTAGGTGGCCTTGGCATGACCCGATGAGGTAGCCGCGAGGTCCAGGGCAGCCGCGTAGCTCTTCAGCGCGGTCTGGAATTCTTCGTCGGTACCTTTCAGGCGGAAGAAGACCTCGTCACTGACCTTGTCGTCCTTAAAACGAGGCGGATCGTTGGGCTGGATGAAATAGAGATAGAAGTCCCGCTGCGGCACGGCGGTGGAGCGCTCGTTCGGTGCCCCGAAAAAGAGGTAGCCGGAGCGGGCTGCCTTGTGCTCCTGCCAGACCAGTTCGTGCTGCCAGATCTTGTAGCCGGTCACGTAGGTGGCGTCCTGGCATTCCATGACCCGCTTGAGCGCCTCGTAGTAGAAGCGGTCGAGCTGAGCATGCCCCAGGCTCTCCGCCCGCTTGTCGATCAGGGCATCGAAGTCGTCGGTCTTTTTCAGATCGAGGTAAAATTGGCGGTTGTCAGCATTAAAGGAGATGAACTGGCCGCTGACCGTTTTGTGGATCTCGCGCAGGACCGTTTCCACATGGGTCTGCAAATCCTTGTCGGGTTCGTCGCTGCCCAGCTCGGCGATCAGCGGATCGAACAGGCAGAGCCGGTCACGCAGCTCCTCGGCGGACGCGCCCATGGGCGCATAGATGTCGCCGGTGGTGAGGCGGTGGACGGACAGCGCATGGATCAGGCGTAGCGCCATCGGCTTGTATTGCTTGCGGGTAATGGCGTTCTCGATGCGGGATTCCAGCACCTGGCTGCAATCGATGACCGCCCGGATCTCGGGAATAGCCCTGAAGGAAGCGTTCTGCTTGAGCGTGCCCCAGTAGCTGTCAAAGGCGATCAGGCCGGGTTCGTCCTGCGGCACATCCTTGCCGAGAATGCCCTTCATGCCCAGGGACAGGGTCTTGAGCACCTCGCGTTTTTCCACCACGGTGACCCGCTCGAAGGTGTCGATGTAATCGGGATGCACCGGGAAGAGCCGGACGAATTCGTCCATGCGCTCGTTGAGCCCGCCGTAATATTTGGCAAAGGGCATCAGGTAGTCGCGGATCTTGGCTTGCTGTTCGACGGTCTTCTTGAGCAGGCGCTCGGCCACCACGAATTTGACGTCGCTGCGGGCAATGAGGATCTGCTCGAAGCGGTCCTTCACCCGGCGGATGCTGTCAGCGACAAAGGCAAAGCGAGGGCTGTCGAAAATAGCTTCCTGGACACCGGCCATGAAGCGGAAGCGCAGATCCTTGCAGACCTCGCCGACCTCGCGCAGGAAGTTAAGGTCGAGAATCAGCTCCTGGTCTTTGCGTGTGCGCAGGTAGTCGAGCAATTCATCGACCACCAACAGCAGACCGTGCTCGGGGAAGACCTCGCCGAACTTGGCCATCATGTCTTCGAAGGCCCGCTTGTGGCTGGTGATGGTACCCGCTTCGGGAAAGACGTATTCCACGCCAAGTTTTTCGAGATGCTCTTCCAGTTCGGCGACGATGATGTCGCGCAGGGACATGGTGGTGGCTCCGATCTCGGTACGGATGACCTTGAAACGTCCGGCGATCTGAGCGGCTGCGTCGCGAACACCATCGTTCTTCAGCCCTTCCAGCAGGGAGGCGTCTGCGGCAAGGCTGGAGACCACCGACATCAAGTGCGACTTACCGGTGCCGTAGTTACCGACGACCAGCAGACCCTTGTTGTCGACCGGCTGGTCGAACTGCATCTGAGGAATGACAAGCTGCGTGAGCCGTTCCGCCATTTCATCGGAAATGACATAAGTGTTGACCAGGTGCTGCGCGGCGCTCGATTTGTCCGCGTCACGCAACTGAACGACCGACTCAATCGGGTCGAATTGGATAAGGTCTCCGTATTTCATGCTTGTCCTGCCTCTCTATTGTTTTTTGCCGAATCGACCGTGGCCTTGCCATCCATGCCCACGATCAGCGCATCGACCGAGTCATAGCTGCGGTACTCGGGATGGCCGGTTTCGGCGTATAAAAGCCTCCCGGAGGTCATGGTTCCGTTCCATGAAGCCACCACGGCCCGGTTTCTCGAAAGGCCCTGCAACAGTCGCAAGGGGTCCTGCTTGAGGTCCTTGTCGAAAAGGATCTCGAGATTATCCAGCACCACTGGTCCTTGAGCTTGGTCCGCGATCTGGTCGAGGATTCCCGGCAATCGAAGCGACCGCTGTTTGGCTGTCAGTTCCAGGAGCTCGCTTGAAAGCGCCAGATTGACGTTGATGACGGATGCCCCGAACTCTTCAGCGACATCCCGAAGAACGCCGGTCTTGCCAGAACCGGTCTCACCCACCAGCAACACCAGGCGGTGATACAAGCCTTCGGCTGCCTGCAGGGATCGCGTTATCTTGTCGTGTATCGGTTCGGCCATGGTCGCTCCTTACTGCTCGGTGTCCGGCTTATCGGATTTATCAGCCGCACCGCCGGAGCGGACCCATTCGTCCACTTCGTCTTGTTTGAACATCCAGCGACGGCCGACACGATGACCGGGCATAGCCCGTTGTTCGATCCACTTGTAGACCGTCTCGTTGCTTACATTCAGATATTTGCAAATGTCATCGACCGTCAGCCATCTTTCATCCATAGCCTTCGTCCTTCGTTCATCATGTTTTCGGTAAAAGCCCGAAGGTCTCCGGGAAACCCGAAATCCGGACACAGTGCCGCAAATTAGCCTCCATAAACTACATTGACGGATTGCCAAAATCAAGCGTTTTGTGCCGAATAGAGACGACTTTTCCAAAAAACGGCCTGATTGTCGTTTGTGATCCGCTCGCCGTTTTGAGGCGCATGCATGGTGTAAATCCATACAGCACAGGCGATTGAGCCTCTGGCTGCCGCCACCATCACCCGCTGGTACATGCTGTGCCCGCCGGGCCAAAAGCCTTCCAGTCGGTCGATAGGCGGCAGGTCGCGTTGCGGGTCGGTGAAGGTCACCAATTCACCATGGATCAGATCCCAGTCGCCGGTCGGTCGGCCGAAGCGTGGTGTGCCGATCTCCTGCTGCCTGTGGGCGTTGGCCAGTGGATCGGCGGTGCCCCGGGACAGGATCAGCCCTTCCGGCACTTCCAGGGCCGGGAACCCGGCGTGGAGATGATAGAGCCTGCCCCAGACCACGGCTGGTTCGATGCTGCGGGCCTGGGCGCAGAAGCGTTGATGGTTCCAGTAGCCCCGTTTCAGGGTGCCGTAGACGAAGAGTCGGAGGATGGTCTCGGGGCTGTCTTCCGGGTTTGTGTTCAGCTTTACGCTGTCTCCAATGTTCATGCATTCACTCCTTCGGGCAATGTCCCTTTGCGCTCCTGGGGTATGAAGCGGAATTCGGTGTTTTCGATGGCCCGCACATCCTCGTAAGGAATGGTGAGCATGGTCATGGGCGGCACCTCCAGCTCGCGCCAGCCCTTCTCGTTGTCCACGGCAAAGTCGATGAAGGCGTCGTCCGAGGCGTAGAGCACCACCCGGTGCTGGCGGTGGATGCGCAGGCAGAGCGGCTTGTTGCCCTTGAGCACGGTGATGGTGCCGGGGTCGAGGCGTGAGGCCAGCACGGCACTCATCTGGCCGCGACAGAGGGCAAGCGCCTTCTTCAGGCCCTCCTGGTCGATGGGGCCTTCGGGCGCGAAGCGGTCGGCCAGGCGGAAGATCAGCTCGCTGTCCACCTCGGCATAGCGCGGCAGCCCGAGACGGCGGAACAGATAATCGGCGTTGTAGATGGTGCCGTTGTGAGTACCGATGACGATCCCGGCCCGAATGGGATGGTTGTTGCGGTTGTTGAACTCGTTGCCCCGGGTGCGCCAGCGGGTGTGGCCCATGAGGATGGTGGTCTCGTTGTCGACCTGCCCGAGCAGCTCCTGAAACGGCTTCTCGTAGACCAGCTCGTGCGCTCGCATCGGCCGCTTGAAAATCCGGTGGCTGCCGTCTGTCTTGAGCCAGGCCAGACCGGAGGCGTGTGGTCCGCGCTCCTCGCTGTGCAGCAGCATGCGGATGAAGACCTCGCGCAGGTAATCCAGCTCATTGGGCCGTCTGCGCTTGCGGCCGAAGATGATGCCTACTTGTCCGCACATGGAGCTGGGTCCTCCTTGCCGCCGAAGTTTTTGCCGAGCGGTCTCGTCCCCTCAAGGACGAAGGCTGCGTATTCGCGCCGGTGGACCGCCAGCCACTCGGCTACCTCTGGGTAACCCATCTCGGCGGTCAGCCGGGTCACCTCCAGGTGGTCGAGCATGTTGGTGCGCCCGGAGAGCCGCACCGTCTCCAGGGCTTCGAGGAAGCGTTCCGGCCAGGGATCGCTGGCCTTGTCGTCAGGCAGGAACTCGATCAGGCCGTGCCGGGCCAGACGGGTGAGAAACTCGGCGGCCGCAGCGGCGGCTTCCTCCGGCAACGGCTGGGTCGGCCCGCCTTCTATGCCGGAGAGCACCTCGGTCATGTAGTCCCGGGGCGCTCGGCTGGCGGTAAACGGCGTCTGGCCGCGCATCAGCTCGACAACTTCGAGGCAGTCGGCGGCCTGGATGGTTTCCCCGCTGCCGGGGATCGGTTCGCCGTCCAACGTGGTGGAGCGGATCAGGATCTTCATTGGGCACCTCCTTAAACAGTGAGGCCGGGAACTTGCCCGGCCTCGTTGGTGAGAGTGGTGGTTTCGTCCGGAAGGACCTCCTCCGGTTTAGGCCGTCCGTTCTTGAAGGCGGCGTCGCCGGGCATGTTGGCCATCAGATGCTTGCGGGCGGTCTTGAACTCGTCGCCGATCAGGCCGAGGTGGAGCAGGAACACGCGGAAGTCATACTTGGCACTCTGAGGATCGAAGTCCCGCTTGCGGCTGGAGGCAGCCCGGCCATTGAGCGCCTTGGCGGAGACCGCGAGGCAGAACTGCAGGTAGGCCTTGATCCGCCCCGCGTGGAGGGTCGCCTCGAACCAGCGGAACTCCACCGTGCCCCGGTACCAGACGTTATGCAGGTTGACCCCGTGGTAGCGACTGTTGTCGTAGTGCTGGGGCTGGCGGTTGTGGTAGCCGTACCAGATGCGG
>Ga0265293_10007049_pt1 | contig 17549 bp, 15 predicted proteins | sample Munlanlewell138R_FD_192505 | JGI IMG/M metagenome (GOLD analysis project Ga0265293, IMG submission 192505) | Leachate microbial communities from a municipal landfill in Southern Ontario, Canada - Leachate well 138R | ecosystem: Engineered > Solid waste > Landfill > Unclassified | place: Canada...
GGTCAAGGGGCTATAGCTCAGGCGGTTAGAGCGCTTCACTGATAATGAAGAGGTCCCAGGTTCAAGTCCTGGTAGCCCCACCACAATCTGCATCGAATCGGCGGTTCTCCGGCCGTGGCTTTAACGTTCTGGAATCTGGATCGCACTCGAGTTCGGGCCCGAATTTCCAAGGCTGTTTTCTCCCCATAGTCCGTGAGCCTAGGCACCTGATCTACCGCCCTGAAGCAGTAGGTCTCCCTCCGCACGCGCTTCTGAAGCGGTTGTGGGTGCCTCTGGTCAGCAGTTTTGTTTGGGGTTAGTCTATGTATGCACCATGTCGAATGTTCGAGCGTTGGTGGAATCTCACGTAACGGCCGGCATTGAGCTGCCGGACACGGAGCAGGGGGCACGAGATTGGCATCGTCGCGAAAGACGCTGGCAGGAATCGCCATCGTTGTTACAACGTCCGGCCTGCTTCTCGCGGGCTGCACGGGCGCTCCTGAGCCGGCACCGGCAGAAGAAGTGCAACCCGTGGAGGAGACCCCTGAGTTCTCCATCGAAGAGGTGGACTTCACGACAGTGGAATGGTCGCTCTCACACCATGGGAGGATGATCTCCACCGATGGCCTGAGCTTCGCAGACGGCCCCGCGATCATCGAAACGGTCGAATACACCATCGGCAAAGACCAAATTGTGTACGGTGACGCCGACGGTGATGGCGACCTCGACGCGATCGTTCCCGTCAGCGCCGTAGATGTGGTCGGGGGCGGCGTGGATCTCGGAACGGCCTGGTATCTATGGGCCGACGATGCCGGCACTGCGGTGCAGGCTCGTGTTCCCGCCGCGCTCAGAAACTGCGACATCGTCGTGGAGAGCGTCGCTGCGGTGGATGGTGGCTTCGAGATCCACGAGTTCCATCTCCGCTCCGGTGAGGAGACCTACACCGAATGCGGGGAGCCCGGCAGTGATGAGCGCACCCGGACGGTGACGATCAGCGCCGACGGCCCAGAGGGGGAACTCTGGCCTGTGCAGACCGCCCCGTTCGTGTCGTTCGGCGGGGCGTGCCCAACCTCGACGGCATTTCACGGCGACCCTGCGACCGCCGACCACTTCGCCGCACCGAACGCAGAGACCACGCCACTCATAGGCGATCAGATCAACACCTGGCCGGTCGAAGAGTGGCAGATTTTCCGCGACGGCTATCCCGGCTGGAAGCTCGTCGGTGTCAACGTCGACGGCAACCCAGGCTGCGCGTGGACGCAGCTCTAACTCGCACGCGTTCGACGAAGGAGTAGCCGATGAACCGAACCACCCGTTTCGCTCGGCCGCTGAGTCCGGGCCTCGCGGTGGCCGGCACTGCCGCGGCTGTGGCGGGCCTGCTCGTCGTCGGCTGCGTGCAGGCAGAACCCGCGCCAGCAGAGCCCGTTGAGACCGTGGAGCCGGTCGAGGAAGAGACACCGGTCTCGGTGCTCGAAAGCTTCGACTTCGGAAACGCCGATTGGTTGTTCGTACCTCACACCGAGACCTACCCGCCCCAGGCTGTTTCGCTCGCCGATGGGACCGCCAACATTGACGGGATGCAGTACACCGTCGTCACCGACGAGGTTCTCTTCAGTGATGCCGACGGTGACGGCGACCTGGATGCCATCGTTCCGGTAGAGGCGTACGCGGGCGGGAACTCGGTCGATCGGCAATGGTATATCTGGGCCGAACACGACGGCGAGGCCGTGCAGGTCGAGATGCCCGTTGCGCGAACGATCCACTGCGGCACCGTCACGGCGAACGTCACCGCGGTCGATGGAGGCTTCGAGATTCACGAGTTCCGCCACATCATCGGAGACGAGAACCTCGCCTGCACCGACCGTGGTTCGGACGAGCGCGTGCGCACGGTAGGGATCAGCGACCAGGGCCCGAACGGGATGCTGTGGCCCGTACAGCTTGCGCCGTTTCCCGCCTATGGCGGAATATGCCCGGCCTCGGCCGAGCCCGACACTTACCCACTCGATAGAAATGCTTACGCTGTGCCGAACAGTGATGCAGAGCTGATATCGGCCGACGGAATGCACGAGTGGCAGCTTGCATCGTGGTCGATCTACTCGATGACCGTGCCTGACTGGCGGCTCATCGGTATCAGCACGGATGCTGGTCTCGGGTGCGCCTGGGTGAACAGGTAGACGTGAAGTGGGATCGGAGATGGACTGGCGCCTACCCACAGTGCTGCACGTTGAACACGTTTTGCACGGTTGAAACGATGCCGGTATAGTTTTCGAAGCGGGGCAGACTTCTTGATGAAGAGGTCCCAGGTTGAAGCCCTGGGAGCCCTAAGGTGCGGCTCGTTTCGATCCGTTCCGGGTCCTTAGCTCAATTGGTAGAGCGCCTGCTTTGCAAGCAGGAGGTCGCGAGTTCGATTCTCGCAGGATCCACCCAAAGTGTCTTACGGGAACACGCGACATCGAAAGATGTGGGGTGTTCCCGTTCGGCTTCCTTGCCTTCGTCGCCGCCGTCGTGCGCCTCACGGAAGATCGTTGCGAACGGCTCCGCGAGGTGTGGCCGTAGTTGTTCGTCGTCGGTGATGTCGAGGCGGGTGTAGAACGCCTGGTTCGCCAGCCGTCGGTCGGCATCGCCCGAGTGGGCGTAGGCACGATGCACGTCGGTGATCAGGCGCAGGCTGTCGTGGAGGAACGCGCGTCCGCCGGTGTGGTGCTCGCTGTGCTCGGCGAGGCGACGGTTCACGTCCGCCAGGCCCGCGCGGATGCGGTCTTGATGCCGCTTCAAGGTGTCGAGGTCGATGGCGTCGGCGAAGTGCGCGGCGAGGAGTTTGTCGGACTCTGCTTCCAGGCGTGCGCGGTTCGCGGTCAAGTCAGCAACTTCCTGATCCTGGCCCGCGTTGCGCTTATCGAATGCCGCATCAACATCGGCCGCGAGGCGCTGATAGGTCGCGTCGCTGATCGTGATGGAGGCGTAGGAGTCCGCGACGAGGCGTTCCGCGACGGCGACCGGCACGGCCCGTCTCGTGCAGTTCGTCTTCTTGGCGGCACGGCCGGAGCACACGAAGTAGGCGTAGGTCGTGCCGCGTGGATTGGTGGCGAAGTCGAGCAGCATGCGTGAGCCGCAGGTGCCGCAGTGCAACAGTCCTTTGAGGTGGTGGGCGTGCTGAACGTGCCGGGTCATCTTCGCCGTCCGCGCCCGGAGTAGCGATTGCACTTTGTCGAACAGTTCCGGTTCCACGATCGGGTCGTGCGCGCCGGGGTGCAGTGCGCCCTTGTAGCGGATCACGCCCGCGTAGTATGGGTTCGTCAGTAGCTTGTAGAGCGTGTTCTTCCCGAGCGGCTTCGAGGGACGCTTCGGTGTCGGCACGGTCAGCAGCCCGCGTGCTGTCAGCTCCCGCAGGAGACCGGTGACGGAGGTTTCCCCGGTCGCGTAGTGCTCAAATGCCCAGGTGATGAGCGGGGCGCGTTCGGGATCGACCTCGACGGTGCGTATCTCGCGGCCGTTGTCGTCGGTGCGGCGCACGTTGAGGTAGCCGATGGGTGCGCGCATGGGCGTGCCGCCCTGGGCGACCTTCTGCGTCAATCCCTTGGTGACTTCGGTGGCGAGGTTACGGCTGTAGAACTCGGCAATGCTCGACATGATGCCGTGGACGAGCATCCCCGACGGTGTCTGGTCAATCGACTCGGTAGCCGAGACCAGGGTCACGCCCGCATTGATGAGGGCTTCGTGAATCTTCACGTCGTCGGCGCGGTTGCGGGCGAGGCGGTCGAGCTTGTGCACGATGCAGAACTGCACCCGCGTCGCCGCGATGAACGCGAGCATCTCCTGCAACCCGTCACGGTCGGCAGAGCGTGCGGACTCGCCCGCGTCCACGAACTCGCGGACGATCCGCGCGCTGAGTTCGTCGGCCTTGCGGTGATTCGCCTCGCGCTGAGCGGGGATGGAGAACCCTTCCTCGGTACCTCCGCGCTCGGCCTGCTCACGGGTCGAGACACGCAGATAGGAGACAGCCAACAGCACCGGCTTGTCACCCGTGCCGGGGTCGAGCGTGGAGAGGGTGGGAGCGGTCGTGGTGCTCATGCGGTGCTCCTTCGTTGGTGCGCTGGCTCTTCGTCTACTCTGCCTCGCCGGTCTGACATCAGGCTCAGATTCTCAGGGGCCGGAAGTCCGTAGGGGTCAGGTTGGCCGTTGCGGTAGGCGTCGTAGCGGATCTGGGTGATGTTCAAGACCCACTCCACCAGCTTCCTCACGTCTGGTTCGGCGCGGCGGATCGTCCGTAGCCGGAGGTGCCCCGGATCGTTCCTGGCCCTGAGCGCGCCCTGGCCTTGCGCCGCGCGTGGTCGGCGCTGACGGGTTGGGGCTGGGGTCAGGACACTCACCTCAATCTCATGCGATAGCAGATACGCCATATCAAGGTAACACACTCTTGGCGTAATGGCCATTGTTTGAGATGGATCAGAGGTTCCACTACCCTGGAGGCATGAGTCAAGACGTGGAGGATGTACCGCTGCTGGTCCCCGAAGACCTGCCAGCGGGCTGGGTGATGCCCGACCCGCCCGTGATCGAATCCTCTGCCGACTCGGTCGCCATTGATGCCGCGCTCAAGTACGACAAGCGGAGATACCCCACACCGGGACCGGACGGGGAACTGACCGGGTATAACGATGGCCGTGACGGCCGCTGGTTCCTCATCGAGCACGTCCAGTCGCATACCCGCGTGCTGCTGCGGTTGCAGCGCCAGTACCTCATGCATCAGGATCCGATGGGCGAGGTACGGATCACGGGGATCGTCTACCTGCCCGAGCAGGCCGGTGACCCGGTGGCAAGCCCCATGCTCCGAAACCTCCCCACGTCGAGGATTGAGGCGGCGATCAACCGCCGCCAGTTCGCCGTCACCGGAGCCACCCGGTTCGAGGGCGGCACCCTCACCATGCCCTCCGGCCGCGTCATGCGCGCCGAGGACGTGATGAAGCCGCTGGGGAACCCGAAGCGCACCCCGGACTTCTACGAGGTCGTCGCCCTGCAACACACCCGCCTGGTGGACGACGGCGAATCGAACCCGACCGCGCGCATGGCCGAAATCAGCCGCGTGCCGCTCTCGACCGCGCAGGGCTGGGTTGCTCGCGCACGCGCCAAGGGGCTATTGCCGCCTGGTCGCCGAGGGCGTGCGGGGTAGCCTGACGAAAACGTGTGGCATGACTGATGTTTCCGTGAGGATCGCGACGGCGGCAGACCGCGACTTGCTTGCGCAAGCGACGCTCGACAACCTGAACTGGAACGGCTCGCGCTTCACCATGCGCGAGGTCGAGGACACCCCGCAGGTTCGCCACTATTACGACGGCTGGCCGAGCAACCAGGATTTCGGCCTCGTCGCCGAGGGTGCCGACAGCATGGCTGTCGCAGTGGTCTGGCTCCGTTACTTCACCGCAGACGACCCCGGCTATGGGTTCGTTGCTGCGTCCATCCCGGAGCTGAGCATCTGGGTTGATGCCGAGCACCGGGGCCAAGGCGTCGGCGGGCTGCTCCTGCACCAGGTGACCGAGGTGGCCCGTTCCCGTGGCGTTCCTGCGATCAGTCTCTCGGTCGAGGACGGCAACCCTGCCGTGCGACTCTACAACCGGCACGGGCTCCAACCCGCACCGAACGGCACACCTGGCTGCCTGCTCATGGAACTCTGACGCCACCAACACCCCGTCTTCGCCCCTCGCCTTCGCCTTCCGCGCGCACCCTTCCGCCGTCCGGCTGTCCCATAACCTCCCAGGTTCTCGCCTCCCTCACAGAGAATGAACGTAATCTAAGTGCCGTAGTTGCTGGTACGCTAGATAGTCAGTGAGGCAGATGCAGGGTGGTGGTCGAGATGCGCGGCGGTGTGATCCCGTTCCGGGGCAGTGGGGCCGATGCGCTGCGCTATGTCGAGTCCGACCGCTCGCGTGCTGACGACTACTACCTGGGCGCGGAAACCTCGGTGGCGCAGTTCGCCCAGCTCGACGGCGATGGTGCGGTGACCACGGAGCTGGCTCTTGACCCGGAGGCGTATGCGGGATGGGTGGACTGGACGAACCCGCTCACGGGCGAGTCGATGGGCAAGCCCCGCCGGGCGGGGTCTGATCGGCAGGGCTCGCCCCGGTTCATGGAAATGGTCATCAACACGCCCAAGTCGCTGTCGATCGCCGCCGCCTTGCACTCGGAGGTCTCCGACGCTCTCGACGCGGCCCAGCAGGACGCCCTCAGCGAGATTCGGCGCTGGCTCGCCCAGCACTCGGTGACTCGTGTTGGCCCGTTGGGGGCGCAGGAGGTCGTACCCATCGAGCAGATGCATGTCGTCGGCATCACGCACCGCACCAGCCGGGCGGGTGATCCGCACCGGCATATTCATATGCAGATCGGCATGAGAGTGTGGGCGGCGGGCAAATGGAGGGGCTTGAACGGCGCAGCGCTGTTCAAGCAGCAGGGCGCGATCCGCGCTCTCGGCACGGCTGTGATCGCCGCCAGCCCCGAGCTTGCCGACGTGCTCGGTCGGCACGGGCTGACGCTCGACCCTGCCACCGGCGAGGTGGCCGAGTTGGAGCCGTTCAATGCGGTCATGTCGAAGCGGGGCGAGCAGGTGCGCCGCAACCTTGAACGCCTCGAAACGGCATGGGATCAAGCGCACCCCGGCGAGACGATGGGGCCGGTCGTCGCCTCCCGACTGCGCGCCGAGGCGTGGGCGTATGAGCGGCCTGCGAAGAAGCCCACCACGCTGCGGGAGGAAGCCGCATGGGTGACGGAGCTGCGCGAGGCCGGATACGATCCCGAACGCGTCGAACGCAAGCCCGCGCAACCCCCGGTATTGCTGGATGACCTCGCCGTGCAGGAGATCGCGTCGCGGGCGCTGGATCGTTGCGCGGCCGGTGCGTCGGCGTGGACGCCGCACACTGTTCAGGAGCACGTCACCAGAATTGCGACCGAGGCTGGCGTACGGGCGGCACCGGCGCAGTTGCGGGAGTTCATCGCTCTGGCGAGCGATCTTGCGACCTCGGATTGCTTCTCGATCCTGCCACCGGGTACGGCGACGCCGGAGCATGTGGCGCATCTGACCAGCGTGGGCGTGGTCGCCGCTGAGACCGCGCTACGCGACCAGCTCACCGCCGCAACCCCGCGCCGGGAACCGAAACCCGCCGACGTGACTGAAGCAGCTCGAACGGCGGGTCTCGACGCCGGGCAGACGGTCGCTGCCGCTGCCGTCGCCTCGACCGATCCCCTGGTGATCGTGGAGGGCGCAGCCGGAGCCGGGAAGACCACGATGCTCGGCGTCGCCATCGAGGTCGCCGCCGACCGCGGCAGGGCGTCGCGGGTGGTTGCGCCGACGTTGCGGGCGGCGCAGGTCGCGCACGACGAACTCGGCGTACCCGCCACCAGCGTTGCGGCGCTGGTGTTCGCGCATGGGTGGCGCTGGAACGAGGACGGCGTATGGGCACGCCTCACGAGAGGCGACACCGATCCCGAGACCGGACGCACGTTCACTGGCCCGCCGCGAGAGGCGCGACTGTCGCGGGGTGAGCGGGTGATCGTGGACGAGGCCGGGATGCTCGACCAAGACACCGCCCACGCCCTGCTGACCGTCACTGCCGAGGCCGGTGCGACGGTCGCGCTCGTGGGCGACCGCGCACAGTTGCCCGCAGTCGGTAGGGGCGGGGTGCTCGACATGGCCACCCAGATACGCGGCCGCACCTACGACATGACCGAACTCCACCGCTTCACTGATGCAGAGTACGCGGCCCTCACGCTGGCGATGCGCGACCGGGAGAACCCCGGCGCAGTGTTCGACCGGCTCGCCGCGATGAACCTCGTGACGCTGCACACGGAGGACGACGCGGCCCGCGAGCACATCACCGAGAACGCCCATGATGGCGAGGCGATCACGGTGGCGACTAACGACGAGGCCACCGCGTTGAACGAGCGCATCCGCGCCGGGAGGGTCGAGGCGGGCGAGGTCGACGACGCAGTGACGGCGACCGGCAGCGACGGCCTCACCATCGGGCGAGGCGATCTGATCCAGACCCGCAAGAACGACACCGCCCTGGGGGTGGCGAACCGGCAGCAGTGGATCGTGCAGCACGTCGAGAGCGACGGCACCGTGTACGCGCGTGAGGTCGGTAGCGGGCGCAAGAGCCCCCGAACCGTCGAACTCCCGGCGGAGTATGTGGGTGAGCATGCGCACCTGTCCTATGCTGCGACCGCCTACGGCGTCCAAGGCGCAACCGTCGCCACCTCTCACACGATACTGTCGGAGGCGATCAGCGTGGCGGGCGTCTACGTCGGCATGACCAGAGGCCGCGAAACGAACCGGCTGCACGTCGTCGCTGAGGACATGGCCGACGCCAGGGCGCAGTTCATCGAGGCGATGGAACGCGACCCGGCAGACCGGGGCCTCGACCACGCCACCCGCGCCGCGCACGAAGCCGTGCGCGGACTCGTCAACGATGGCCCCGTGCGACTCGTCACCGAAGAACTCGCCCGCCTCGACCGCGAAGCCGGGCGCGCACAACGACAGGCGGAGCGCTGGGAGCAGATCGCCGCACACCTCGACGCCCAACGCGCCACCCACCGCGCCGAGGACGACGAGAGCACCGCGGCACTCTACAAGGCCGAAGAAACCGCCGAGCAGGTGCGCGCCGAGGTTGCTCGGCCGCTCACCGCGCGGGCCGAGGCGGACGGCATGTCCTATCTCGCCGCGGTCGAGAACGAGGCGACCACGCGTGCGAGGCTCTCGACTGCAGGGAGGTTCGGCAGGGGCAAGGCCCGCGCCGAGCACCGCGCCGCGACCGAACATGCTCAGGCATTGCGTGGGCAGGTCAGCACCGAGTGGGGCACTACCCCGACCTATGCCGATCGTCTCCCTGGGTGGGCGAGCAGGGTCGCCGAGAAGCGTGCCGAGACCGATCCTCGCGTGACCGAGGCGGTGCAGACCGTCGACGCCGCGACTGCCAACCGTGAGGCGATGCGGGAACGCCACGAGCAGGAGCGGATGGCGTTGCTGGTCAGCGAGTACGGGCCGGAACTGGTCCGCCGCGACCAGCTCGGCATGCGCACCACCAGCCCCCACCGTAAGGCTCGCGACACCAGAAACCGGGCCGCCATGACTCGGGCCGAAGCCGACGAACTCCGTAGCCTGCCCGTGAACGAAGCCGCCGAACGCATCGAAGCCAAGCGCGCCGAGCAGGAGCAAGCGCGGCAGCGAGCCGCAGAGCGGGCACAGCGGCTTCCCGACCCATTCGCGCACGACCCCCACCGCAGCGGGCCGCACCGCGAGGGGCCGACACGCAGCCTATAGACCACGGTAGGTAGGCAGGCAGGCTGCTCACGGCAGTTCCTCGGGTCGGCAAGCACAAGACCAGGAGCGGGGCGGATGACCTACCGCCAGGTAGCGATACGTCCATTCAGAAGAGAAGAGGCAGGCGGAGTAGTAAGTGGCTGAAGATGCTTGGGGCTAAGTGGAGGGCACATATCAGTCCTGAGTCACGTGCTCGGCGCGGCGAGCAGGAGGAGGATTGGAGACCGCAGGGAAGACAGTGTTCCTGTTTCGAGGCAGTACCGCCTTATTTCTATCGGCGCATCAGGTACGGTGAACTCGGTTCTCGGTTCGCCTCGTTCACCGACGCGGCCTGCGGCCTGGGGTCGGTGGAGAGCGTCCGCTCTTCGGTGGTCAGTAGGCGACGGAGAAGCGTGTGCGGTGGTGGGCGGGCTTCTCGATCTCGTCGGTGATGGCGAGGGCGATGTCGTCGCCGGAGATCTCCGAGACGCCGTTCTCGTCGCGCAGGAGGATGTCACCACCGATGCGGTAGTGGCCGCGGGCGGTGCCGGGGGCGTGCTTGCCGAAGTTCTCGGCGGGGCTGATGAGGAACCAGTCGAGGCGGTCGTCGGTGTTCGCGCGGAGGTCGTCGAGGGCTCCGGCGAGTTCGAGGGATTCGGGCTTGGCGACCTCGGGGAAGCCGGGGGTGTCGACCAGGCGGGGCCCGTCTGGTGCGATCAGGAGCGAGCCGGCCCCGCCCATTACCCCGAAGCGCACGCCTCGTTCCGCGGCGAGCCCTGCCGCCGTGGACAGCAGGGCGCGGAGGCGGCCTTTGCCGGCGAGCCCGCCGTGGGTGGACAGTGCCGAGATCACGACGTCCGTGTGCTCGAATGCTGAGGCCAGGAACGCGGGGTCTTGCACGTCACCGGCCCGGTACTCGACGCCCGGGGTCTGCTTGTCGGGGATGGAGCGGCTGTACGAGACGACCTGGTGGCCACGCTTGGCGGCCTCGCGGACGATGCGGCTGCCGGCGTACCCGGTGCCGCCGAGGACATGGATGCGAGTCATGGTTTCTTCTCCTTATGGATCGAACGAGATGGATAGAGGGCCGCCGGGGGTCAGGCGGCGGGTTCCCGCCGTGGTCGGGGTGTGGCCAGGAGCAGGCCGAGGAGCGCGATGATCGCGGCGGCGAGCATGGTCACCCCGAGGGGGATGGCGGTGTGCTCGCCGGCGATGCCGACCAGGGCGGCGACGAGGCCGGCGAGGGCGAACTGCACCGCCCCGAGCAGCGCCGACCCTGCGCCGGTCGCGGCCGGGGGCACGGCGGACATGGCCAGGGCGGTCGCGTTGCCGAACACCAGCCCGAGCGGGGCGATCGCGACGAACAGGGGCACCATCAGCCACCCGGCGGGTGCGTCGGTGAGGGTGAGGATCACGATCGCGACGACCGCGGCCAGGCTGATCGTCAGGCCGGTGAGGGTCAACCCGCGCAGCGAGACGCGACCGGCAAGACGGGCCGCGACAGTGGTGGCGATCATCAGGCCGACGGCGTTGATCGCGAACGCGATCCCATAGGCGGCCGCGCTCAGGCCGATCATGTCCTGGTAGACGAACGGTGAGGCGGAGATGTAGGCCATCATGATCGCCATCCCGAACGCATATGCGGCCGTGTTCCCCAGATAGGCCCGCGAGATCAGGCCCCGCCAGCCACCGCGCCGCGCCGTGCCCGCACGGGCTCTGCGGATCTCGCGGGGCAGCGATTCCCGCACGAACACGAGCACGCATGCCAGGGCGATCACGCCCAGGCCGGTGACGATCCCGAGCAGGCCCCGCCATCCGACCGGGCCGACCAGGGCACCGCCGGCGACCGGGGCGATGATCGGGGCGATCCCGCCGATGAGCATCATGATGCTCAACGCCCGTGCCGCCTCCGTGCCGCGAGCACGGTCAAGGATGATCGCCCGGCCGATCACCATCCCCGCCGTCCCGCCCAGGCCCTGGACCAGCCGGGCGGCCACGAGCAGCTCGATACTGCCTGCGAGCGTGGCGGTGACGCTCGCAGCGACGAACAGCACCGCCCCGAACACCAGCGGCACCACCCGGCCGGCGCGATCCGACCACGGCCCGAACACCAGCTGCCCGGCCCCAGCGCCGATCAGGAACGCCGTCAGCGATAGCTGCACCCCGGTCGCCGTGGTCGACAGCTCCGTCGTCATCACCGGGAACGCCGGCAGGTACAGGTCGATCCCGAACGAGGCGAGCCCCATCAGCAGCGCCAGCGTCGACAACAGCCCCGCACCGATCGCCTTGCCCGTCGCCTGGACGGGCGTGCCCGCTGCCTGTCGCCCTGTTCCCGTGTCGGTCATCCCCGCCCGGCTCCTTCTAAAACTATAGTTATGAAAACAACGCTATGTTAGCATAAGCATATGCGACAAGACGAGAAGCCGGTGAGCGGGCCGGCACCAACCGGTGCGGACCCGTTGGTGCGGCTCGCGGACGCGGTGCTGCATGTGGAGCGGAAGCTGCGCGCCTACCCGTTGCAGGACCCCGCGGTCGCGCCGTTGTCACCGTTGGAGTGCCTGGTGCTGCTGCACATCGACGCCAACCCCGGCGTGGCCCCCTCGGGGCTGGCCTCGGGCCTGTCGCTGACATCGAGCAACGCGAGCACGGCGCTGCGCGGACTCATCGCCAAAGGGCAGATCGAGCGCCGCCCCGACCCGGCGGACCGCCGCGCGGCACGCCTGCATCTGACCGAGGAAGCGGCACGGTCGGTGGGGATCGTGTGGGGCATGTACCGCGATCTGCTCGGCTCGCTCGACCTGCCTGCCGAAGATGTCCTGACCACTGTGCGCACTCTCCAGGCCATCGACACCGCCCTGAGCGACCCCGCACGGAGCTGAGTTATGGAGCAAGGCGCAGGCGACTACCGTTGGAGCCTCTGGCACTCTCATTTCGAGGTGAACCCGTGGTCGTATGACCAGTCTTCATCCGCACCGAGAAGCGGGCAGTGGAACGCTGCGGCTAACACAAGGCTTCACTGGCAGTGCTGAAAGGGGCGGCGCTCTTCCAGCCGTTCGCGGTGGATACGAGGCAGTCTCGGAAGCAGGTCGGCCTGCTCGTCTTCGACTGCGTGGCGTTCCTCGTCGTCCGCGATGGCTCGGTGGTTCTCACCGTCGGGGAGCGTCAACACCCGATCGCTTTTGGTCACGCCGTGCTGATTGCCCCGCGTACGGTCTTCACCTACGAGCCCGAGGGCACCGCCACCCTGACGACGCTCTTGGTCGACGTGGACTACATGCTCGATCAGCTCTACTGGCAGCATCCCGACGTGTTCGCGGATCGCTACGTCGTGAGACAGTACGCCGGGGCCTTGTTTCCGGATGCCGCTCATGTGCTCCATGTGAACGGTGAGGATGCCACTCGCCTGATCCTCGTGCTCGATGAGATGACGACCCTCTACGAAAGACGGGAGTACCCGGCCTTCACTTTCGCCGGACCCGGGAGACCTCGAATACCTGCGAGACTCATAAGCACAGCCACGAGACGTTCGCTCACCACCACACCCATACCCATCGTGAGCTCGGCGTGGATACGCCTGGACCCGTAGGTCCCGCGTGAAGCTTCATGCACCTCTCGAATCAAACCAGTCAGCCATTGCCTGCGCATCTGCGTACGTGACAGCGGGCGTGCCCGGTACCGGTAGTAGCCCGGCGAAGACCCCCCGAGCACACGGCAGCACATTTTCACTGAGAACCCGGCGCCGACCAGGGCGTCGATCACCGGGTGGATCCTTTTGGGTGCGGGGCATCCTCCCCGAGGAGCCTCGCGGCCCGTTTCACGATCTCGAGCTCTTGTTCGAGCTCGTGGATGCGTTTCCTGGCGCGAGTGAGCTCCACGCTCGGTGTTGTTGATTCCGTCACCTCATCGGTGACGTTTGGGGTGATCTACTTTCTCACCCCCATGCTCGAACCCATGTCGGGTGAGGCGGTGTGGGGTGTGCGCGCGCTCATGACGTTGCCGTTTGTCACCGCGGTGATTCTGATTTCGCGCGAGTGGTATCTGGTGCGTGAGATTGCGTACCGGGTGAAGAAGAAGCCGGTACTGTTGCTTGGCATCGCTGCGGCTTCGGTGCTGATCACGGCGCAACTGTGGGTGTTTAGTTGGGCGCCGTTGAACGGTCGTGCGATGCAGGTTGCGCTTGGCTACTTCCTGTTGCCGCTCGTGCTCGTGGTGGTGGGCCGCCTCCTGTACCGGGATCGCATGACGTGGTGGCAGTGGATCGCTGCGGGCGTCGCACTCGTCGGGGTGCTCTATGAGCTGCTCCGGGTGGGTGGGGTGAGTTGGGAGACACTGCTCGTCGCACTCGGGTACCCCATCTATTTCGTGTTGCGCCGCTCGATGGGCATGGGGCATATCGGGGGCATGTGGTGGGAGTTCATGGGTATGGCGCCGTTCGCGGTCGTGGTCACGGTGGTCGCGTTTGCCGATGGGTCTCTGCTTGCTGCGAATTCGACCCTGTGGTGGTCGGCTCCTGGCATCGCCCTGCTTGCCGCGTTTGCGTTGCTCATGTATTTGATGGCGTCTCGTCTGCTCTCGATGAGCCTGTTTGGGCTGCTCAGCTATCTTGAGCCGGCGATGCTGATGGTGGCGTCGCTGCTCATTGGCGAGAGCATCGCCCGCACTGAGTGGTTCACCTACGGCGCGATCTGGCTCGCCGTGCTCATTCTCATCGTCGGCGGTGTCGCCGAGGTGGTGCAGCGCCGTACACGGTGAACTTCAGGCGATTTTCTCAATCCGCCACATTGTGCACCATGACGGTAATCCTCATGCGTTACCCTGAATAGCTTGAGGGGTGGGGCCCTCAGCGACTTCCGCTTCACCTCACACAGAATGAGTGACATGAACCTGATCGATGAGACACCCGCGCCAGGGTCGCGTGCCGAGGCGTCGGCACAGCGCGCGGCCAACGACACCCGTTCGAAGAGCCGCACCAAGAAGGCCCTGTGGATCGGCATCTCGGTCTTTCTCGTCATGGTGCTCGCGGCGGGTGGCATTGTGGGGTCGTTCCTGTGGAAGCTGAACAACAGTTTCCAGCAGGCTGAGACCATTGAGGTGGAGCAGGTGTTCCCCGCCGAAGAGACACGGCCTGCCCCTGCCACGGTTGCCCCCGAGGCGCAGAACATTCTGCTGCTTGGCTCAGACACTCGCGGCGCGGTTGGCCAAGACCTCGATACGATTCGCGGCCAGCGCTCTGACACCATCATGCTCGCCCACGTGCCCGAGAATCGCGAGAGCGTGCAGGTGGTGTCGATCATGCGTGACTACTGGGTTGAGATTCCTGGTCACGGCATGAACAAGATCAACGCCGCGCTCTCGTTCGGCGGGGTGCCGCTGCTGGTGCAAACACTCGAGGGCCTGTTTGGGGTGCGCATCGATCGCGTGGCCATCATCGATTTCGAGGGGTTCAAGGGCCTCACGAATGCGCTCGGCGGGGTGATGGTCAACAACCCTCAAGCATTCACTTCACGTGGTCACACCTTCAATCAGGGTGAGATCATTCTGAACGGTGACCAGGCGTTAGAGTTCGTGCGGGCCCGCTACCCGTTCACCGACGGCGACTACACCCGGGTACGCAACCAGCAGCTCTTCCTCAAGGGCGTCATGCAAAAACTCTTTACTCGCGAGACGCTCACAAACCCAGGAATGATCGCAGAAACGGTCGATCAGTTCTCCCCCTACCTCACCGTTGACGCGGGCTTCGACTCCGCGTATCTCACCGGTCTCGGGCTCTCACTTCGCGACATTCGCACGGAAAATCTCCGCTTCTTTACCGCGCCGACGTTGGGCACCGGCATGGAGGGGTCGCAGTCGGTGGTCTACCCCGATTGGGCGAGCCTCGAGCAGCTGGCATTGCACCTGCAGAACGACACGGTCGACCAGTACGAGCCGACCGGCAGGTAAACGAGACACGTCCAGGCTCGTCTAGATTCGAGCGAAAGCCGAGTCGAAATTGAGCGACCTACGAAGATATGAATCAAGCAGTCGCTCTGACAACATATGATGCTTAGGCCAGTGTGTGAAATATCACCCTGGCCGAACGGGGAATTTGGGGCCATATGTTGGCCAATAACTGACGTGTGCTGAGAAGTACGTGTTGAGGGTGATAGAACAATATGGAACTTCGTGACTATCTTCGAATCCTGCACAAGCACTGGATTTCGATTGTCGCGATCACGCTAATTGGTGTTCTTGCCGCCGCGGGGCTTTCCATGCTGTCAACACCGAAATACGACGCCACCACCCAGATCTATGTGTCAGTGGGGGCTGCTGCGCGTTTAGGTGACATTCGACATGGCTAGCTGTTGGCTGGCCTGGAAGGATGATCATCATGCCCGCAAAATATCCCGAGGAGTTCCGAGACGACGTCGTACGCGTCGCGCTTCACCGTGATCCAGAAGTCACGCTCGCGCAAATCGCGAAGGACTTCGGCATCCATGTCGGCACTCTCGATAAGTGGTTACGGCAAGCCCGCATCGAAGACGGCGAAAAGCCCGGTATGACTCGTTCAGAGAACGACGAACTCCGAGAACTGCGCCGCCGAAACAGGCTGCTTGAGCAAGAAGCCCCGGTGCTGCGTCGTGCTGCCGCATACCTCTCGCAGGCGCACTTGCCGGGAAAAGGCTCTACCCGTCGCGCACGAGCTCGCCGCCGACGGGATTCCTGTTGCGGTGTCGTGCCGGGTATTAAAGCTCTCACGCCAGCCCTACTACCGGTGGCTGAAATCACCGGTGCCGGCGCGTGAACTCGTGCAGGCGTATCGCGCGAACGCGCTCCATGATGCGCATCTGGAGGATCCCGAGTTTGGGCATCGGTTCCTAGCCGACGAAGCAAGGGTCAAGTCCGCGGATGTGGTGTATCGGTGATCGTGTGATCCTTCGTGTTCGGGGTTATGCGGTGAGGGCTCGGAGGTCGGGTTCTGGCACCTCCTCGGTGGCGGGCTCTCCGACGCGTCGGGCGGCGGCGAGGGCGTCGAGGCCGAGGTAGCGGCGTTGTTCGGCCCATTCGTCGTGCTGCTCGGCGAGGACGGCGCCGACGAGGCGGATGATGCTGTCGCGGTTGGGGAAGATGCCGACGACGTCGGTGCGGCGGCGGATCTCTCGGTTCAAGCGCTCGTTCGGGTTGTTGGACCAGATCTGCCGCCAGATGCTCTTGGGGAAGACGGTGAACGCGAGGATCTCATCCCGTGCGGCTTCGAGGTGCTCGAAGCTGCGGGGGAGCTTGTGCTCGAGCGCCTCGAGGACCCGGTCGAACTGGGCGTGCACGGACTCGGCGTCGGGCTGGTCGAACACGGTGCCCAACAGGGTCTTCACCCACGGCCACGAGCTCTTTGGTGTCACGGCCATCAGGTTCGCAGCGTAGTGGGTGCGGCATCGCTGCCAGGCCCCGCCGACGGTCGCCCCGATCGCGGCGACCAGGCCGGCGTGCGCGTCGCTGGTGACCAGCTTGACCCCGGAAAGGCCGCGGGCGACCAGGTCGCGCCAGAACGTCAGCCAGCCGGCCCCGTCCTCGGTGCTGCTGATCTGCAGCCCCAGGATCTCACGGTAACCGTCGGCGTTCACGCCTGTCGCGACCAGCACGGAGACCTTGACGACCCGGCCGCCTTCGCGCACCTTCATGGTCAGCGCGTCCGCGGCGACGAACGAGTACGGTCCGGCATCCAGCGGGCGGGTGCGGAACGCGGTGACCTGCTCGTCGAGGTCTTTGGCCATCTCCGATACCTGCGACTTGGACAGCCCGGTGATCCCGAGCGTTCGCACCAGGTCGTCCATCCGCCGGGTGGAGACCCCGAGCAGGTAGCTGGTCGCGACCACCGTGGTCAGCGCCGACTCCGCCCGGCGCCGCCGCTCCAGCAGCCACTCGGGGAAGTAGGAGCCCTGCCGCAGCTTCGGGATCTTCACATCGATCGTGCCCGCCCGGGTGTCGAACCCGCGGTTCCGGTATCCGTTGCGACGATTCACCCGGTCATCGCTGACCATGCCGTAGGAGGCGCCGCAGACCTGGTCTGCGTCCGCCGACAGCAACTGGTTGATGAAGGCCCCCAGCATCTCCCGGAGCAGATCCGGAGACGCTTGCGCGAGGTGCTCTTCGAGGAAGCGGGCAGGGTCGATATCGTGGGGTGCGACGGTCATCGTCGTTGGTCCTTTCGAGGTGGATGTGAAGAGTTCTCTCGAAGGATCACACGGTGACCGTCGCCATGTTCACAGCGACCCGGCCACCCGATCCGTACACCACGCTATTGGACGCAACC
>Ga0265293_10007050_pt1 | contig 17549 bp, 16 predicted proteins | sample Munlanlewell138R_FD_192505 | JGI IMG/M metagenome (GOLD analysis project Ga0265293, IMG submission 192505) | Leachate microbial communities from a municipal landfill in Southern Ontario, Canada - Leachate well 138R | ecosystem: Engineered > Solid waste > Landfill > Unclassified | place: Canada...
CCGTCGTGTGGCTTTCAATATTTGTATCGGCAATACTGATGACCATTTCCGCAATCACGGTTTTCTTTTGACTGCAAAAGGATGGACATTGTCGCTGGCATACGATATGAATCCAACGCTGAATGAATATCAAAGTCTACTCATCTCATCAACTTCCAACAAGGCGGATTTAAGTATCTTGCTTGATGCCTGCGAGGATTATATGCTTAATCGAAACACTGCGGAGAAAATTATTTCAGAGGTGATTGAAGCGATAAAAGGATGGCGCGAATTGGCAACACGATTAGGAATTTCCAAGAGAGAGATGGATATGTTTGCCGGAGTGTTGGATAAACGATATGATAGTATTTAATTGCTTAATTCACATCTGATAAAGAAGAAATAACCATGAGTGGCGGATATTTTGATAGGAGCACATATGCAATGCGCGAGATTGCAGATACTATTGAGCGTGATATAGCAAGAGCCTTACAGCCAAAGCCGGAAAAGGTTTATGAAAACTATTGGACTATTTACGAGAAAGATAGCTTTGGCTCATACCATAGCTATAAGGACTACATGAGCTTTGCCAGTTATGAAGATGCGGAATCTTTTCTTTTGTTAGATAAAACAATAGTCAAGGCAGAACAAAAATATGCTGATCGACGATTCTTTGATGATGGGGTGATATTCCGATCAACAACGCGATATATGTCTGACACTTATGACGGCGAACAGATTCCGGTGTTATACTCAATCCATCATTGTTATTATGACCGCTATCCCGATGAAGCTGATGTGTTGGAACTGTCAGCTGAGACGATAGATGCAATGAAAGAGGCTTATCGGCAAATGCGTATAGCAGAAATATATGCAACTCGCGTAGATCGGATGATGAGTGGCGATGACAGCGAAGAGTGCTTCCGTGAACGAATTAAGGAAGACTTGGCAGAGTTTGAAAAGGAATATGCTGTTAAAGACTGGACTTATCTATATGATGAATAAAAGTAACAAGTAAGTATCCGATAAACGACACTTTTTAAATTTGAGTAAAAGTTCGCGAAGTTTGGAGAAGTTCCGTGAACTTCGCGATTAATCAAAATAGTTCGCTATTTTTCTAATTGTTTTTCCAGTTTCTGGGCAAGAGTTCAGTTATGTCTCTTTTGCCGTTCTGGTAATAAGGCATCTTTTCAAGTACATCTTCGAGCCATTCCCTTGGTTCAACTCCGGAAGCCTTGCAACTTGCAATCAATGAGTAGACGATACCGGCGCGGATTGCAGAGTCCGAGTTGCCGCAGAAGAGGTAGTTTTTTCTTCCTATAGCTAGTGGTCGTATTATGTTTTCTATCAGGTTGTTGTCTATCCTGTACTTCCCATCCTGGACATACCGTCTCAGTCTTGGAAGAAGCCCATATGCATATTGGATAGCTTTGTACATCAAGCCACTTTTGAGGACCTTGCATGATGTCCCTTGAAGCCAGACTTCAAAATCCCTTATTACAAGATATGCCTCTTTTTGCCTCCTTTCCGCCCGCTGTTCGTAAGTGAGATCTTTTATTTGGTCCTCAATTGGGCCTAACAGCCGAACACTTTCTTGCGGAGCCAGTCAAGTTGGCTCTCGAGCGTTGCGATCTTAGAGTCGCGTTTCTCGAGCTCAACTTCAAGTTCTGCTATTCTGGCATCTTTTTCCCATTCAATAGGGCCGTTTGATGTGTTGGTAGGTCTGGCGAAAGTATCGCCATCCAGCATCTTGGAATAAAGGACCAACCCTCCCGATTCCATATGAAGCAACTTTATTCTTGTTCGGGCTTTGTTAAGAAAGATGAAAACATCTCCGCTGTCTATATCCTTTTCCATAAGATTTGTAACAATGCCACTTAGACTAAAAAAACTCTTGCGCATATCTGTCGGCTCACTGTAAAGCCAGTACCTCATACTATCATTTAGGCTAAACATCGCACTACATTATTGTCATTATCTCCCTCAACTGTTCGGCACCAATCTCGCCTTGGATACGCATCGCTGCTCCACGCTCATTGCGAAGCTCTATGGTCAGAAAGCTAGTGCGGATCTCTCTCTCTGACCTTTTTTTTCGCTTTAGCGGAAACTGTTGCATAGCAGAAGCGAATTCTCCATTTGAATTCAGCTGGAGAAACTTACCGTTACCGTTCGACAGGTCGTTGCTATCGGAAAGCAACTTCCTTTTTTGCCGATAGAAATGGTTCGGCTCTATCTTCAACTCCTTCAGACGACTTTTGCGCGAAACATTATGATCGCGGCAGTAGTGCTCTATTTCCATTACCTGCTCTTGTGTCAACATACCTCTTATTGTTTTTGTAAAGGTATCGATAATGAAAAAGCACTAAAAGATGTCATTTATCGGATGCTTACAGTGTTCCTTGCTTTCTATTTTCAATCCATACAATGCACCGCTTATGGCTTCAAACAGCGTGGTTTTACCGCCACCGTTTGAACCGCCTATAAGTATGATAGGGCGGTCATCATCTACTGTCAGATCGAGGTCGAGCGACAGGTAGGTCTTAAAGTTGCTTATCTTTATTCTTTGTATGAGCATGGCATAAATTCATTTATTGACGTATTTTCTGTATGGCGTTGCGGATAATCTCTTCCGTATCGCTATCACTCATTTCTATTACATCTACCTTCTTAGCGTGATAGGCTTTCAAGATGTCCTCACTCAGCCAATCAAAATCAATGTCTTCGGTAGCACAAATAGCTTCTATCATTGCAAGGTCGTCCTTGCGGATGCCGTAATGCACAAATTTGGGGTCTATTCCTTTGGCCATAATACTTATGCGTTTTGTGGGTAAAAACAATTCCAGTTCAATGTATCTGTGGTATTTTCGATAGGAAGTGGGGAGTATAGCCAGTTCTCACCTTGTTGTAGGATAATGCCTCCTGACAGCGGAATTTCGTCCGATGTGTTTTCTTTGATGTATTGCAACAATGCGTTGTGCTTGTTGTGCGCAAATGCGTCACTGCCTGCACTTTTAGTGTCGAACAGATAGATATGACCGTTTTTCATACGGATGATAAAGTCCACATAAAACAACGACTTACCATTTTCATTGTCGGCACTGTATTCTATGGCATAATGCTGTTTGCCATTGTCACCATTCTTGTACCACCAATCTATATACTCTTCGTTCTGCTCCAGATAGGCGATGAAGTTCCTTTCCGGATTCGACGCATGGTTGAGCTGGACAAACGGCATAAGTGCATGATTCCGGCTTTCCTCAATATGATTGGTGTCATTGTCATAAGTACGTTCTTCAGGCACCTCCCAATCGTATTTCTTGAATACTCTTTTGGCTGCCGATGCTTTTTTGGCTCTGTCGCGCTGTCGGGCATATTTTTCTAATGCGGTATCTATAATGCGGTCGAACTTAGATTTGTTCAAGTGATATAACACCACTTTCTTTGCATCAGTGTCGAATATACCGAAGAAGTCGGCCAATATTTCAAGCAGATAACTTGCAATCTTGTCGGCACGACCTTTACTCTCGAATTGATGCCCTTTTGTGGCGATGTATGCCATAAACACACGGTCTATCTCGGTGGCTTTTCTTGCATATTTTACGGTATCAACTTCCAATATCTGTTCCTCGTTCTGGAAATGCACGTCTTGCGGTATCTCGATGTTGATGTTTTTGACATCAAGGCGCAAAGAGTTGGCTACCTTTTTTCTGTTTTCATTGATTTGTAGGTCGTCGGTTTCTGGTAATGTTGTGCTTTCATCATTCGCATTATCCAACTTGGCCAATTCCTCTAACGAAAACAGTAACTTGCCTTCTGCGAAGTCCCAAAAATGGCGAGCTTCATCATAGAGTACTTTGCGAAAGTCAGGACCCAAATAGTTACGTTCAATATTGGGGCGTTCAGAATAGCAGGCCGGTAACCATACGTTTTTCAAATTCTCGCGTCGGTATGCTGTAACGGTGTTGTTCAGGATATAGTCGGCATCGGCTGTAACTATTTGTATCTTGTCTTTGGCAATGTCAGTAAACACATATCCCACATTAAGCATCTCTTTGGGATAATGCTTCTGTTCAGGCATACGCATGATACGGCCAACGGTCTGTATAGTGAACTGGTCGCTTTGCAGCTTACGGAATATAAGCAGAACGGCAGCGCGAGGGCAGTCCCAACCCAAAGCGATGGCTTCTTTGAAAAGCAGAACCTCGGTCAGATTGTCGGGTTTCTCCAAATCGGTCAGATTTTCTTTTTCGTTTGCCAGCCATATCGCCAGACGGTGGTTGTCGGTAGTAATGCCGCACATCACTTCAAGATACTTCTTTACCTGATCGGCTATGGCAGTATCTTCCGCCGTCATATTTTCCTTGGTGTCATTAGGCAACTGAATGAGTAGGAGAGGATTTATTCTTGTACCTACTGCCTTATACGCTTCGGCTATTTGGTTGCGTTTATCCAAAGCCGCTTTGATGAGGTTAGCATTGAGTTCCAGCTCATCGCTGAAATTCAGTTCTATCTCAGGATTGAGCACCACCTCTTTCTTAATCATTTCGGCGGCTATCACATCCTGACGATACACCGTTACTTTCTCTTTTGGATTGGCGGTTTTAGGTGTGGCAGAGATGCGTATCTCTACGGCAGGATTGATTCTGTCAAGCACAGCGGAAGATTTGTCGGCTGTCTTCGACCAGAACATATGTTCCTCGTCGATGATGGCTACAATGGGCAACCCGAACTCATCTTTTGTTTTGTCGGTTATTTCGTAAAGCGAGAGTGAACAGTCGCCTTCGCGCACCATTACGTTACTCTCTTTGTTCACACTTTCCCAGTTCACGAAAAGTATTTCACCGGGTCGGATGCCCTCGTTCTGGTCCAATTCATCAAACATCACCGGGCGCAGTGTGCGTGTCTCCTCAAAAGCCTCTTTCAGTTTTTCGTAACTCTGTATGTGCAACTTGCGTGGGGCAAACCATATAAATGCCACTTCCTGATAACGACTGTCACCACGGTCGTGCAGTTCATCCATCAGACCAGCAAGCATCAGACATGCCATTACGGTTTTTCCGGCACCTGTCGTTGCCTCAAACACCATTTTATTGCGCTGTCCGCCGGCATTTAACAGACGGATAGTCTTGTCAATCAGTTCGGTTACTGCTCTCTGTTGATATTCTAAATTCTTCATTGCTTCTCGTCTTTTTTGTTACCATGACTTTTGCTCTCAATCTCTTTCATTTCCAGTAGAAAACGGTCGTAGTCCGATAAAAACAATTGATCTTGTATGATTCTATATTTCTCGAATTCCGTTTCAGCATGCAATCGTGCTATTTCGGCACTTACACGTCCGGCATCTTTCAGCAGACCGTATTCAAAGAGATTAATAAAATTGTTCAAGCGTTGCTCCCAGTCGGCCATTGTCAACGGAATGTGGCGCAGGGTCATTGTTTCAGCAAAATCAAGATAAGCTGTAACCATACGTTCCAATTGTCCCATTTCGGTATCTGAAAGATAGTTTTTTGCTATCACCACATCGCTTTTCTTGATTTTGCCATAGGGAGCATCTGCCCAAGTGGTCAGCCCCATATGCTCTTTGTCAGCATATGCCCGTTCCACAATGAGTTCGGCTGCTGTATGACCATGGACGGCAAAGTGCATCTTGTTCTGAACGGTAGCATAAAAACGACGGGTGGCCAATGCTGTCTTGTCGTAGTCTATGGCGGTAGCGTACAAGTCGGTTATCTTTTGATAGAACAGGCGTTCGCTGATGCGTATCTCACGGATGCGTTCCAACTGTTCGTCGAAATACTTGTCTGTTAGGAAAGTTCCGCGTTTAAGTCTTTCCGAATCCATTACCCAGCCTTTGATGGTGTACTCCTTAGCTATGCCATTTACCCATTTTCTGAACTGTACGGCTTTTTCGGAATTTACTTTGAAGCCAACAGCAATAATCATCTCCAATGAATAGTGGTTCGTGGTGTATTGTTTGCCATCAGGGGCAGTTATTCGAAATTTTCGAATAACTGCCGTTTCCTGCAATTCGCTGTCAGAGAATATTTTCTTGATGTGATAGTTGATGGTGTGTACTTCTACACCGTATAGCATTGCCATCAGCTTCTGTGTGAGCCAGATGTTTTCGTCTTCATAGCGCATCTCTATCTGCTGCTCGTCATTACCCACGGATGCTACATAGTTCAGGTATTCGGCTGCACTGCTGCGTACCGTTACCTGTTCTTTCTTCTTTTTGTTTTTGCCTTGTTCGCTCATTGCAGCTCCTCCTCATTGTCAAAGTTAAGTGTTCCGTCTGTCACATTTGCTTGTCCGGTGGCTTTCGTCTCGTCAGCACCGACGAACTCGTCTTTTTTCTTGGGTAGTATGCGGCGGTAGGCGTTGTATATGGCTTGTGGCAGGGCGCAGAGTTGCACGCGGTCTTGCACCTCTTCAAACTCTCCTTCCCACGGGTCTTCACTGGGCGAGAATACATACACAAGCATCTTGCCCTCGTAGTCAGTCTTCTGAATCAGTTCGACTAACTGTTGTACGGCTTCTTCGCGGTAAATTACCATCATGCGCTTGCGTCCGTTGTCGAAGTAGCGGAACACATTTTTGTATGTCGGCTGCTCTCCAAACTTGGGCTGTTCGGTATAGAGGTCTTCCTTGATGCAGAGCATATCGGTGGAGAGGCTCATCAACTGGCGCATATTCTTCATCGAGCGGCTTCTGCCCACAAAACTTGTGCGGTAGTAGCGCAGGGTGTTGTTTTTCAGCCCCGGCACTTCTTCGCCTCTTGGGGTGGTGTAACCATTAATTACTCGCTTGTTTCGCTTGTAGGTTACTTCTTCGCAAATGTTGTTTTCGTTGTTGGTCACAAGGATGCACTTGCGGTGTCCTCCGTCTTTATTCAATTCCATTGTTGCATGTAAGGTTGTACCGCTACCAGCAAAGAAGTCAAGAATGGTGATATCCTTATATTCCCAAAATGGCATTTTAGATAAATAAGCTATCAACGAAGAAGGTTTTGCATAAGAAAAATTAATCCCCAAAGAATCCAGTTCTTTTTGTGCATCTTCATTTGTTCCTACGTACACATCTTCATCTATAGTATTCGATGGTACTTTGGTGGATTTATTGCTTTTCTGAAATCTTGGGGAAAACCGAAATGATTTTATTAGAAAATATGTTCCGTTTGCAACCTCATTATTGAGATTATTTTGTCCCCACTTGAAATTACCTTTGGCTTTGAAAGCATTTGCGTTTTTTCCGTTTTCAACAATAATATCGTCTAATAATTCAATCTTGTATGAACTTTTGTTTTTATAAATGCCATCAGGAATATTGAAAACTACACTTCCTGTTGGAAATTCCAACACCCCAAAAGGATTGCCACTGTTCAATAATGGGACATCACCGCCATCTGTATATCCTTGAGCAAAAGTCCTTTGAGTAATATCTCTATTCTGATAACACAAGATGAATTCTAATTTTCGCCTTATCTTGTATGACAATGCCGGAGGTGTGCTTGTTCGCTTCCAGAAATATGTACCAACAAAGTTTTGTTCGCCAAACACTTCATCACTCAACAACTTCAGCTGCGCCTGTTCGTTATCATCTATGGAGATGAAGATTACTCCTTTGTCAGAAAGCAACTGCTTGGCAATCTTCAACCTTCGGCTCATGAACGACAGCCATTTGGAGTGGCGATAACTGTCCTCTTTGTCGACATAGTGGTCGTTATAGACAAAGTCCTTGTTGCCTGTGTTATAAGGCGGATCAATATAGATGACATCAATCTTTCCCTCGTGCGTATAGGCAAGGGCGGTGAGGGCTTCGAGGTTGTCGCCCTCGATAAGGATATGGTTGGGCGCATCGGCTTCGGTGCTGATGAGAGCCTTTGCGGTGTCTTCCACCAATACAGGCAGCTCCTCGCGTAGGCGTTCTTCTACATCTTCCGGCTTATCCTCCCACACCAAACCGTATTTCTTTTGTTTGCGTAACAATCCCAACAGTTCCGACTTCTCTTCATTAGTCAAACCGTCAAGCTGCAATATCTTGTTATATAATTCTTTTTTGTTCATTATCTATCTGAGTGATTAAAGGTTAGTGTGTTATTTTACAAGACGTACTGTTTGAATAGTCTCGTCCAAAGAGGAGTTCAGTAATTCCTTGACATCGACTTCGAGAACATTGGCAATCTGCAACAACGTTTCCAATCCCGGTTGCGAAGTGTTGGTACACCATTTCGACACCGTAGCCGGGTCTTTTCCCAACTGTGCAGCTAACCATTTGTTCGTCCGTTTTTTCTCTACAAGAACCACCTTAATCCGATTTATATCCTTTGTATCTTCCATTTTGAATATGATTACTCGTTTAGATTGCAAATATACGAAATATATCCAAACCAATCATCATTCAAATAAGATAATTTGCCATCAAAATTGCGAATAGGTTCAATTTTCTTGCTATTTATGATAATTGGACCAGTAAAAAGAACTATCTTTGCACTCTTCAATCACAAACAAGAACTTGGTTTATTGATCAATATGGAACTACACACATTAGACGATTTATATGAGGACTTTGAAATAGGCCGTTGGAAAGTCCGAAAGTTTGTTTTGCCAAATGCATCCGATTACCTTTGGGACATAGAGAATATTACATGGGCTCAAACCGGATTAATCGATGCTTGGGAGGCGAATAGATTCTTTGATGAAGCTTCTCAAATGATAGCCAATTCTATATTCCTTTTTCAAAAGGGATTTTTTGATACAGCATTTTATTCGCTACGCCAATCTATTGAGATTTCACTCGGCACACTGTATCTTACAGCAAATCCCGAAAAGATGAAAGAGTGGGAAAAATTAGAGCCGGGTTTTGAATCTGGAAAGATGGCCAAATATCTACAAAAACACGAACCTGTCTTCAAAGAATTAAAAACTAAAATGTCTGCTTTCTTTGAAAACATACGTGATGCTCAGAAAAAGACAAATAAATATGTGCATAAACAAGGCCCAACGTAGGGCGAGGATATCGCTGATGCGCAAACTAGTCATACAGGAAAACAGCGATGCGATTTTCACAATAGGCTTTTTACATGGCGTTTCAGCTAACTGGTACAATTCTTCAACAGATAAAGCTTCTTTCATAGTGTCTTCTGTTTCAATCTTTTCCAAGAAGTCATTGACATTTGTCTTAATCAGTCCATTGCGATAGAGAATTTTCAAGAATCCTCTGAAAGTAGACCAGTATCCTGATGCAGAGTTTCGTGTGATACGTCCGTTGCGTCTTAGTTTCTTGGCGCTCAGCAGGTATTCCCTAAACTTGTTGCACAGGTCGATGTCTATTTCTTCAAAGGTGCATTTGCCGTGTACGAAGTTCTTGAAATGGAGATAAACGAACTCCCATTTCTGGTCGTGCTTGCGGAGCTGCTGACGATAGTACTCCAAGAAATCACCCTTTAGTTTGTACCTGTCGAAGAAATCATACCGTTCATTTACGACAGATTCAAATCTGCGGCAACGGATGGCTTCGGCTTTCTCGGTCATTACATCGTTGAAATTCTGCTCCCGCTTGTTCTTCGGATTGGCATAGATATAAATGCCAAGCGATTCGTGACGGATTACCTTCATCGTTTCCTTGTCTCTATATCCCGGATAATAATCCAGATAGAACGACAACATTTTGTTCTTTAGAGGTCTTGTCCTCAATGTTACAGTTTTACATTCGTGCATACTCTTCTATATTATATTGTTGTTAATAATTTGCTGCAAACCAACGAAATGGTTTTATGCAGACCATGCCCATTGTTGAATAATTTTCCTGTCTGCAATGGAATAATTTTCAGGTGACGGATTTTTCAGCCATCACATTATCAAAATCCTCTATTAGCAGGAACATGGATTTGCCGTGGTGCATTTTTCGGATGTTGTTATAGCGTGCATAGTTATAGACATCATCCCTACGCAAACCATATTTTTCCATAGCTTCAGCCACGCTGTAATACTTTTCGCGTTGGTCGAAACCACCGTTCTTGATAATGTCGATGTGGTCTTTGGAGTATTGAACTTTGCCATAGACTACACGGGAGGGGATTTTGTGGCGATGTACAAACGAGCATCTGGCATCTTTGCTCATACCGTATATTTCTTCCATCTGCTCTGCGCCAATCCATTCCTTGATATTGTCAGCCGCTTTGTATTTGGCGAAGAAACGGTTTACTGCCAACTGTTCGTAGTAGTTGAATCCTCCGTGACTGATTTTCGGGATGTCGTTTTCACGGCACAGCCTGCAAATGGTTTTCTTGGTCATCTGATATGTGACTGCAATCTGTTCCGACGAGTAGTAGCCATCGGGAATTGTAAAAGGCTCTTTCTGTACCTGCTGACCGGATTTGCTTTCGCGCTTCTTGGGTGTATATGTACCGTCCCGATGCTCACGATATACCTTATCAAACTCGGTGCGCAATACCATAGTCCGGCTTCCTTGTTTGAACCTCGTTATATCGTATTTGTTGACATAGTAACTGATGTTTATCTTGGTAAGCCCATATTTCTCGGTGATTTCCGAATAGGTATAATAGTCGGGATTCAGCTTGTCCTGCTTTTCTTTGATAGCGTTTATATGGGCACGGGAATAATACACCTTGTGGTGGCGGTTGATTCGGGGGATGTTGTGCCGCAGGGCAAAGGTGACAACGGCATTACGGCTCATACCGTATTTTTCCATGACCTGCTCCGGGGTGTAATAACAGTCCGGATTGATTTCTTCGGCAAGGTCGGCAAAATACTTGTCTATGAGGGTGCGGTTGTAGAACACACGGCTACCTTCTTCAACCTTTGGGATGCTGTATAGTTTGCAGCGACGGTACAGGGTTTTCTTCTGGATTTGGTATTTCTCCAGAATCTCATTCGTGGTGTAATAGAGGACGGTCTGTTTCCGTCCATAGTTGCGTTTCTTGTAGTCGGGCGCATTGTCGAACATCTTTTCAATGTCGGATTTACGTATGATGGTGCGCCCACGAAGTTGCAACGCCCGAATGATACCGGCAGCCATGTGTCGGTAGATGGTGGCACGACTGATGCCTAAAAGGGTAGCGGCTTCGGCAGGAGAGAGGAACGGTTTGCTTCCAACGATGCCGACTTCCTGCATTGGCTGCTCGCTTTGCCTCGCTTCGTACTCCTGCAATTTCTGTTTGCGCTTCCTGTCTTTATACGCTTTTTCTGTACACGATTTGCTGCAAAACCGTGTTACCATCGTGTGTGCTATAAATGGTTTGCCGCACCACTGGCATTTTCTCTGTACCTCCATATATTAGTCGCCTTTAATTTCGTCGATTTTGTCTCAACGCGTCTCACAATTTCTCACAGCGTCTCACGCTGTGTCTTCTATAGCGGTTCCGCTCATTCTCATAGCGTCTCACATCGTGCCTAAGATGTCGCTATGATGAGTGCGAGGAGCCCACTTATTTGTTCGGCGGTAGAATTATGGTACAAAAAGATGCTGAAAATCGGCAGTCTGTCAGAATTGACTGGAATAGACACAAAAATAAAAGTCGCTGGATTTCAGCGACTTTATTCTAAATGGTTATGGTTGCTTATGGCTGTTTACAAGCCATTATTTACCGATACAAAAATTTTTGAAGATGTTGCCTAATATTTCGTTTGTGCTGATAGCTCCAACTATCTCACCAAGGTGTGTTATAGCCTCTCTTATATCTTGAGTTAGAAGCTCTGTAGAGAGCTCCTGCTCCATCCCTTCAGATACCCTCTCCAATGCAAAAAGAGCCTCCCTAAGAGCATCGTAATGTCTAATATTAGAGACCAAAGTTGAATAGGAGGCTCCGCTGTAGTTGCGCTGGTTCTCTAAGAGCAGTTTTTGCAACTCCTCTATTCCCGCCCCCTTTTTGGCCGATATTGCAACAATACCCAAATGGTTTAAAGAGTATTTTTGAGTAACCTCTCTAATTGTTGCAAGTTCTTCTTCAAGTAGGGTGGGGGAGAGCTTGTCGCTCTTGTTGAGCACCACTATCACCTCTTGCCCTCTCTTAACTATAGATGCCAACTGTTTGGTGGCAGCTTCGAAGTTTTCTGGCCTTTCGCCATCTAAAAGGAGCAATATTATAGAGGCCTCTGCAATCTTCTTAAAAGTTCTCTCAATACCAATTATCTCTATCTGTTCGCTGCTCTCTCTAATGCCCGCCGTATCTATAAAACGGAAACCTACACCCTCTATATTTATATATCCCTCAATATAGTCGCGGGTAGTACCATGAATATCGGAGACAATTGCCCGCTCTTCCTTTAGCAGATTGTTAAGCAGGGTACTCTTTCCGGTGTTGGTAGCCCCTGCAATAGCTATAGGAATGCCGTTTTTAATTACATTGCCGTACCGGAAAGATTCAATTAGAGTTCCTATATGGTCTATCACACCATCTAAAAGGGTTCGCAGATGGGTGCGGTCGGCAAATTCAACATCCTCTTCGGCAAAATCAAGCTCCAGCTCCATTAGTGAAACCAAATCTAAAAGGGAGGAGCGCATCTGTGCCAACTCTTTAGAAAAGCCCCCCTTCATCTGATTGATAGCAATACGGTGTGAAGCTTCATTTTCAGAAGAGATTAGATCGGCAACAGCTTCGGCCTGCGCCAAATCTAACTTTCCATTTAAAAAGGCTCTTTGAGAAAATTCCCCAGGGCGGGCAGGCCTCGCTCCGCTCTCTACCAAAAGTAGAAGAATCTCTTGCTGAATATAGCTTGAGCCGTGGCAAGAAATCTCTACCATCTCTTCGCCGGTGTAGGAGTTGGGCGCTCTAAAGAGCGAAACCAACACCTCATCTAAGAGCTCCTCTCCTTTATAAATTGAGCCAAAACGCACTCTATAACCGGGGCTCTCCTCAATTGGAGCCTCACTTTTTGGTACAAAAATAGAGGCAACTGTTTCAATAGCCTTTGGGCCACTCACTCTTATAACTGCAATGGCACTCTTCCCTTCAACGGTAGAGAGGGCGCAAATTGTATCGTCAAAAAGATTTTTCATAGCTTTTTTTCTCTAAAAGTAGAACATTTTCAAGATGATGGGTATGAGGAAACATATCTACCGGCTGCACCTTTACAATATTGTAGTTATCTACCATAAGAGCTGTATCTCGCGCCTGTGTAGCGGGATTACAGCTTACATAAATTATCTTTTGTGGGGCGCACTCCGCTATAACTTTAGCTACATCGGGGTGAATACCGGCTCGTGGGGGGTCTAAAACTATAATATGGGGGTGGCCATGCTCTTCAATAAATTGGGGAGTTAGAATTTTACGCATATCACCGGCAATAAAGGTGCTATTGGAGATCCCATTTAACTCTGCATTTATTTTGGCATCGGCCACAGCCTCTTCTACATACTCTATTCCAACCACTTTTTGGGCTTTAGAGGCTAAAAATAGCGCGATAGTTCCAGCACCGGTATAGAGGTCGTATAACACTTCATTACCCTTTAATGAGGCCATCTCTCTCACAATCTTATAGAGATTATAGGCTTGTGCCGAATTGGTCTGAAAGAACGACTTTGGCGCTATCCTAAAGCGTAACCCCTCCATCTCTTCAAAGATATGGCTATTACCGCTCCAGTTGTAGGAAGGAAGATCGGCAATGGAGTCGTTTTGTTTCTCGTTTATAATCCAATTTAGAGAGGTTATTGAGGGGAACTCTCTCTCTAAAGCGGCAAGGAGAGCCTCTCGCTCCCTTTTCATCTCTTTGGCAAAGACCACTATAACCATCACCTCACCAATAGAGGTGGTGCGTACAACAATAGTTCTTAAGAGACCCTCCTGCCTCTTAAGATCAAAAAACTCTAAATTGTTATCTAAAGCATACCCTTTTATAAAGAGTCTAATTGCATTTGAGGGTTCGGGTTGAAGATGACACTCTTTGATGTCCAGCACTTTATCGAAATGGCCGGCAATATGGAACCCCAATCCAACTCTCTCATTGGGTGTGAGTTCTCCCTCTGCTGCTAAATCTTCTATCCAGCGGCGACTACTAAATGTAAACTCCAATTTATTGCGGTAGTGGGTACTCCTCTCCGAACCTAAAATAGGAGAGATAGGGGGCAATTGCAACCCACCTATACGGCCAAGTTGATCTTCTACCTGCTGCTCTTTAGCTTTCAATTGCAAAGGGTAGGGGAGGTGTTGCCATTTGCACCCGCCGCAAAGGCCAAAGTGGTCGCAAAAGGGTTCTACTCTATCGGGTGATGGAGTTACCAAACGGGTAATAAACCCCTCCATAAAACTCTTTCTACTCTTGGTAACCCTCACATTAACAATATCGCCGGGAATAGCATTGGAGATAAAGAGAACCTGCCCATCTATCTTTGCTATTGCTTTTCCCTCTGCTGCAATAGACTCTACTTGAATATTGTAGAGTTCTTCTCCTCGTTTAATTTTTTTCACTCTAAAACTTCTACTCTATTAGTTGCTGTAAGTTGCTAAAATAACTTATTTATTGCCTATTTGTAACAAATATTGCGATTATGTTGTAATTTAGCTATTGTCATGAATAGTAGATTTACCGTTACACTATTAGTGCTGTTGCAGTTGCTCCCACTACTTCTTTTTGGAGTAGATGAGAATATAATATCAATACGGGGTAGGGTAAGCGACTCAAATAGTGGTAGAGCAATGGCTTTTGCCACAATTGCACTAAAGGGAAGTTCTGTAGCTATTGTGGCTAATAATGAGGGAATTTTTACATTAAAATTGCCAAAAAAAAATATAAATGACACTATAGTTGTCTCATTTTTAGGATATAAGAGCAATTATATTCCAATTTCTGCTCTTTATGGCAATTTGAACCAAATAGAGCTGTCACCCACTTCACTTCTTCTTGATCCAGCCCTTGTGATACCTCAAGAGCCATTGGCTATTATAAAGATGGCACTCTCTAAAATTAAGGAGAACTATGGGGGCGAGTGGTTGCAAATGAGCTCTTTTTATCGTGAAACTGTACAAAAAAAAGAACGCTATATATCTATAAATGAAGCCCTTTTAAGTATCAACAAAGCTCCTTACAACACCTTTAGAAACGATCGTGTTGCTCTCTACAAGGGGCGTGGCAACCATAGTGCCAGTAGGAGCGATACCATTATTGTAAAATTACAGGGGGGGCCGCTCTCGGCTCTTCAGATAGATGTGGTAAAAGAGCCCTTTTTATGGGTAGATAGTAGAGAGATTGAGTTTTTTTACCAATTTTCTATGGGAGAGCCCGCTACAATAGACGATAAGCTCTTTTATAGAATAGATTTTTTGCCTCTGCCACATATAAAAGAGATTTTATTTAAAGGAACACTCTTTATAGATCCGCACTCTTTTGCAATAGGTAGAATTCAATTTTCTATGAATGTAGAGAGGCGAAAAGATGCTACAAATATCTTTATTGTAAAGAGTCCTCCAGGGGTCAAATTTGAGATTTTAGGAGCAAACTATGTGGTAAACTATCGCAAAAGCAATTTAGAGCAATATAGGGCAGATAGAGAACACAATTATGGCAATTGGCATTTTGACTACTCCAAGAGCGAACTTCAATTTTCTGTAAAGTGGCCCAAAAGGTGGTTTAGCAGCAGCTACACAATTAAGACCGAAATGGCAGTAACAGATCTTTCAAAGACTCTTAATCCAATTGCCTCCAGCCAAACTATTAAAGCGAAGGATATTATCTCTTATAGAGTTGAAGATTATTTAGATCCCAATTTCTGGGGCAACTATAATAGTATAGAACCCGAAGCGCCAATTGAGAGGATTATTGAAAAGATTGCCAAATCGTTAAGAAAATAGTATTTGTTACACAATTTATATTATGTTAAATAAACAAATGGCCAAACCCCTACCAGAACGAATGCGCCCAACAACCATAGAGCAATTTGTAGGACAGGAGCAAATAGTTGGTGAAGGGTCGATTTTGAAAAAGATGTTGGAGAGCGGCCATATCACCTCATTTATTTTGTGGGGTCCCCCTGGTGTTGGAAAAACAACTTTGGCAAGAGTTGTTGCCTTACATCTCAAACGACCGTTTCACCAAATCTCTGCTGTCCATTCTGGTGTAAAAGAGTTAAGGGAGATAATTGAGAAATCTGGAAGAGAGTCGCTCTTCTCAAAAGTTCCTCCACTACTCTTTATAGACGAAATTCATCGTTTCAATAAAGCTCAACAAGACTCACTACTTGGTGCTGTTGAGGAGGGAAAAATTGTTCTTGTAGGAGCCACAACAGAAAATCCCTCTTTTGAGGTGATTACCCCCCTCCTATCGCGATGCCATATTTTTGTATTAAAACCTTTAGATAGTAAAGAGCTTGATATTCTAATAGATAGGGCAATTAAAGAGGATATTTTACTCTCTTCTAAAAAGATTGAAATTGAAGAGCGAGAAGCACTCTATCTACACTCTTCGGGAGATGCTCGTAAATTGCTTAATATCATAGATATAATAACTTCTGTAGAGTGGGATAAAGAGAAGATTGTAATAAATAACAATATTGTTACAAATCTTCTAAATGAGCATATTAATATATATGATAAGGGAGGAGAATATCACTACGATATGATCTCTGCTTTTATCAAAAGTGTAAGAGGCTCCGACCCTAATGGGGCACTCTATTGGATGGGTAGAATGTTAAACGGGGGTGAAGATCCCCTATTTATAGCTCGACGATTGATAATTTTGGCCGCAGAAGATATTGGTTTAGCCAATCCCAATGGCCTACTTCTTGCAAATAGCGCTTTCGATGCAGTTAATAAAATTGGAATGCCCGAAGCCAGAATAGTTCTTTCACAAGCAGCTATCTATCTTGCCACATCGCCCAAAAGCAATAGTGCCTACATTGCAATAGATGCTGCAATAGAGGAGAGTAGAAAAAGTGGCAATCTGCCGGTACCGCTTCATCTTAGAAATGCTCCAACAAAATTGATGAAGGAGCTCAAATATGGCGAAGGGTACAAATATGCCCACTCATACCCCGGTAACTTTGTAGAGGAGAGTTTTCTTCCACCCCAATTAGAGGGAGCGATCTTCTATACTCCGGGCAACAATAGAAGGGAGAGGGAGATCCAAGAGCGATTGGAGAGGGAGTGGAAGGTCTATGCCAACCTTAGCGAAGATAAAAAGGATTTAAACAGCAAATTGTAATAAATATAGAGATGAAATTGAATAATATTGAATTTTTAGAGCAAACCAAAGAGGATAGTTTCTATCTTATAGCTGGCCCCTGTGTAGTGGAAGAGGAGGAAAAGACATTTGAAATTGCATCACATATCAAAAAGATTACCAGCTCCTTAGGAATTCCATTTATCTTTAAAGCCTCTTATAGAAAGGCAAACCGTACCCGTAGCGACTCCTTTTCTGGATTGGGCGACATCAAAGCTCTTCAGATCCTTGAAAAAGTTCGTAGAGAGTTGCAGGTACCAATTTTAACAGATATACATAACTCTCCCGAAGCGGTGATGGCGGCATCATTTAATGTAGATATACTACAAATTCCTGCCTTTCTATGCCGTCAAACAGATCTCTTGGAGGCTGCTGCCAAGACAGGCAAATATGTAAATA
>Ga0265293_10007051_pt1 | contig 17546 bp, 13 predicted proteins | sample Munlanlewell138R_FD_192505 | JGI IMG/M metagenome (GOLD analysis project Ga0265293, IMG submission 192505) | Leachate microbial communities from a municipal landfill in Southern Ontario, Canada - Leachate well 138R | ecosystem: Engineered > Solid waste > Landfill > Unclassified | place: Canada...
CCTGAAAAAAAGATTTCCAAAGCAGCGCTATATTGGAAACTATTTAGCTCAACTTTTATTTTAAGTGCTTTCACGGTAGGAGGTGGCTATGTCATAGTCCCTCTCATGCGCAAAACCTTCGTTGAGAAACTGCATTGGATTGAAGAGAATGAAATGATGGATCTCATTGCCATTGCCCAAAGTGCGCCGGGGCCAATTGCTGTAAATACATCAATTTTAGTTGGGTATAAAATAGCACATGTCCCTGGAGCTTTAGTTACGCTATTAGGGACAATCCTACCACCACTTATTATCCTCACCCTCCTCTCCTACGTCTATAGTGCCATAAAAGATAACCGTATTGTAAAAACTCTATTTTTTGGCATGGGCATTGGTGTCGCAGTGGTAATCCTGGATGCAGTAACCTCAATGGCAACAACAATAGTCACCACTAAAAAAATACTACCAATTATTCTTATGGTATTGGCCTTCATAGCTACGTACATACTCAAATGGAATATTGTCATTATTATAATTAGCTGTGCCATAATTGGAATTATTGCAACTATGCTTCCATTTGTTTGCAAGAAAAATCCTCCTAAAGAGGGAGGTAACAGATGATTTATTGGCAATTGTTTTGGAGTTTTATTCAAATAGGTTTGTTCAGTTTTGGGGGTGGTTATGCTGCCCTCCCCTTAATTCAAAAACAGGTTGTAACCGTCCACGGGTGGTTAACCATCCAAGAATTCTCAGACGTAGTGACCATCTCGCAAATGACTCCCGGTCCCATCTCCTTGAACGCAGCTTCTTTTGTGGGCACGCGCATTGGGGGAGTTGCAGGGGCTGTTGTAGCCACTGTGGGTAACGTCCTCCCCTCTTTAATCATTGTTTTAACATTAGCGTGGTTTTATTTCCGTTATCGTAGTCTAAAGGTGATGCAGGGAGCTTTGTATGGCTTACGCCCTGCAGTTGTTGCTCTCATAGCTTCGGCTGGGTTAGCAATTCTCTTTCTGGCGTTATTTGGTAAAGCAGAATTACCCATATCTTCTGCTGACATTTCTTGGTTTGCGGTAATTATGTTTGTGTTAGCCTTTATTTACGTTAGGGTTAAAAAACCAAACCCAATTATTATCATTGCGTTATCGGGAGGGATTACAGTTCTTCTTGGACTTATCGGAATTCCAATTTAATCAACAAAAAATGTTCCTTCTCAATTTAGAGTATGTTTTATCTAGTATTTTAGGGACAATGGGTTCGGGATATTGTTCAAACTAAAAAGATGCTAGAATAGGGGCAACAACACACATCGTTAGAATGAGGAGGTTTTACACAATGAATACACCAAGTACAAAAATACAACGGGCTTTGGTAACTGGCGGTTCTCGTGGCATCGGCTTTCATATAACAGAAATGTTAATAAAGCAGGGAATTGATGTCTGTATAGCAGGAAGAAATAGCGAACACCTTGAAAATGCCAGAAAAAAACTGACTGCAGATGATGAGGCGAATCAACTTCGAGGTAAAGTCTATATTGTCCCTATTGATTTAGAAAAGCCAGATGCTCCGCAAAAACTGATCCAAACTGCCGGTGAAAAATTGGGTAGCCTTGATCTACTTGTAAACAATGCTGGCATATCCCTTAACCTACCTCTAGAAAAAACCACCATCCAAGATTGGGACAGAGTTATGCACATCAATGCTAGAGCACCCTTCTTTTTATGCCAAGAAGCGCTTCCTTGGTTACGAAAATCAGCAGCCCCGACTATTATCCAAATAGCATCGGTTGTTTCCCATGCAGGATACGAATTACAAAGTGCCTACTCAGCTTCTAAACATGCCCTTTTAGGTTTTACCAAAGCTTTTGCTAAAGAGGTTCAACAAGAAGACATCCGCATTTACACACTCTCTCCTGGAGGTGTTGCAACGAAAATGATCGATTCCGTTAGGCCTGACCTCGATCAGGAAGATCTCATTGATCCCCAAGAAATTGCCAATATGATCTGGTTTCTGCTCACTCATCGCCGTAATGCCATGATTGATCATATAACAATGCGGCGAGTTAAAAAAACTGCTTGGATCTAAAAGCTTTATTAGTTCCATATTATCTTGTTTCCAATTGCTAGGTTAGCAGAAACCTTGCATGTGTGATTTGAAACCTTAGCAAGCTCAATAATGAAAAAAGAACGCCCTAGCACTCCCTAATTTGAGAGTGCCAAGGTGTCTACATGCCTAGCATTCACATCTCAATAGATTCAAACATACTATAGAATGCATCTGTTCCCTTTATAACAAAGGTACCTTTTTTTATTTCTGCAGCTCTCGGGGCCGAAGAAGTTACACAGACACCACGCGTGCACAGTATTCTCCTTGTAAATTGACTAAATTCCTCAATAAACTGCTCAGGATCTGGATAAAGGCGGGTAATTGGGTAGGTAAATAGCTTGAGCATCTCTATGGCATAGCTGCGAACGGGTATCCAATCGTTGCCTTTGTAATAGAGGATCCAACAAAACGAATTCATTAACGTAAAGGAGAGATCGTAGTCTAGGTCTAGGTGATTAGTAAACAGATTTTCCACAAACAAACACAACCCGTCCTCTTCGATCTCATCGATATAATCCTTGCCAGTGATTAGTTCAAATTGTTTGTGCGTCTCGCTATTTTCATTGAGCTTGAAGATCTTCGAGTTACAGAGTCCCGAAGTGAAACGATGTCGTAATGCTGGCGGTGGTACCGGCCATCCAGATAATTCAAAACTCTTGTCCTTAGGGGCTACAGTGAAAGAGGGCACATTTTTCTCATACTGCTTCTCGACTACCTGGATAACTGCTTTTGCCTCCTCTATATCAAGGTCCTCTTGCTTGCAAAAAGCTTGCACATCAAAAGCTTTTCCACTATTTTTAGCCTGCATATACTGCTTCAAAAGCAGATTGGTCTTTTCAAGATCCGCATCCTTTTCATCAGGTTCCTCTGAAAGTTTATGGAGCTCTTTGAATTGGTTCCAGGGTACCGAGAAGTCCATTTTGCCTAGTACCAGAAGTAGGCTCATTGAGAAAGAAATAGCGGGTTTTTTGGGTAAAGCAAGTTCAGGGTAGGATTTATTCAGCAGTGAAGCAAAGAGACGATAAGAATCCTCTGTGTTGGCGTGTAATCCCATTTCTCCCGTTGTATTCTCTCGGTAGATAGTAGCTCCCATTATGGGGAGGTCAATTGTAACCATTTCATCAGGCAAACTCTCATCCATTTCCTGAATAGAATATTGTATTTGCGTTCCCAACTGTTTTGTTTTCCAGACACCTTTCAGACGCGAGATATCAAAAGTGGGAAGAGTAAATTGGTGCCAGATGTATTTCATCTGATGCTCGTTATGCATGACCACGGGCATGGTAGAAATTTCATCAAGCATGAAAAATTTGCTATAATGGTTGTTTATTACCGTATCCAAACTAGAGTCACTTTCAAAAAGTGAGCAATAAAAAAGAAGATCAGAAGGAAACAGTGAGTTAAACCTGAGTATCCCTACTGTTTGCAAGCACTCTCCATTAGGGAGCATGAGACAAAGGTAGTGTTTATTTCGGGTAGTTCCCTCTTTTTGCATGCCACAGATCCCCGGGGAGTACAAGAGATGGGTTTTTTGCGTTAACAAATCTTCAATTTTTAAAAAGTCATCTTTTAGAATCTCCTTAACGGCAAAAAAGCACCAGAAAGCTGGCTGCTTGTACCAAAAAGAGAGTACTTGCTTAGCTCTAGAAGTGAGAAAAGCATCATTGGTAGTATGCATCCATTTGATAGTTTTTGGGTTGGTGAGGACAAGCGAGATAAGATAGTTAGCTGCACTCTGACTGCCGTATTCGGCAGGATATCTACCATCATCATCAAACGAGAGAATTTTCTTGAGAGGTTTGCGGAGACTAGCCTTTTCTCTGCCCCACTCCATGATTAAGTACTCTACTCCATCAAACCCCTTACTGAAGGTTTGAACAACTTCTTTGATCTCTTCATAATTATACATACCGCCATGTTATCTGATGTCTGAAGGAAAGAGCAAGGCGAATATTTTAAATTCTTTTTAATTTCTTATTTTTTAACACTACTTGGTCTGTGCACCTTTGTATAAAACCTTGTTTCTAGTTACAATGTAAATATGGAACCAACCGATATTATCATGATCTATGGCACAGATGCCTTTGAGATGACGAGCGCACTATTAAAATATAGTGATATCTCCACATTAGTTCCAAAAACAGCTTCCATTGTTTTAAAACCCAACTTAGTGGTTGCGGCTTCACCGGAAGAGGGAGCCACAACGCATCCGGAAATTGTAGAAGCGATTATCGTCTACTTACGCAATAATGGGTATGAGGATATCAGTATTGTTGAGAGCTCTTGGATAGGCGATAGTACAGATCGCGCATTCAAAGTTCATGGCTATCATAAATTTGTCAAAAAGTATGGAGTAACTTTAGTCGATGTTAAACGCGATAGGTATGAGACCATAACCGCTCATGGTTATACTATTGAAATGTCTAAAACCATCATGGAAAGTGATTATTTGATTAACCTTCCTGTTTTAAAAGGGCATTGTCAAACCACCATAACGTGCGCGTTAAAAAACATGAAGGGATGCATCTCGGACCGCAGCAAGCGCCAATTTCATACCTGGGGATTGCATACCCCCATAGCAGTCCTTAACACAATTCGAAAACCAGATATCACCATCGTCGATAGTATACAAGGTGATTTAGATTTTGAAGAAGGGGGTAATCCTGTTCAAACTAACCGTATGTTTGCCGGGTGTGACCCTGTTCTCGTTGATACCTTTGGAGCTAGCCTGATGGGCTTTGAAGTCCACCAAATTCCCTATTTACAACAAGCTGAACTGTATGGAGTTGGTACAACAGATCTTTCTCAAGTCCAATATAAAGCATTGAATAAGGATCTAACAGGAGAAGAGTATCGACCTAGTGGCCGGGTCCAAGAACTCGCCACGTATATTCGTCCCTCTTCAGCTTGCAGTGCTTGTTATGGTAATTTGATCCATGCCCTAGCCCGTTTAGATGAGCAAGGATTATTAGATAAACTTCACCGAAAAATTTATATTGGCCAAGGCTATAAAGAGAAAACTAGTACGGAGTTGGGCGTTGGCATTTGCACTAATAAATTTTCACATAGCTTACCAGGGTGTCCTCCTAAAGCTTTAGATATGTTGCAATTCATGAAAGAACATCTCAAAGATTAATCACTTCTTATATCAATACATCTCTAGTTCTCGAAATATCCAATTTCATTAATATATTTATTATGCATAATTTCAATAAATAAACTTTTATCTATTGACTTAATATTCTTATTTCAGTATTCTTTGTATTGAAATTCAGTTATTACGATTAATAATGTGATTTAAATAATATTAATAATGTCTTGGAGGATATTATGAAGAATACAGGGCAAACAAAAGAAGTGAAGGCAATTCCCGAGGCTTTTGTTGGAGAACAGGAGCTGGAACAGTTAATTACCCGGGTTAAACGGAGCCAGGCTTTGTTCGCGACTTATACCCAACAGCAAGTCGATGCAATTTTTAGAGCAGCAGCTATTGCAGCTAATGAAGCTCGCATAAAATTAGCTAAACTCGCTGTAGAAGAGACTGGCATGGGAATTATTGAAGATAAAGTGATCAAAAATCATTTTGCCAGTGAATTTATCTTCAATAAATATAAAGATACTAATACCTGTGGTATTATCGAAGACGATCGTGTCTTTGGCATAAAAAAAATAGCTGAACCGATTGGAGTTGTTTGTGGTATTATTCCAACAACAAACCCCACATCTACCGCTATCTTTAAATCTCTGATTGCCTTAAAAACACGCAATGCAATTATCTTCTCCCCGCACCCACGAGCTAAAGAATGTACTTGTGAAGCTGCTCGTATTATTAGAGATGCAGCAGTAGCAGCAGGTGCTCCAAAAGATATTATCGGTTGGATTGAAGAACCGTCAATTGAGAAAACTGATTACCTGATGAAAAATCCAGCCATAAATATCATCTTAGCCACTGGCGGGCCGGGCATGGTCCACAGCGCCTATTCGTCCGGCAAACCTGCCATCGGCGTTGGAGCAGGCAACACACCCGCCTATATTGACAAAAGCAGTGACATTAAAATGGCCGTTAGTTCAATCCTCATGTCTAAAACATTTGATCATGGGGTCGTGTGTGCCAGTGAACAAGCCATAATCTGTCACGAAGAGGTTTACGAAGCATGTAAGACAGAGCTTACTGCACGGGGAGCTTATTTCTTAAGTCCGGCAGAAACAGCGAAGATGCGCGCTATTATTTTGGATCCAGTACGAAAAACAGTAAATCCCAAGATTGTGGGACAACCTGCCACTAAAATTGCTGAGTTAGCTGGCTTCACTGTTGCCAAAAATACCAAGGTATTAATTGGAGAAGTTACTGATATTACGGCCCAAGAACCATTTGCTCACGAAAAACTGAGTCCTTGTTTAGCAATGTACAAGTGTGCCTCCTTCGAAGAAGGTACCGAGATGGCTAAAGGTCTTGTAGAGATGGGCGGATTTGGACACACCTCGGTCCTCTACATTGACGAGAACGAACAAGAAAAAATTGATATATTTGGGAAAGCTGTTAAAACAAGTCGTGTATTAGTCAATATGCCCTCTTCCCAAGGAGCCATTGGCGATATCTATAACTTCCGTCTTGAGCCCTCGTTAACACTTGGTTGTGGTAGCTGGGGTAATAACTCCATCTCCGAAAATGTCGGCCCAAAACATTTGATGAATATTAAAACTGTAGCCGAAAGGAGAGAAAATATGATGTGGTTCAAACTGCCGCCAAAAGTATATTTCAAGTATGGATGTCTCCCAACGGCTCTACAAGAACTGAAAGGGAAAAAACGGGCTTTTATTATTACCGACTCTTACCTTTTTACCAGTGGCATGGTGGACAAAATAACCCAACCCCTAGAGGCCCTAGGAATTGAATGTGAATGCTTCCACCAAGTTAAACCGGATCCAACCTTAGAGACCATAACTAAAGGTATGGAATTAATGAACTCCTTTAAACCCGACGTCCTCATCGGCCTTGGCGGAGGATCTCCGATGGATGCCGCTAAGATTATGTGGTTATTGTACGAACATCCTGAAGTGAAATTTGATGACTTGGCACTTCGCTTTATGGATATTCAAAAAAGAATTTATGGCTTCCCTAAGATGGGAGAGAAAGCAGAGCTAGTCTGTATCCCAACTACTAGTGGTACTGGTAGTGAGGTTACTCCGTTTGCTATTATTACTGATGACAAAACTGGCTTAAAATGGGCAATCGCTGACTACTCACTCACACCAACCATGGCTATTGTTGATAGTGAACTAGCAATGACCCAGCCAAAAGCCTTAACCGCAGCCTGTGGTATCGATGTACTCACCCATGCTATTGAGGCTCTCGCATCGACGATGTCCACGGATTATACTAATGGATTGGCATTAGAGGCTATTCGAATTATCTTTAAGTACTTACCTAACGCCTATCATCATGGGAAGACGGATAAGAAGGCACGAGAGAAAGTGCACACTGCTTCGACCATGGCAGGTATGGCTTTTGCTAACGCCTTCTTAGGAGTGTGTCACTCGATGGCCCATAAACTTGGAGCAGCTTTTCATATACCGCACGGCATGGCCAATGCATTGCTCCTTAGTAATGTGATTCGGTTCAATGCCACTGAGACACCCACCAAACAGGCGGCCTTCCCGCAGTATGAGTATCCTTCCGCTATCTCTCGCTATGCTCGAGCAGCCGACTATATCAACATGGCCGTAAACGATATGACCAATACGTCTTTGATTACGCTCTCCCCCGGTGCTACCATGACAGATAAAGTTGAGGCACTGATAGTAGCAATTGATAAGCTAAAAGCAGAGGTGGGAGTACCTGCATCCATCAAAGATTGGGGCGTACCAGAAGAAGAGTTCCTCGCGCTTGTCGATGAATTATCGGAAAGAGCGTTCGATGACCAGTGTACTGGAACAAATCCACGCTACCCGTTAATATCGCAGATCAAACAACTGTACCTCGATTCCTACTACGGTAACTCATGGACTGAATAACAAATACTTTGCCGCTTAGGTCTTTAAGACTTAAGCGGCAGTTTTTTCTATAATTAGGTGGTAGGCTCCACACTAATCTGCAAGTCCCAAACCGTGGTTTCATGAGCCGGAAAAACTTTTCCCATTCCAAACTCCTTAGCTAAGCTAGGAGCATCCATGCCACTTGTTGCTGGCTCAATACCTATATTCATTTGCCCCTCCCACCCTTTTTCATTTTTCCATATTCCCACATAGGGAGTAATTTCTGAGTCAAAGTCAACATGAATAGCAATCGAGTTTTGCTTATCGATTATTGAGCAACGACTAAAGACTGTAGAAGGAGAGAAATAGTATTTAGCACACGAGCGAGAATTAGGGTTAAACACCGCTACATCCTCCCATGCAGCGGAAGGAATTGTATATGTATATCGCTTGCCAAAGGCTTTTTCTCCTAAGGCTGAATTTTCCATGGCATTTATAATTTCGACGGAGGGTAAATTAACTTCTAGAAACATTCCTGGGCGCATAGCAAATAGTGCATGGGCAGCCCAAAGACCACGAAATGGGGCTTCTGATTTATTGGTAAGGGCATAAGCTACCTGAATTCCATGGTTATGTATTTTAATACTTTTTTCTAATAAACACGAAAAATCGGTGAGTTCAATGCTACTTAAACACTCACTTGGTGAAATTGAATGACATTCCCATGCTCTATACCAAACGTCACCATGGTCCTGAATCGATGTTGTTTCTCCAGAATCCCAAATGTATTCTTCGGCTAAAATTGATGGGAACATATCATCAAAACCTGTCGAATCCTCACTCGTAAATCCATGCAAAGGATTAGGTTTCGACTGATACTTTTTCCCTGGTAGCTGTGATAACAATTCTAATTTAAGTGGTTTGTAAAGTATGGAGGCAATTTTTGCTCCTCGATTTGGTAAAATCACAACCTCATATAGATCAGATTGTAGACTTATCGCATCTTCTCCTTTAAAAGTTACCCTCATATTTTTGCGCAGTCCTTTAATATCCTTGTCGAATGGTGTCAACCATTGCGAAGAAATTTTCTAGTGGAGTATCTAACTGAACGTGGTGAGTTGGTCCAATAATTAAACCCCCATTGTGCCCCAAAGTTTGTAATCGAGTTTTCACCTCATCTACAACATCTTGTGGGCTTCCAAAAGGGAGGGTGTGTTGTTCATCTATACTGCCCCAGAAACAGAGTTGATCCCCATATAATCGTTTTACCTCTGCTGGATCCATACTCGCCGGTTGAATCGGATTTAACACATCTAGCCCAATCTCAATCAAATCGGGAATTATGGGAAAAATGTTGCCATCGGAATGGTACGCAATTTTTAGTTTAGGGTTTAACTCTTTTAATTCCCGTATAATCTTAGCCATTCTTGGCTTAAAGATGGTACGCCACATGTCTGGTGAAATAATCATATTGTGCTGAGCACCGACATCATCACCCAGCCAAATCATATCAACTCCTAGATTCACCAAATGTTTGGCAGCCTGAAGGTGGTACTGCATAGGAATATCGAGGATATGATTGGCTAAGTCTGGATCTAAAATAAAATCCATGAGCAATTGATCCAAGCCACGTAATGCCCAGGCAGTTTCAAAGATAGTAGTTACTGTAACACCAGTAATCCAATACTCTTCGCCATACTCTTTAATAAGTTTGATTGTATCACGATATAAAAATTCGCGGTCAGGGTCGGGAACTTTATATCGATCAATAGCAGAATCTTCAGCCAAAGGATGCCCCACAATCTCGGTATAGTGGCCATCGCCGAAGGGGGTAGTATATTTAGCACGCCGCCAACCTATGCCCCATTCATCAGTGTAGGCATCTTTTTCCCCATAATAGCTATTAGCCCAACCAACTGAAGACAAGAGAACATCTTGGTCCAACGCTAATTCTAGCGCCATGGTGTTACCTCCACCATGTGGGTTATGTTCTTCTTCTGTTATACCTAGTTTTTCAGCTAAGCGTGAAGCAAATTCAGGGGTGAAGCTTATTTGCATCGGAGGGCGGTCAGGTGTCTCATGCTGTAAAGCTTTTATTACACGTTCCTTATGGGTCATAATTACCTCTTCTCAACGTCGATTTTTCTTAAACGATTCAACCATTGCATACGCATTTTCCGCACTGGTATTACTTAATACATTGTGGATGGAAGAAAATACATATCCTCCACCTCTAGCTGCTATCGAAAGAGTATGCTCCACTTCATTGGAGACCTGTGTTGGAGTTCCAAAGGGAAGCGTTTTTTGAGTATCTATACCACCACCCCAAAAAACCAGTTTTTTACCAAACTCTGCTTTTAATTCTCTGAGATCCATATTTTTGGCCGTCCATTGGACTGGATTAAGGATATCGACGCCACAATCAACAAAATCTTGAATAATCGGGCGAATTGAACCACAACAATGAAAATGAGTTTTCCAAGAGGTGTTGGCATGCACCCACCCATTCAACTCCGCAAAAGCTTCTTTATAAAATTCTCTAAAATGTTCTGGAGACATTAATAAGGCAGCCTGAGTACCAAAGTCAGTACAACTGATATTAATTACGTCAATCCTATCCTCAATTGATTCTTTAAGTAATGCAAGATTTTTTAGGGCAACTTCCTTTTGAGCAGCAATCACCTTTTTGATATAATTTGGGTAGAGATAATGAGCCATCATCCAATCTTCAAAACGCCGTATTCCTTGAGGATGTAATTCAAAAGGCCCTGGAAGCACCCCTGCATCACCAAAGCCACCTCCTCCGAAGGCTAATATAATAGCTTTATCTGTGTTTGCGCGCAATTTGAGAGACTCTTTACGGAAATAGTCAGTAACAGATGCAGTATAGACACTGAAGTTATCAGCAAAGTCAGCCACCGGATCGCGCTCTTCAATAACTAGATCATCCATTGGGGGAACTCTGTCTAAAGGATCAAAAAAACTCCCGCCACTCGGCATAAAGCCCGAAGGATCGACTGATGTATTGTCTTGGGGGTATATAAAAGTTGCCCCATCTTCATTTGTCTTATGGGCAAATTTTCCAGGCATGAGAACAGGGGTTCCATCAGGCATCTCCCAAGGAGTAGTTTCTCCATCAAAAGGAGATCCAAAGAGAGTTGTCGGTCCATACAGACCCACGATATCTACATCAATCCAATCGGCTAATTCTTGATCAATTTCCCCCAACATCTGTAAAGGTTCAATGATACGGATAGGCCGATCTTCGAGACCTAGTAATCGCCGTAACCGATAAATCACTGAAGCATTCATCCCTGTTTGACCAGTCCCGCCAAAATCGATGGGAATCCAATCTGGTTTTTCATGATGGAGCACGCTCATTAAGTTTTCCCGTTTTGTCATTTCATCCTTTCCTTGTGGTCAAATGTGGAGATATCTCGTCTCTACGCCGTCTAATTCGATCAACATCAATCGGATATGTTCCATATTCATGGACAGTCGCATACATTGTTTCAATATTAAGTAAGGGTATCTGCTCATGAACTTCGCTAGAAGATCCAATGCAAATACGTCCTTTAGGGCCAATTTTCTCAATCAGTTCAAGCGTTTCATCTTCAACGTCATAACGATTGCCATAGGGTAACGTTACCGCACAACAGACATTTCCAAAATAAGAAGTTTGTGGATACTCTTCGAAAATTGTAAAAATATCATTACATCGATTGCGTTCAATCGGGTTTATTCCTTCAGCTTCTAACTCATCTAGGATTAATTTAAGAAGTTGTCCATACTGCCCATCAGAATGAAAAATAAAGACGCCATCTTGGCTACGGATTGGCTTTGCAAATCTTCTCCACCAGTGTAGCAAGTTGTCTCGTATAAAAGAGGGGTTAAAGATCGGGCCATTTGATCCAGCTATATCCTCGCCCATAAATTGCACAGGCACTGCACCAGGTAACTCTGTGTAGGCCTGAGCCAAAGTCTCTCCATAGATCCCACAACATGTTATGATGTGTTCAACTATTTCTGGCGCGTCGTATATAAGCAAAGAAAATAATTCAATACCAACAAACGTATAGGCGTCTGTTAAAGGGCCTTCAACAGCTCCAATATAGACAACATCCTGTGCCAACATCGTCTCAAGAACATTACTCATAAAAGGTATATACCACTCACGTACTTCTTGTTTATTGGGAATCTTTGGAAGGAAGCCTTTCAATTGTTCAAGATTGGTAAACGGACGTTTTGCAATCCATGCTGTATCTCCGCCCTGCTGCACCTCCCAAGAATCTTTATCAACGCCCATAAAATGAATCCAATTATCGACTTTACTGCGCATCCAATGGTTAACAGGATCATACACAGAACGGGTCATATCAAGGCCAACACCTCTGTACGCTCTGGCGTTAAGTTCAAGAAGTTCTTCCCATTCATACGTCTTATTACGGTCATATCCTCCGTAGGCAATTAAAACTTGGCTATTGTCGACATAATCATACGTCATTATCCTATCGGTATTTAATATGCCTTTTTGACGGTCTTGAAACGATACAAATTTATTAATACGTTCTATATTAGTCATTAAAGAGTTCCCTTTTAATTACATAAATCAAGCACTTCTGCTTTGCTCCTTGAATCTATCCATAAGTACAGCAATGAGTAAAATCATACCGCGGACAACATACTGATAGAATGTTGGAATGTTCATGAGGTTCATAGCGTTTTGCACCGTACCCATGATAAGGACACCAACTATAGCACCTTGAATTGGGGCAATCCCCCCTGAAAGAGAAACTCCACCAAGAACACAAGCTGAAATTACATCCAATGAGAATCCGACTGAAGTGTTTGGTTGGCCGCTGGTCATACGAGAAGCTAATACGACGCCGGCAAATCCAGCCATTAACCCTTGAAGGGTAAAAATTGCAATTCTAACTTTATCAACGGCAATACCAGCCAAACGGGCAGCTTCAACGTTTCCTCCTATTGCAAGAGTATTCTTTCCATAAGTTGTTTTGTTTAATAATACTCCAAAAATGACGAAACAGATAATTGTTATCCAAATGGGATTGGGAATTGAAAGTATTTGACCGTTCCCCAAACTAAAGAAGTTCTCATTCATGATACCTACTGCACTTCCTCGTGAGACAATAAAGGCCAGACCCCGAATAATTTGGCTCATTGCTAACGTGGTAATCAAAGCATTAATACCAGCTTTTGCAATAATTATTCCATTGAGTAACCCAAATATCCCTCCCCCAATTATTCCTCCTAGTACGCCAAGAACAACACTTCCCGTCATGTTGATAATCATGGCGGCTGAGACTCCACTAAAGGCTATAATATTTTCAACAGATAAGTCGAATGCCCCTGAAGCTAAACAAAACACCATGGTACAAGCAACCATACCTACCATAGAAACTGAAAGGCCCAGGCCCACCATATTTCTCCAAGTGAAGAAATAGGGGACAAAAATTGAAAGTAGTATGACTAAAACGATAAATATAAGCAGCATGCCTGAATTATCCCAGAGATATCTTGTCGTCTTCGCGATTGAATTTTTCTTGCTCATGGAAAACCTCTTATTCCTTAATTAATAATTTATTTTTGTTATCCGTTGAATTGGTAGTAAGTGCCAATTTAATTATAGTTTCTTCATCCATTTCTTCTCTATTGAGAGCTCCAACAATTTCCCCGTCCTTCATCACCAAAAGACGATCGGAGACACCCATAATCTCAGGTAAATCACTGGATATACAAATAATTGATTTCCCCTCTTCAGTAAGTCGATACATTAAATTATAAATCTCATTTTTTGTACCAACATCGATTCCCCGAGTTGGCTCATCCATCAATAAAACTGAAACATCTTCACTTAACCAACGGGCAAGAATAATTTTCTGTTGGTTTCCACCAGATAGGTTGCCAACTCTTTGATTAATTGAAGGAGTTTTAATTGAGAGAGTTTTAACAAATTTGTTAGCATTGTTAGCTTCCCAAGTTTCATCCAAGAAAATATTGAATTTCTTGTGGAGACGACGACAACTGATATTTATATTCTCACTCACATTGCGAATGGGGATAACTCCATCATATTTACGGTCTTCGGGCATGAAAACAATCCCTTCTACAATGGCATCTTTTGGTTTGTCAATTTTTAGTTTACGACCCTCTAGATGAACTTCTCCACTTTTCTTCTTGTCGGCTCCATAGAGCAAGCGCATAACTTCGCTTCTTCCTGCTCCGACCAATCCAAAAAAGCCCAGAATTTCACCTCGTTTAAGATCAAAACTTACTGGTTGTGGAATCTTCTCTCCTGATAATTCCTCTACCTTGAGAACTGTATCTCCAAGTGGACGTTCGCGGTAATTATAAATATTCTCAATATTGCGACCTACCATGTTGCTGACTAACAAATCATGGTTTACATCTTCCATATCGGTATAGGTAACAATCCGTTGCCCGTCTCTAAAGACGGTCACCTGATCACATATTTCGAATATTTCCTCCATTCTGTGGGAGACATAAATAATGGCTTTTCCTTGACTGCGCAAATTTTTTATAATTTCAAATAATCTTTGCACTTCTTTATCGGATAGAGAACTCGTCGGTTCATCGAACCCAATTATATCAGCTTCTTGTAGCAAAGCCTTCGCAATTTCAACCATCTGCCGTTGTCCGATAGAAAGATTCTTAACCTTTTCTTTAGGGTTGACCCCTTCTAACACTTCGGCTAATTGCTTTTCAGCTATTCCATGAAGTCTATTAAAATCAATAAACCCAAGACCTTTCGTGGGGAATTGCCCTAACATTAGGTTTTCAGCCACTGTCATTTCAGGTACTAAGTTCAACTCTTGATAAATCAAGGCAATCCCCGCTTGGATTGCTGCTCTTGTTGTCTTAAAATCCTGAACCTCACCTCGCAAGATGATTTGCCCCTCGTTCGCATGATATGCGCCGCTAAGTATTTTCAATAAAGTTGATTTCCCTGAACCGTTTTCTCCAACTAGTCCATGTACCTGGCCATTATTGATTGAAAACGAAACGGCATCCAACGCTTTAACGCCGGGAAATACTTTTGTTACTGATGCAAATTCAAGTACAGGTTTCATCAATCACTCTCTTTTACCTATTAGGTCCTACTAAAATTGAAATCAATGTACAGCCAAAGATTCACATTATTGTTCCTTTGGCCGTACAAGACATTACGTTATAAGCTGTTACACTCTATTCTTCCCACAGTCCGTTTTCTTTCATCTTCTCAACATAGTTACTTCTATCCATCATGACAGCTGTAGTCCATGTTACTTTAGGTGGCTCAATGCCCTTGGTAATCCAATTAAACAGCATTTCACTGGTTTCATAACCGTGTCGTTTTGGGCTAATAAGAGCTGTTGCATAAAATCCAGTTGCTTCTTTCTTCTGGAATTCAACGGTCGCTGTTCCACTACCACCGATACCGACTGAACAGATATCTTTTGCTAAGAAACCATTCCCTTCAAGTGCACGAGTCCCGCCCATAGCAGCTTCATCGTTTAATCCACCAACAAGCCAATGTTTAATTTCGGGGTGTTTAGTAACAGTAATATTTGCTGCATTAAACCCACCTTCAGTATCAGTTGTTTTTTCAGGTGATTCAAATACATTATTAGCAGGGAAACCGCGCTCTAAAAGAGCATCAGTCATACCATTAGTGCGGTCTAAAGCAGTGGGTAGTTCGTTAAAGCTTATTCGCATAAATCCTGTCTTAGCTGGATCCCACCCGCGTGCAACCATCTGGTCATACATAGTGTACCCGACCTGTTTTCCAATTTCATAGGCACTAATTCCCATGTGGGGAACTTCGGTCATTGGATTCCCGCTAGCATCAACAAATTGGTCATCAACACTAATCACTTTCATCCCATAAGTCTTTGCCTTTGCCATAATAGAAGGTCCCAATCGGACATCTGGGGTACAAATAACAAACCCGCCTGCTCCTTGAGCTTGTAGGTTATCAATCGCTGACAGTACTTTTTCTCCATCTGTAGTACCAATTTTAACTACGTCAAAACCAAGGTCTGCACCAGCTTCATCAGCAAATTTCCATTCGTTCTGGAACCATGGTTCTTCAGGCATTTTTACCAGAAATCCAATTTTGGGTGGAGCATCTTCGCGAGCTCCTTGTGCAAAGACAGACCCTACACAAATGAGAGCGATCAACAAAACAATGAGTAACTTTTTCATAAATTAAAACCCTCCTAGATTTTACGATATTAATAACATTGCAATAAATGTGCCAACAGTTATTGCTATACCCTAAAAACCATTATACCATAGAAAATAAGTCCTCGCTTTCGCGACTGCTATGATGCGAATATTCTTATTTTAATTCAATTTATCTATGCCACAATAAAGATTTAGAAACATCATGAACCTTAATTAGGTTGTTATACTTTTACTTTAAAAATTAATTAATTTTTTTAAATCTAAGTTTACATTGGCCTCAATAGAGTAAAATGGATTATAAATGTTCAAGCCGAGTTAAAAGTGTAACCCAAACTACACAACCCAAGCGAACGTCCTGAGTCAAACTGGTTACACGCAAAGGGTAAAACCTAAACCACCACTTGCGAATACAGTAAGTTAACCTTATCATATACCGTATGGATAGAAGGATTCTCATAGTTGATGATGAACGAGAGATGTGTATCTCATTGCAAAAATTATTCAATGCCCATGGAATTGGATCAGACTTTTGCACAGACGGGAAAACAGCTCAAAAGAAACTGTGCCATAACCAATATGATGTCCTCATTAGCGATTTAAGAATGAACGGTTTCACTGGTATCGATTTGCTTAAGTGCATCAGCAATAAAAAACCCCCGATAGCCACGTTTATAATTTCGGGGTATGCATCAACAGAAGTTGTTGTACAGGCGATGCGTTTAGGAGCAATAAATTTTTATGAAAAACCTCTACCATTTTCTACTCTTCTTAACGAAGTCCAACACATTCTTAACATCAAACAAAAAGAAAGCAAAAACAATAAACATAGTTTTATTGACAATCATCGTTTAATAACTTTAAACCCTAAATTCAAACATGTTATCAGTATGGCTGAAAAAGCAGCTCTTACCACTGCACCTGTTATTGTTACCGGGGAAAGTGGCACAGGAAAAGAGATCTTGAGCTCTATAATCCACTATGCTAGTGACCGTAAAGACAAACCATTCATAAAAATTAATTGCGCTGCCTTACCAGAAGCGTTATTAGAAAGCGAACTGTTCGGATATGAAAAAGGAGCTTTTACCGGTGCCCAAGAGATGCACAAGGGTAAATTTGAGATTGCTGAAGGCGGAACACTCTTCTTTGATGAAATTAGCTGTAGTTCCCTCTGACTTTTTCTAACTATCCTGTTTTTTTCTATTCCAAATATTCAATAATTCTCTATAGTTGTTCGAAATATCTTGTGTGGTGCTGAGTTCTATGCTAATGTGTAGTTAGAA
>Ga0265293_10007054_pt1 | contig 17540 bp, 16 predicted proteins | sample Munlanlewell138R_FD_192505 | JGI IMG/M metagenome (GOLD analysis project Ga0265293, IMG submission 192505) | Leachate microbial communities from a municipal landfill in Southern Ontario, Canada - Leachate well 138R | ecosystem: Engineered > Solid waste > Landfill > Unclassified | place: Canada...
AGGAATGTCTTGCCGTCGAAGACGACAAACACTGATTCTCCGCACAATCCATGCCCAAGCTTCTTTGATAGTATCCATTTCTCATGGATGCCACTCTATTCTATATATTCGCTTGCCTATAGTGCAGTGTTCTCAAGACTGACACAGTTCGTTTATATCATCAAAGATCACAGGAACCTTTTCCTTCATAGCAACTAATAGGGGGATCGCTATTTCTCTCATCTGTGGATGAGCTGTAGAAGCTGTGCGCAATTTGAAGAAATGTCTCCATTCGCGAAGATTCATTGTTACAACAATTTCAGTCTTTAAGCTATTTGGTAGAACACTACGAGCTTCTTCTGGTCTAGCTCCTGCTTCAATTAACTTGTTATATGCTTTTTCAATTAATTGCATTGTTTCAAACCATATAGCATATTTTCTCACGTCATCTTTCCAAAAAAATGGTTTAATCAAGGTCAACTCGCTTCCAAATTTGCTGTCATTATAGTTGCAGTATCTTGTGCTCTCTTGACTATAGCTGGCTATACGATGTCTCACAATCTCATGGCTAACGCCCCGATCACATATGATTAGCACCGAAATTTTTTCATGCTCTATCACTGATTCGTGACCACTGCGAATAATTCTACCAACAAAGTCTGCAGCTGAAACATCGGTGATTTTCTCTTCGCTTTTATAACAGACACGGCCAATTCTCTCGATAGATCTCAAAATTGCCTCTCCATCAATTTGGTCTAAAAATTTAAAATTTGAATCTATAATTCGCATTAATTCACCTTGCCTTTTTAAACTAAACCATGTCAGAAGATATAATATAACAGCTATCTCCTGCTGTAGAATAATTTGAATAATTGTAGACTAACGCAGGCGCATAACTTAATTGTATAGATGGATTTTCCAAAGCTGCGAAAGCAACTCCTAGAGTAGATATCTTATTATTTAGCGGGATGATTACAGTATTCATGTCACTATACTTTGATATATGTTTTTCAATTATTCTACGTGTCTCGAACGGATCATCGCATTTTACTTCAAATCGTATTACGTTCTGGTAAGAAGAAGCCATTTGTTCCACTAAATGCAGATAATGTTCGTTTGCGTCTTTATCTTTTTCCGTTGTCGCGTTATCGGAATGCCCAAAAGCTAAAGCCAATACACTCGGTTCTAGCGCATTGATGATGCTTACAGCACGTTCAAATTCGTAACCAACAACAACAATTAAATGAGTTTTCCTTGCAGGAAGGATTTCTCCGGGGAAACCTAAGACTGATCTGATATCTCCAATCCCTTTGCTTAGCCACTTATCATTCTTTTTGTTCTTAGAATCGTATTCGCGTGCATTCGTATAAGCATATTTAATTGTAGCAAGAGGAAATACCATTGGAATTATCCGTAGAATAATCAGCAAAGACTCATGTGTAAAGGTTGTAATATCCAATACGATTGACGATACCGGGCAATCCTTTGAAATATCAAAAAGTGCTTTACGCATTCTATCCGCAGTATATAGAGGATCTGCATGCTTCAATTCTACACAAATTGCGTTATCTTTAAAATGATTTTGAAGAGTTTCTTTATTCTCGTTGATGTATTTGATGGAATCCTTCATGTAAAAAATAACAGCTTTTCTTATCTTGGATAGTTCTATACTTCGTGATATTGATAAGCATCGAGATTCAAAACTTGCGGAACAAATAAAAAGATCAATCTTTCCGTCAATGCTATCGTTTAAATCCATAAGTTTGTATTTATTGACCATTAATATTTCCCTCTTCTGTATTAACTTCAAAAAGGTCAGTAGTCCCATCATAGGCCTCAAAAAGATTTAGTTGATGGTATTCCATTTCATGTAAAGTTCCATCCTTATCAACGCGTCTTAACATGCTCTGTGGATTTTTCATTCCATCTTCTACCACTATGTTTTGAAGGAATAGATATCCAGCAAAACCAGTAGGATCCAAGTTCCAGATAGGTGCCAATCGTCTATTCATAACATAGAGCTGAGTTCGTCCACCACTTTTAGAATCCTTTCTACCAATAGTTGAATAATGGAAAAAACCCAAATTGACACCAATATTAACTACTCGCTCAACAATATCTGACATTCTATCAGATATCGCAATAGAAAATACTTTTCGTTCCGATCTTTCGGATAATAATACCTGTCGAAACAACCCTCCAAGCCCTTGCACTAGATTAGAAAGATACTCAATGTCTTCCTTGGGGATAGCGTCCTCATGTCCCCCCTTTTTATATTTATCTAGTTCGTTAAAGAGAAATTTCTCGGCCTCTTTTCTGGAGACTTCGTTCTGAATTGATGGAGAGATTGACAAAATGTTTTGAGAGCCTTTCTCTGCAACCTCTTTTGAATACATCACATGAGCAGGTTCCAAAAAATGACGAACAATTCCAGAGGACAGATGAACCAATTGATCAAAACCCGAATAGCTATATGTCGAGCTAGCTTTCCTTTTTCCGGCCAAATTTCGTATAAAATCAGGCCTAGCATAGCGAACAGCATCGTCGCTGCGATTAAATCCGCGCCCTTCCCCGAGATCATGTTTAAGTCGATATTCTTCTGCAATTAAGCGAATCTGTTCTTCTTGCTCAACATCATCAGGAAAAAAATCCTCTGCAGGTACAATCACGCCTGCTAAATCTAGACGTCTTTCTACAATTCTGCGAATACGTTCCTTATATGTTTTCTTTAAGGCGCTCGTGTAGACCGTAGTCATGTCGACCTCTGAATAATCATGCGGCGAGTCTATGGTAGCTCCCGTTACAGTATAGTATCCCTTATAATTATACTGTGAAGATACTTTAAAGCTAATCTTTCTACTAGTCCTCGTCGCTATCCATGAGTTTAAAATACATGTTTGTACTTCTGAAAGGAAATGTGCATCATCAAGCAATAAATAGAGAGTTCCTTTAGGAAAACCGTCCACTTGAGATAATCCCGATAAGAGGGGAACTAAAAAATCCTGATAGTCAAACAATGGCCCCTCATAAATAGGAAGAGTATTGGTAAATGACAAATGATTAACATATTGAGAAGCTATACGATATGCCTGATTAATCAAGTTAATAATACCGGTCAATACCCCTTTACTGTCATATATTTTTGGTTCATTCCTAAGGATAACGCCAAGATGATATGGATATAACAGAGGGAGGAAGGTATCTTGATAAAAATCAAGCAGACTATCGGGAGCAATTGCAGCCAGAGCACAATCATTCTTAATCAGGCTATCAAATATCTTAACCGTGATATGGGAAATCATCAGGTGCTCATTAAAAATTTCACTAGCATGACGATCATCCAGCCTTTTAAGTTCAGTTTTCACAAAACTCTCATTTTTTATAGGAATATAAATACCTAAAAACGACAACTCAGAAAAGCTACACCCTTCAACAATGCATTGACAATCTGATTGAAGGTATCTGAACATCATACTCTTTCCTATTCCACGCGGACCCATGAGAAATCCGTGACCTGGATCTGTTATCTGTGGAAAATCAGTAAAGACATCCACAAACAGATCTACCGTTTCTTGTGCCGTCAAGTCTTCAGGCGTAGTAATTTGAAAAGGATTTTTGATCGTTCGATTATCGGTTGCCATTTTTATAACCTCCAACCCTTCTTACGTAACAGGGCTACAACTTTTTTTCCTGTGTTTTCCTGACAGTCAATAGTGATCTTCTGTTCTGGATAGCCATTTTCTTTCAACGTATATTTAATGAGTTCTGGTTCCATCAAATCAAAATCAGTATCAATTTGAATTTGAACACGAATCTCAACCAATGGTATGTATTGACTAAAATATCGCATGCAATATCGACGTTCTTGTTCAATCTTAATTGTTCGGGAAAAAATTTCGTCTATCAACAATTGTTGTTTGCCGTTTTTTAAAAACGTTTTCATTATTAATTGTGAATCTATGTAGTAATCAAGTGATAGATAAAAAGATTGGTTGACTGCATTTTTATTAATATGGACAGCATGAAGAACGCTCGAATAATGATGATATATCAGGCTTCCCTCAGGAATAGTTCCAGCCTCGAGAGCTTCTTTATCAGCGCGAGTTGAATCGTCTGCCAATTCATCAGCAAAACGCAATATAGCCGCAATTAATGGTTCGCGAATCGGCCTTTTATCAAAGAGAGCCCGTTCATAACTGAACGCAGATGAACTAATGGTATCTTTACAACCATTAATAGTCCCACTATGAACTTGAGCAATACGATATATCATTTTCTGAGTTGGGCGATCTGGGATAATTGGTCTCAATTTGTCGATTGTCGCTTTATATAAACTGATTTCGTGCCCGTCACGTCCAAAAACATTGCCGATATCATGCACTTGGATTGCACATAATAGTATAAAAACCTCCGTAGCTGAAAGAGGCTCCACCGTGAAGCATTTCAAAAGCTCAAATGCTTTCTCAGCAACTTTGTCTACATGGCCAACCCCATGCTGATTCAAATACACAATTGTATCTGCTTCAAAAAGTTGATTCAATTTGCGGATTTCATCGGTTGGTATAGGTGTATCCGCCTCTAATTTGCTTATTCTTAGTTTGATTTCTTCCTTCCAGCTTGAAAAGGATTCTACCATCGCTCCTTTTTCTACTATAGCATGTAAGGGAATTAGCGCCATTTTTAAATTTTCATATTTCTTGGGATACGAGGCTTCACCTCGTTCGATGTTATATTGAGGAAACTTATCATCCGATTGTGCATTAAGCCAGTCTTCTAGACTGACATACTTGGCATACGAATTCTTTACTTCTCTATTCTCAGTCATAAACTAAACTCTCCATTCGTAATGACACTGAATACTGCTCGCGCTAATAAGGGTGGAACTGCATTTCCTACTTGCTGTTGCTGAAACCCAAGAGGACCTTTGAATTCATACCAATCGGGAAAGGATTGTATTCTCGCAGCCTCTCGTACTGATAGCCCTCGGTTTTCATTAGGGTGTATTAACATAGCTTTCCGATAATTGCCGATTGTTAATGCGGGTTCGTCCGGAGTAAGACGATGATAAATGCCAGTATGGCATCTAGTGCGATCTGTATAGTTCTCCATTAAGTGTTCGGGGATATCTTTCCAATTTCCTCCAGGAGGTATATGTGTATATCTATCAACAATATTTGGCGCATTTTTGCTTACCAAATGCCCAGAGCATTCTTCTAGACTACCACGTAACCTTTTAGCATATTCGTTGGTCGCTTCGCACCTGTATTTCAAAAAATTTGTATTGGCCCCATTATGCAACCAAGGTAAATCTGAAATGGCTTGAAATACCGTGATTTGTTTTTTAGAACTCTTTTTTGGTAGAGTAATATTTCCTCTATGTCTTGCTGCGATTAGAAAAAATCGAGAACGATTTTGAGGCACTCCAAAATCTATTGAATTAAGAATCTCCCATGTACACGTATACCCAAGTTGCTTAAAATCTGTAACAAGATGATCTAAAAAAATCCTTCTTTCTGTGCTTATAAAACCTCTGACGTTTTCAAACACTACCCAGTCCGGTTTCCAAATAGCTGCTATTCTAATAAATTCTCGTAACAACCAATTTGATGGATTATCCTTACTACGCGTCCGTTGGTTTGAATAAGAAAATCCTTGGCAGGGGGGCCCGCCAAATAGTATAGTTTGAGAACCCTTTGGAACATTAATCTCTGAAATATTCTTTATATCATCTGTAATGACGGTGGTGTTTGGATGGTTGAATTGGTAAGTCTCTGCAGCGTATTTATCTTTTTCTATTGCAAGGGCAACATGTATACGGGCCATCTCAGCACCTAGAGACAGCCCCCCCGCCCCTGCGAATAAATCTACCCCAATAAATTTTGGTCGCTCAGTCATAAACCTTCTCCTCCGAACAAATTCGTTGGAAAATCGAGCCAATATTATCGACTGCATTGCAATGCAGCTCTTCAAGCATTTGTACAATTAGATCAACGAAAATTTCTTGATTATATTGCAGCATGGCTCTTCTCAGACAAGTAAGTGGTGATGGGGCTGTGCAGGATTCCTGGGTTCTCTGTTGCCTCGATCTTTGACCGTCCTCGTACCCTGGGTCGTGGTAAGCGATTGGAAGGCCTCTTTCTTCTCCGTGAAACTCTGCATCCGGCTTAGCAGTTTCCGAGTCCCCCAGGTGAAATACCCTCTGGTGTAGTTGGAGACCGGGCTGAAGGGTTTCATCCGCTGGTTGTGGGCTGTGGAGAGGACGATCCCGCACTTCTCCGACAATATGGATAAGGAATCGCTGGACAGCATGCCCTCGATGAAAACACCCCATCGCGCGTTGCATTCGAGCCCTTTGGCCTCACCAGACGAGAAGAGCCCGTCCTCGCCGATCAGTACATTCACGTTCTCGATGAGGCCTTCCTTGTCGGTGATATCGGCGAAGACATGCATTATTAGTTTGTAGAAATCCAAGGCCTTTTGCTCTTTCTCCTTCTCAGTCATATCTCTCTTCTCCCAGAAATCATCGATTCTTTTAACCAAATTTAGGTTAATTATGAAAAGAGTCAAAATTATTGTAAAGAATAGTAACGATCAACCCCTCAAGTCCGCTATTAACACCTTCCGCATTCGACAAGATTCTGCCTTCATTCATTTCATATATGTTTCTTCCATCACAATACAGTAAGTCACCAATCCTAGAATAACCAGGTGATTCATCGTCGATGTCAAATTCAAGTATTTGCTTATAGGTTGCTACACAGACGTAGAAATCATCATTAATAATACATACATTTGAGAAATCAATAATGTATGTCTCATCACAGTAGAAGAGTTCTAGTTGTAGGGCGTTGCGTTTTTTGACAAATTTCTGTATCCCATAAGAGTTATTGCTTACCCATCCCATGAACTTCTCAAGAGTCTTTATGAAGGATAGCTTAAATGAATCATATAACTCTTCCTTCCTGAATACTTCTTTGATTTTCAGATCATACGCTACCAAGCTATTTGTCCGCATAGACATTTCCTTTGATCCGAAGCAGAACAACTATTCCAGCAATGACCTCTGTGATTATCCAGCCACAAGAGTGGCGTGAAACCTAAATAGTATTTGTTCAGAAATGATTGGTGCACAGAGACGAGGTAAAATCAGAAAATCATCTCAATTGGCTCTGATTATAACTCATTGTTTTTCAGGAAGATAGCCCAGCGCCTTAAATAATTTTCCTTGCCCGTTTTTCCCATGTGTTTTGGTTTACGTGTAGTGTTTCTCTCCGTCTCTCTCTATCGTGAATCCATCGATACCAAGTTCAACGAGAGCGTTGTCGCTATGATCAACGGCATCGTGAATAAAAGTCGCTCCTAAGCAAAGTTGTCATAGGGAACGAGGACGTGTATGATAAAGGAGAAATTGGATATCACCATGATAAGAATAATCATTGCAGACGATCAAAAGCTCTTTCTTGAAAGCCTCTCAACAGTCCTTGAATCCTTTTCGGACAGAATCAAAGTAGTCGGAAAAGCCTCCTCTGGACAGGAAGCCATTGAACTTGCAAGGAGTCTTACACCCGATATTGCCTTGATTGATATTCGCATGCCCAATCTCGATGGGATTGAAACAGCCAAGCGTATCCGTAACATCAACTCCGCCATCAAGACCATTCTGCTGACAACCTTTGATGATGACCTATACATCAAGCAAGCAATGAGCTTTGGAGTAAACGGCTATATCCTCAAAGATATTGAGCCTGCTGATCTCCTGAACTATATCACCGCAGTGCATGCAGGGGCTACCATCCTTCATTCCGCGATTGCGGAGAAGCTACAGAGTACCATCAGCGGGGAGAACCTGCAGCTTTACGACTCAGACACCTATTTGCAAAAAATCCTCGTCCGTAGCCTGACCACCCAAGAGAAGAATATACTCAGCTTGATCGTCGGCGGATACTCCAACAAGGAGATTGCTGACCGACTAAGTATCTCCATTCAGACGGTGCAGAACTACGTCAGTGGCATCTATTCAAAGCTTGATGTGAATAATCGGATGCGCGTTATTCGACTTTTCAAAGATTTCAAGCATTGGGATCAACCGAATGAGTAAAAACTCCTATGAGTTTTATACTAGGAGAATTACTCAATCTACTACAAATTTGTTATTTCACTAACTATTTTTCTCACTTGAACGAACCTATACTATGCATAGATTTCGTATAAGGAGGAAACAATTTATGAAATCAAAACGATTTATACTGCTTTTTCTTATCGTATTGCTTTCAACATTTATGCTCTTTGCAGGAGGGCTGCAGGAAGCATCAAAAAAAGTCAAACTCACGTACTGGTCTGCAGCGAATAATACTTTCTATGAGGTAGGGAAAGACGCTGCTGCAGAGTTTTCTGCACAGAACCCTGACATCGAAATCTCCGTCACTGCTGCAACGCGTGAAGAAGAAATCCTCATGTCAGCGGTCGCAGGTGGTGTTGCACCCGACCTCTATGGACAGTTCTCCTCTGAGCGTGCCCCCCAGTATATGCGGTACAACGCTATTGCACCTTTGAGTGACATCCCCAGCTTCAAGGAAGTCTACGAAGCACGTGTCCCTTCCAAGTTCAGAGAAGAGTACACCATGGACGATGGAAAGGTTTATATCTTCCCATATAACGCATCACCAGTGCTCTTGGTTTACAACAAAGACATGTTTATCGAAGCAGGTCTCGTTGATGCAAATGGTGAAGCAACCCCACCGAAGACATGGGCGGAGTATCGGGAATACGCACGAATCATGACCAAGGATCTCAATGGTGACGGAAAGGCTGACCAGTGGGGTTCCTGGATTGGCTTGGGCGTACGTGCTCCATGGAGACATCTTGACTTCTATCCGTTGTATCTCACTAAGACCGGTGGGCAGCAGATGTATGGGAAGAACGGCGAACCTCTCTTCAACAGCAAAGATGGTATTGAGACGATGAAGTTCATGCTTGATCTCTACACCAATGGTTGGACCAAGCGGGACCCTGAAGGATACGCTGCCTTCCCTCAAGGGAATATCGGTATGATTTTCGGTGGCGGCTGGCTAATCAGCAGCCTTCCTGGGTCCTTCAACTATGGTATCGCCCCGATTCCCGTCTACAACGAAGGTGATCAGTTCTATACCTTCCTCGATGCCAAGGATATCGGTATCCTTGCCCAGAGTAAGAATAAGGATGAGGCCTTTGCATTTACGTCCTTCCTCGTATCCCATGAAAAGGACCTTAAGATGTTCCAGGAGACCTTACAGGTGCCCTTCAGGGTGGGGATCGAGGAGGATCCTGAATTCATCGCTTTGATTAATTCAATCCCCCACGTGGACGAGTATCTGAAGGCGCTGCCTTACAGTGTCAACCTTCCCTGGCTTGCGGACTACAGCTTCTACCAGCAGGCGTTCAATGATGCCTACAGTGCCATCCTAGAATCCGAAGGTAGGGTCAGCATCGAGTCTGCATTTGACAGTGCTGCACGAAAGATCCAAGGAAAGTAATTCTGTATTACACCCAGGGGCACTTAGGAATCGTGTAAAAATAACATGAGCATTATAGATTTATTTACGCCGACGTGCTAGAATGAGTCATGCTTGATGAGAAAACGGCGAAGCGGATACAGACGATCGTTCCCATACTGGATGAAAACCAGAAGCGCATGTACTTGGCGGCGGAGGCTGAAAGCCTTGGCCGCGGAGGGATAAGCCTGATCGGCCGGGCGCTGGGTGTTTCGCGAAACACCATAGCGGCGGGGATCAAGGAAATTTCCGGGGCTGTCGAGCGAGCTCCCTCCGGCAGGATCCGCAGGGGAGGCGGGGGGAGGAAATCCATAGAGGAGACACAGCCGGGGATCATGGAAGCCCTTGAGGGCTTGGTGGCGGAAAGCAGCTACGGGGATCCCCAGTCCCCGCTGAGGTGGACGACCAAAAGCCTGAGGAACCTGAGTGACGCCCTGGGGGGAAAGGGCTTCGCGGTTTCCTTCTCGAAGGTCAGGCAGATGCTCAATGACCTCGGCTACAGCCTGCAGCTGAACCAAAAGATGCTTCAAGTGGGAGAACCCCATCCCGACAGAGATGAGCAGTTCCGGCATATAAGCGAGACGGCCAAGGCGTTCATGTCCGAAGGGCTTCCGGTGATCTCCATCGACTGCAAGAAGAAGGAACTGGTGGGGAATTTCAAGAACCAGGGGGCCGAGTATGCCAAGTCAGGACAGCCGGTGGGGGTCTTGGACCATGATTTCCCGCTTCCCGGGCTGGGGAAGGTCGCCCCGTACGGGGTGTACGACATTGCCAGGAACGAAGGGTTCATCAACGTGGGCGTCAGTTCGGACACGGCCAAGTTCGCGGTGAATTCCGTCAGGCAGTGGTGGGACGAGATGGGGATGGCCCGATACCCGGGGGCAAGCAAGCTTTACATCACCGCCGACGGCGGGGGGAGCAACGGGAGCAGGAACAGGCTCTGGAAGACGGAGCTGCAGGAGCTGGCGAATGAGACGGGCCTGCAGTTCCATGTTTCCCATTTTCCTCCGGGCACTTCGAAATGGAACAAGATAGAGCACCGGCTGTTCAGCTACATCTCCAAGAATTGGAGGGGAAGACCGCTCGAGACGCTGATGGTGGTCGTCAGCCTTATTGAGTCGACGACCACCGAGGCGGGGCTGAAGGTTCAATGTGTGCTTGATGGGAACGTGTATGAGACCGGCATCAAGGTATCTGAGGAGGAACTGGAAAGGGTCAACATCTCGCGAGATGATTTCCATGGAGAATGGAATTACTGCATATCTCCATCAGAGACGTTTGCATAGTCTATATTTGCACAGTTCCTTAATGCCCCCGGGTGTATAAATTGAGGTATCCCATTGTCCACATCACCCTTAAAAATAAAATTTAGAAAAGAGTATCCCGGCTTCCTTCTCTCAGCACCCTATGTGCTCTATTTCGCCGCCTTCGTCGCCTTCCCCATCGCCTACTCGGTCTACCTGTCCTTCCACGAGGGCAGCATCATCAGTACCGAGTTCAGCTTTGTTGGCATTGCAAACTACCTCGAGATGCTCACCGATGATCTGCTTTGGAAGTCCTATAAAAACATCCTCGTCTATGCAGTGATCAATATTCCCTTGATTATGGTGGGCTCCCTATTCCTCGCCATGATTGTCAACAAGAACATCCGCGGAGTGGGTCTCTTCCGTACTATCTTCTTCCTTCCCGTAGCGATTGCACCAGCGGTGGTAGCTATCATCTGGAATTGGATCTACGCCTACCAAGACGGCTTGCTGAACATGATTCTCGGAGTCATTGGGATCAGTCCCAAGCCATGGCTTACTAGTATCCGCTGGTCTATGCCCTCAATCGCATTCCTGAATGTCTGGCGTAACAGTGGCTACTTCATGGTCATCTGGCTCGCCGGTTTGCAAGAAATACCAATCTCCTGTTATGAGTCCGCTGATATCGATGGAGCTAATGCATGGGAGAAGTTTCGATACATCACCTACCCCATGTTGATCCAGGTGCGCGGTTATGTAGCAATCCTGTTGATGATTATGGCAATACGCCTCTTTACCGAGCCATACGCCCTGACCCAGGGCGGACCGGCAAACAGCACGCTGACACCGATTATGTACCTCTACTTCAATGGCTTTAGATTCTTCCGCATCGGGTATGCAAGCGCAATCGGGGTCATTATTGTTTGCGTCATGTTCCTACTCAGTCAACTGCAGCGGACCTACCACGACAGGAAGGCATTCTGATGAAACGAAGACTAACGCTTACCGTCAGCTACCTTATCCTTTTCTTGTGTGTAATCTTGTTCCTCGGGCCCATTGTCTGGATGGTCTACATTTCCTTCCAACCTGATGCCGTGGCAGCAAAACGGTTGGGACTAACGATGACACAAACGGCGAGCTTTTTGACCAACTATCAGTTCGTCTCCACCATTCGCCCGATTTTGAAGATCGCATTCAATAGTCTGATCGTGACAGTTGTCACCGTACTCTCGACAGTCATTCTCGGCTCGATGACAGCCTATGCAATCACAAAGCTGGAATTCAGTGCAAAGAATGTAATCCTTTCACTGATACTCATTTCAGTAATGTTTCCAATCTATATTAATATGGTACCCCTCTTCCTAATTGTGAGAAAACTCAAACTGATCAACACCCTGTTTGGGGCGATGGTACCGCACTTTATCTATGGGTTGGGGGTCTTCCTCTTCAGGCAGTTCTACATGGGATTTCCCACCGACTTGCTCGATAGTGCGCGGATCAATGGCTATGGGGAACTGAGAATCTGGGCAGCTATTGTTGTGCCTCTTTCAAAATCTGCCATGAGCGCTGTATCCATCATTACCTTCTTCAAGGTCTATGAGGATGCCATCTGGCCAATGATTGTCATCAAAAACGAGACGAAGATGACCGCAAGTCAGATGATAGTACTCTTTCAGAGTGGGACGTATAACATGAACATGGGGATTTCTGCTGCCCTAGGGGTAATCTTCACCATCCCCATCATCATCCTCTTCCTGGTAACCCAAAAAAACTTCATCACGAGCATCACGATGAGTGGGATGAAGGAATAGACAACATACAGAGTGACGCAATGCGTCAAAGGAGAATTAATCATGATTGGCATAGCAATTGTTGGAGCTGGGACATGGGGAGAAACCCATTGTAAATCTCTCACTTCCCTTGAGGATCCAGGGGTTCAGATTCACAGCATCAGTGATATCGTACCAGGGAAGGCACAGGCTCTTGCAGAGACCTACGGTATCAAGCATGCGTACACCGATTACCGTGATGCCTTGGCCTATAACGAGGTCACCGCAGTGATCATCGCAACACCTGACCACCTTCACACCCAGATTGCCATCGACGCAGCCAACGCCAAAAAGCACATCCTCGTGGAAAAGCCACTGGCTACCACATCCAAGGACTGCCTTGCGATTATCGACGCGGTGGAAGCCAACAAGGTAATCGCCATGGTTGACTTCCATGGACGATGGAACCCGGTCCTGCACTTTGCGAAAAATGCCCTCGTTGCCAACGAGCTTGGTACGCTTCGCTATATCACCGCAACCTTGAGCAACAGGATGAGCTTCCCGCTGGAGAGACTCAGGTGGGCAGAAAAGAATGGACTGCTTTGGTTCCTTGGCTGCCACGTTATCGACCTGATGCACTGGTTCATCGGGAAAGAGCCTTCGAGCGTCTATGCGGTGCGCCGTGAAGGTGCCTTACAAGCGCATGGGTTACAAGCAGCAGACTTCTTCTTGATCACCCTCGAGTTCCCGGGAGGGGTTGTTGTCACCCTCGAACACTCCTGGCTCCTGCCGAAGGCCGACCCTTCGATCAAAGAATACGAGATGAAGATTGTCGGAGAGAAGGGCACCCTAAACCTCGACCTTTCTCACCACCGTGCGGTAGAGCTCATCACCGACACCACCGCCTTTGTACCGGAGATGTTTGCAGCACCAGTGGTCTATGGGAAGAACAGCGGCTTTGTAAAGACCAGCCTTCAGCATTTCCTCGAGTGTGTGGCCGACAACACAAAGCCATTTGTGGGAGTACATGAAGGCCTCGTTGTCACCAAGATCATTGAAAAGATTATAGAGTCTGCTGACGGCAGAAAGAAAGTCTTCTTCTAACACAAATCTCGCAGGAGGCATGAGATGGCAAGCAGGGATCCCGACCGGCCGAACATTGTATTCTTTCTCAGTGATGACCAAGGTCCGTGGGCGGTGGGATATGCTGGAAATGATGAGATCATCACTCCTAACATAGATGCTCTCGCTAAATCAGGCATACATTTCAGCAATTGTTTCTGCACCTCACCCGTCTGTTCACCAGCTCGTGCCTCCATTCTCACCGGAGCTATACCCTCAAGCCACGGCGTCCACGATTGGCTTGATGAAGGGGAGAAAGGGATCACCTATCTCCAGGGACAGATAAGCCTCACTGATTATCTCAGTAAAGCCAATTACATCTGCGGAATCAGTGGCAAGTGGCATATGGGCAACAGCATCATTGCCCAGCACGGCTTCTCCCACTGGTATGTACACCAGAAAGGTGGTGGGGATTACAATCGGGCCCCAATGATCCGAAACGGTAAACCCGTGATTGAATCCGGCTATATCACCGACTTAATTACCGATGATGCCCTCTCCTTCATAGAGGGGCAGCTGGAATCTGAACAACCCTTCTACGCATCGATTCACTATACTGCCCCCCATGCTCCCTGGATTGACCAACACCCGGTCGAATACACTAGCCTCTATGACCATTGCCCCTTTGCTACCTGCAAGCAAGCCCCGAAGCACCCCTGGGCACGCTTCTCTACCGATCCAAACTCAACCCCTGAATCGGTGCTCCGAGATCCAACAGAGCACCTTAAGGGCTACTACGGGGCGGTAACTGCCATGGATGCGAATATTGGACGGATTGTCAACTACCTAGAGACACATAACCTGCTTTCATCTACCCTCATCGTCTTCATGTCCGATAATGGTTTCAGCTGTGGCCAGTATGGCTTTTGGGGAAAGGGTAATGGAACTTACCCCCTGAACCTCTTTGAATACTCGATCAAAGTCCCCGCTCTAATGAGCCAACAAGGGCGGATCGCCCCCAATATTGTCTCGGACGCACTAATTTCAGGCTATGACATCCTGCCCACCCTCCTCTCCTATGTTGGGATTGAGTACAGCGATCCTACGAAGCCCGGCAGAGACCTCTCCTTCCTTTTGGAGAACGGAAGGGAGGAGAGGGCAAATGAGCATCCCATCGTTATTTTCAGCGAATATGGAGGAGTACGAATGATCCGCACCAAAGCGTGGAAGTATGTCCACCGCTATGATGATTGTGAAAACAATGAACTCTACCACCTTGCCGAAGACCCAGAGGAACTACATAATCTCGCCCAAGACCCCACAACAAAAAACAAGCAGCGCCAGTTGCTTGCTGAGATGGAGAGCTGGTTTTCCACCTATCAACGGGACGATAGGGATGGCAAGCATTTGCCAGTAACCGGTGGTGGGCAAACAGATCTTTCAGAGAACCACACTCCAACACAGAGCGCTTTCAATCCATTTGTATAGGGAGCATGTGACGGGTATAGGGGATGTTGGCATTTACTGCAAACCCCACCCCTCCGGTATCAAAGGAGAGCTGTCCGCCGAGCTTTTCAATGCGTCGACGCATCCCGTTCAATCCATACCCTTCCACAAAGTTCACGCACCCCTTTCCGTTATCTCGGATAGTCACATAGAGCAAATTCTTAATGGTAAGAAGCTGCACCGCCACTTGTGTCGCTTCGCCATGGAATAGGGCGTTGGTCAACCCCTCCTGCACGAGTCGATAGAGAACATAGATGACCTCAACGGTGACGGCTGGGAAGTGGTACACATGCAATGAAACGACCACCCCTGTCGAGTCCTGGAAGATTCTCACCATCTCTCGGATGGTGTTGACGGTCCACTTCTCTACAGGGTCGGAATGGTGTAGGACATTCAGCGCAGATCGCGCATCCTGCATTCCAGTCAAACACTGCATCTTAATCAAATCCAAAGCATGGTCTACTGCTTCTACATCATCGCGCTTAATCTTGGCAGACTCTACCAGCATCTTGATCGTAACTAATGTGTGTCCGATGATATCGTGGATATCAGCGGCAATCCGGCTTCGTTCTTTCAACTTTGCTTCTTCACCACTTCGAATCGCTAGCTCCTGCAGGTGGAGATTCGTCTGGGAGATCCGCTTGACCAAGCCCTGATGGCTGAGACGAAACTGTTGGTACTCCGCAGCTTGCCCAAGGAGCAATTGCAAAAGAGCAAGCAACATCGATACCATAACCCCGAGCCCAAGAAATTCTAAAAGGGCAAGACCAGAGAGTCCAAAGCGAACGCTCCCCCACAGAATAGAAGGTTGAGTAACCCAATACTCAGCAGCAATTACGAGCAACGCGATCCCAATTGTCCGTGCTTTGGGGAACAATAGGTAGATGTCGAACAAAAGAGCAACGAGGTGCAGCGTGACCCATTGAAGATCCTCACCAACTGCATGCGTTACCAGCAAACAGCTTACGATGCGCAGGAGAAGAGCGGTGTACCGTACTGCACTTCGATTGATCAAAAGACCAGCATAGACTGAACTCAAAGATATGAACGTGAGAACATATACTTGTTTGGTGAAACTTGCAGGCAGATACGCATAGGTGGTGAGCAGCGTATTGCCCATAAGCAAATTTAGCTGTATCGCAAAATTTAAAACCAGCGCACACACGGTGTATATTCGCACCATCGCCTTCAGCGGAAAGAGTGTACACCGTGGTCGCTCTACACTATTTATACCGTCCATGCACCCCTCTCTAGAAAGCAAGTATAACATATTGGCTGCAGTATTCTGGTCTTCTGTAAAACTACCCCAGGGTATGCAGGGGCTATATGAGCAGTGAGCTATGTGGAGTGGAGAAGAGCATGGACTATAGGCCTCTCATTTGTATTACTACATTAATATTGCTATCGAGGCCCATCAATATGAAAAGAGTTTGTTTTGTTTATGACCCAAATCATGACCTTGGTCCACAAGCAGGCCAGAATAGAGATATAGGGTCCTCATGCAATAATCTAGTGATCACCGGTGTAATGAATGATTCCACTACAGACACGACTTCCTTGAACGATTCGGGTATATAGTCTTGCTGAAGTCTTTTTCTAAACGCAACCCATTGAACCTGTTTTTGGTCGATAAATATTATCAAAGGCGTATATTTTTTGGGAATCAAGGTCTCTCTCCTCTGAAAGGTCAATCGAATCGCTTCAGCAAGTTTGATTCTCTCAAAATCATATGTACCGTCTTTGATCGTTCCCGTTTGATTGCCTGTACCTTGTTTCCCTTCTTTTCGATGTCTTCAAGCTTCAGGGTACTTTTCTGAAGATTCTCTTTGCATTTTCCGAGTCTCCGTATGAAACCTATCAATTGCAGAGCTATACTTCCATCTCATGATAGCCCGGAACTTGTTCTGCAACCTTGCCGGCGTCTCATCACGATTTGGGATCTTCTGATCATACACTGCAATATCAGCGTGTATGCTCCCAAGAGGCGCATTGAACGCATCCGGCAATGCTGCTGTGTCTTCCCGTCAATGCTTCGGCTTGGAAATGGTTTCTTTTCTTCGATGAGGTTCTTGTTGCTTTCTATCAAAGAAAAGAGGTTGCGATACAACGCCTCAAATGCAGTGTGTGCGTCCTGAATACACCGGTTGGCAAGATGGGATTCTCTTGTAGGTATCGATATTACGATGAGGAGGTAGTTCTCACGCAATCTATGCAAGGCAGGAGTATCACACTATAGGATTCATCAAAGTATTCTTCGATGGCTTTCTTCAGTTCTGTCGTAATGGTCTTCTGTTGGCAGCATGGGCAAGGAGCTCCTGATGGTTGCAGGTCCTCAGGAACAAAAAGAAAGCTCTTGCTTGACCTAGTCGGAGTTGCCCGGCTTGGTGTAGAGATCAGACACCGAACCGGTTTCATTTCCGACAATGTGCGTACGCAAGAGCTTGTTCTTT
>Ga0265293_10007055_pt1 | contig 17538 bp, 19 predicted proteins | sample Munlanlewell138R_FD_192505 | JGI IMG/M metagenome (GOLD analysis project Ga0265293, IMG submission 192505) | Leachate microbial communities from a municipal landfill in Southern Ontario, Canada - Leachate well 138R | ecosystem: Engineered > Solid waste > Landfill > Unclassified | place: Canada...
ATTCCTGAAGGATTGAGTGGTGGTCGCTTGTCGCCAGGAACAGTTGACCGAGAAACCGATAAACCAGCTTTTTGCAAGGCTTCTTCGGCTTGTCGACCAGTAATATTTTGTTGGCTCAAGTCAATAACTAAAAGATGGGTGTCAGTTCCACCGGAGACTATTTGGTAGCCCTTCTGTTGTAGTTCGGTAGCCAATAATTGAGCATTAGTAATTACTTTTTGAGCATAATTTTTAAAATTTGGTTGTAGAGCTTCTTCAAAAGCAATCGCTTTGGCGGCAGTAACTTGGTCGTGAGGGCCACCCTGTAATCCTGGGAAAACAGCTCGATCAATCTCTTTAGCTAAATTAGATTGGCACATAATAATGGCTCCGCGTGGACCGCGTAAGGTTTTATGAGTGGTGGTTGTGATGACATCAAAAAGTCCTACTGGGCTATTGAGTTGTTGGCCAGCAATTAGTCCAGCGGTGTGAGAAATATCAGCCATGGTGCGGGCACCGACCTCATCAGCAATATTTTTAAAAGCAGCCCAGTCAATTTCTCGGCTATAGGCACTAAACCCAGCAACAATTAATTTAGGTTTAGTTAATTTGGCGATTTCTCGAATTTGAGCCATATCCAATTGACCAGTGGTTGCGTCAACTTCATATTGGCTAAATTTAAATAGTCGGCCAGAAATATTGATGGGATGACCATGGGAGAGATGTCCACCATGATCGAGGCGTAATCCCAGAACGGTATCACCAGGCTCTAGTAATGCCAAATAAACAGCTAAATTAGCTGGTGAACCAGATAGTGGCTGAACATTGACATGTTCGGCACCAAATAAGCGCTTGGCTCGATCAATGGCTAAATTTTCAATTTCATCAATTAATTGATTACCACCGTAATAGCGTTTACCAGGATAACCTTCGCTATATTTATTAGCTAGTGGAGTTGATAGGGCTGCTAGCACTGCCGGAGAGGCGTAATTCTCTGAGGCAATTAATTCTAGTTCATCAATTTGCCGTTGCCGTTCTAATTCGATTAATTTTAACACTAGCTGATCTTTAATTGGACTGATCATATTGTTGAATAATTGCTTGTAAATTGGTGGAAACATAATCGTCATGAAAAAAATCTCGATTTTTAGGGTTTTTTTCAATTTCGGTGATTATAGCTTCACGCTCAGTGGTAATGGTCTTAAATTCATCTAGTATTTGTTTGTAAATTTCAGCAATAGCGGGTTGGTTATTTTGTTGAGCGTAGTCACGATAAAGTTGAGCCTGTTGGGTTATTTGTTTTAATAATAATACTTGAATTGGATGTTGGGCTAAAGTTTTTTGTTGGTCATTATACCAAAGTTTAGCCAACTCTTCAGTATGTTTTAAGTCGCAACCAATTACAAAAAGAGGGACATTACTTTTTTCACCACGAATATTTAAGAAATCAGATTGGAAATATTTGATTTTGGCTAATTTACCTTGTTTAATTTTACTAAGGATACGGTTTACTTTATTCATTAAACGACTTGGTTGGCTAGCTGAAGTAACGTCTAGAGCAATACCGGAGTAATTAGCTGATTTTTGGTCAGGGTGGCGTATTTCTAAAATTGAATCAATATGGTTACGAAAATCATCGTAATCGCAAGTTTTAATGGTCCAAACATTTCCGCCGAAATAATTATTGGCTTCAATCTGATGATGTAAAATAGCTTCAAGAATGTCGGCAACCTTTTTATGCCAGATTTCGCTGGGAGAATTTTTCTGTTGATGCAGATCTTTTTGTTGTTCAACCCAGTCAGTGTCAGTTTTAACAGCCTCTTGACCATATAAATCAATAAAATCATCATGTTCTATCCGATCTATTTCATTAGCTTTCTGAGCCATTTCCAAAAGCTCATCAAGATAATGTTTATTATTGAAGTTTTGGTTGTTTTCTTTTTTTTCAGCCTGTTGTTGTAGGAATCGTTCAGGATTAAATAACATAGATTTTAATTTATTTTCTATAACTATAGCATAGCTTTTATTAAATAAGTATGGCTGAGTCGATAGCCAAGTTGGCGATAATAGCCACGAACACCGACTCCAGAAATTATGGCCATTTTCTTATAGCCATGTTGTTTAGCAATTTTTTCAGCTTCAGCTAGTAATTGTCGACCCAAGCCTCGGTGTTGGATTTGGCCGCGGCTGCCCGGTGGTTGTAATTGTCCATAAACATGGAGTTCACGAATAATGGCTCGGCCTGATAAATAAGATGGACCAGCGTTATTAGCTGGTAATCTTAATCGACAAAAGCCAAATAATTTAGACTGATCTAAACTTTCCCAGCTAATAAAATATTCTTGTCCGTCACCGGCTAAATAATTACGAACTATTAATTTAATTTGTTTAATTTTTATAATTTCTGAACCAGCTTCACGACAACGGATGCACTGGCAATTAACCCCTTGTCGCTGAATTATTTGTCGCAGGTTGGTTATCTTATTGCCAGCCTCAATTGATTCGGCTGGAATGTCTCTAATTAAGCGGATAATTCGGACATAGGCTGGTGTTGCTTTTTTACAGGCGCGGATAACTCGGATTAATTCTTGATCAGAATAGGGCTGGTAATTGCCAGCTAGCCAATCTTGATATAATTGGCTACCTTTAACGACAACAGTTGGGTAGAGCTTAATTTGATCGGGTTGAAAACGAGGGTCATTAAATAATTGTTGATACATTTCAATATCATGGTCAGGTGTTGAACCGGGTAGAGCTGGCATGATATGATAGGTTATTTTAAATCCCCAATCACGCAGTAGCTTGGTTGCTGTAACAATGTGATCGACGGTGGCAGTTCGTTGATTATTAATTAATATTTTATCATCAATGGCCTGTACACCGATTTCTACTCTAGTACAACCCAATTGTCGAAAACGTTGTAATTCTTCATTAGTTAAACAATCTGGTCGGGTTTCTAGGGTTAGACCGATGATTCGATATTCAGCGGTTTCGTTAATTTTTTGTTCTTTAAGCAGGGCCGCTTTTAATTGTGCTAAGGTTAGACTTTGTCGATAACGACGCAGGGGCTGGCCATAGGAATTGGCCGCAGCTAAACAATTGGTGATATACCAATACTGATATTTAATTGGTAGATATGACCAGGTGCCACCAATAATAATTAATTCAATTTTATTGGGTTGATGGCCATTAGCTAGTAATGCTCGTAATCGATAATTAACTTGTTTAACTGGATCATAATGACAGTGTTGAGCTCTCATGACAGCTGGTTCGTTGGCTAAATAACTAGTTGGTACATCAGTTTGTTGTGGACAATAGCGACAATGGCCAGGACAGGGCCAAGCCTTGGTTAAAACTGCTACTGGTGCTACTCCAGACATTGTTCGGATGGCCCGTTTTTTTAATAATTTAATAATTTGTAGATCACCCTGGCCAGTTGATCCAAATGATTGACGATAGGCGGCCAATAATTGACTATTGCTAAGTAATGGTTGACCAGATAATTCGGCTAACCGACGTTTCCATTCGGCTAGTTCAACTTTATTTTTTGGCTGATTGGTTAGTAGATTGTCAATTATTTTTTTTGATTTGATATTCATTACCTCTGATGTTATAATTTAGCCGTAGACTATTTAATTTAATCACAATTATATGCTGAAGACAAGGTGGTCGATTGGTTTTTTATTGGTTGGTCTTTTTTTAAGTTTACCCTTGGCCAGTCAAGCTTTTACGGCTCGTCGTGGGGATGAAATAAATTTTCGATCCGGCGATCAACTTAGTGGTACAACCTATGCGGCTGGGCGTCAAATTGTAGTTGATACGCCCTTGCCTGGTGATTTTATTTGTGCCGGTAATGATATTTTTATTAATCAGCCGGTTAGCGGTGATGTTATTTGTTTGGCAGAAAATATTAAAATTGACGCTGAAATCGGTGGTAGTCTTCGTTTGTTGGGTAGTTCGATTAATATTGATAATCAAATTGGTCGCAACGCTAGTCTATTTGGTTCCAAAATATTTTTAGGTCAGCAGGCAATAATTGATGGTGAGACTTTATCGGCTAGTATATTTTTAGATAGTCGAGGTGCTTATCGACAAGATTTTCATGGATTATATAATCAGGCTAGACTTTATGGTCATTATCAAGGAGCGGTTAATTTAATTTCAGCTAGCGATGAATTGCCTGGTTTAGAGGTTGTAGCTGGAGCCAAACTAGATAATGGTTTAATTTATCGATCTAATCAGCTGGCTAAGATAGACTCAGCAGCTCAGATTACTGGTCAAGTAGATAAACGAGTTTCACCAGTTAAACAATTGGATAAAAGTCAACAGTTAATTAATTGGCTTTGGTCAAAATCGCTTGGCTTATTTATGTTATTAGTTTTTGGTTTAGTTATTTTTAGTTTATGGCCGAAATTGGGTGATAAACTACTTCAGCACAGCCAAACTCACCCGATTAAATTAATTTTACAAGGCTTGGCTATTTTAATTATTTTACCAATTATTATTTTAATTTTAGCGGTAACGATTGTTGGCCTACCAGTTGCTTTGGCTGGGTTGATTATTTGGATAGCTTTATTATATGGTGCTAGACTGGTAGTTGCTTATTGGTTAAGTTCTAAGATAATGACTAGTCAGACAAATAGATTGTGGCCATTTTTGATTGGTATAATTATTATTATTGGGTTGTCATGGTTACCCGTTCTTGGTCGATTGATTATTGTGCTAGCGACTTGGTGGGGCACTGGAGTTATTTGGCATTCAATTTATAAGGTAAAAAAATAAGAACATAATTATGCTTACCAATGGTTCAGTTTTTAAGGCTTATGACTTACGAGGAGTTTATGGTCAAGATTTTGATGAAGACTTGGCTTATCGTCTTGGCTTAGCTTATGTTATTTGGCGAAAAGCTGAATTATCGACCGACCGACTAGTGGTTGTGGTTGGTCATGATATGCGTTTATCTTCACCGTCTTTGCACCAAACATTATGTCAAGGACTGATTGACGGTGGAGCTGAAATTATCGATATTGGCCTATGTTCAACGCCGACTTTTTATTTTGCGGTTGCCGATCAATTGGCTGACGGGGGTATTATGGTCAGTGCTTCGCATAATCCTAAAGATCATAATGGTTTCAAAATTGTTCGAGATCGAGCTAAGCCAGTTGGTGAAAACAGTGGTTTGGCTGAATTAAAAGAATTAGTTTTAAATCAATCATTAACACCGGCTGATCAGCCAGGTAGTCGACGAACTATTGATAATATATTAGATAAGCAGCTGGCTTATGATTTAACTCGAGCTGGTTCTCAACCAATTAAATCTTTTAAGGTAGTAATTGATCCAGCCAATGCCATGGGTAGTCTTTATTTTGAAAAATTATTGGCTAGTTTGCCACAAATCTCGTTGATTCGAATGAATTGGCCGCTAGATGGTTCTTTTCCTAATCACGAAGCCGATCCATTTAAGTCGGATAATATTCAGCCACTTAGTCAGATGGTGATTGGTCAACAAGCTGACCTGGGAATTGCTACTGATGGTGATGCTGATCGTGTTTTTTTTGTTGATAATCAGGGTCGACCAATTGAACCAGGCATTATTAGAGCTATTTTGTCAAAAATATTTTTAGCCGAACAACCTGGCTCAATAATTGCCTATGATATTCGCCCTGGCCAAATTACAGCTGATACGATTATTGCTAATGGCGGTCAACCATTAGTCACTAGAGTTGGTCATTCTTTGATTAAAGCCGCTATGCTAGAGTCAGGTGCTTATTTTGCTGGTGAATCATCTGGTCATTTTTTCTTAAATATGGAACATGGTTGCTATGAAGTGCCTGGCATTGTTGCTCTTAAACTATTGCAAGAATTATCGGCTAGCGGTCAAACCTTGGCCGAGTTAGTCCAACCTTATCAACAATATTATCATTCTGGTGAAATAAATCGGCGAGTTAATGATACTTCAGCTAAAATTAAATTGATTGCCGAGCATTATGCTGATGGACAGATTGATTATTTGGATGGTATTACGGTTACTTATCCGGATTTTTGGTTTAATGTCCGATCGTCCAATACTGAACCATTATTGCGGCTTAATCTTGAAGCTAAAACTGCTGAGATTATGGCTAATCGTCGGGATGAAATATTAAGTCTATTGGCTGATTAGCGGCGAAAATAATTAGCTATTTTTTTGAGATTATTATAATCTAATTCACTAAGACCATGACTAGATAATTGTCCGTGGATTTGATATAGGGCATTGTCTAGCTTATAGCCAGGAATACCGCCAAAACTGATGACATCGTTGCGGTATTTTTTAAGGAAATCAATTATAAAATCACGATTTTTCTGGTCAAGACTGGCAAATTCATAACTATTATTGTAAAAAAACTCTTTACAGCGCCGTTCAAATGTGTAGATATCTTCATTTTTAAGACTATTAACCAGCTCTTTGATTTTTTCACTCATAGTAATAAAATTAATAATAAAAATTTAGTTTTAAACCAATAGACAATTAGGTTGGGCTGCTAAATTGGCAGGAGCAATTGTTTGGTTAGCCCTTAATTTTAATAGGCCAGCGGCCGCAATCATGGCCGCATTGTCGGTTGTATAAGCCATGTTTGGCAATAATAATTCAACCGTCGGCATTTTTTGTTTTAAAGTATTATTAAGTATTTGTCGTAATTGATGATTAGCAGCGACTCCGCCAGATAGGGCAACAGTTTTAACCGATCGATCCAGGGCGGCTTTGATAGTTTTTCGAACTAGGGCTTCAACTACAGCTTGTTCAAAGGCATAGGCGTATTCAGTAATTCGGCTAGACCAATTATCGTCTTGCTTAATAGCATAAAGCAAGGCGGTTTTTAATCCAGAAAAAGAAAAATTATAATCAGACCGACGAAGCATTGGTTGGGGCAATTTAATAGTTGATGGCCGAGATTGTTTAGCAAATTCAAGGGCTGCGGCACTGATACTTGGTCCACCAGGGTAGCCTAGTTTTAATAGGGTAGCGGCTTTGTCAAATGCTTCACCAGCGGCATCATCGACAGTTTGGCCAATAATATCATAATCAAGTAGATCGTTCATTAAAATTAGGGCGGTATGGCCACCGCTGACGGTTAGAGTCAGTAATGGAAATTTTATTTGATCTAATGGTCGATTAATAAAATTAGCAGCGATATGGCCGGCAATATGATGAACTGGTGTAAGGGGTAAATTCCAAGCCAGAGCTAAAGATTTAGCAGTTTCTGTCCCAACCAGTAATGAGGTCATTAGGCCCGGTCCCTGGGTAACTGCTAGTCCATTTAGCGACTTACTAGCGGTTGATCTACTTAATCCAGCTTGACTTAGAGCTTGATTAATAATTGGGATAATTTGTTTAACGTGTTCTCGAGCTGCTACTTCAGGAACAACTCCGCCAAAAGCCTGGTGAATATCAATTTGAGAAGCAATTAAATTACTCTCAATGATAATTTGATTATCAATCAATGAGCCGACTGCGGCCGCGGTTTCATCACAACTAGTTTCAATGGCTAATATTTTCATAATAATTTGATTTCATTCTATCAGCCGTTGAGGCATTATTCAAGGTTAAATAAACTGAGCTTGACAGTCAGCCAGCTTTCGTTATAATAAGCGTTAGCTTGACGGTCCCTTCGTCTAGTGGTTAGGACACCAGGTTTTCATCCTGATAACAGGGGTTCGATTCCCCTAGGGACTACATTTATGAGAGCAGGCCGAGAGGTCTGTTTTCTTTTTGTAGTTTAATTTGTTATAATAAATTAAGTTTTTTGATGAAATTATTAGATTAGAATAAGTATTTTTTAGTACGATTGTTTTATACATTAATTAATAAAATTTTTTATAATAAGGGTAGTTTAAATAGATATTTTATTATTATTTATGGACATTATAATTAAGTCGAAATTTTTATTAGCTTTAAGCTCATTATTAATTATATTTTTACCAATTCAGGTTGGTGCTATTGTTACATGTGCTGCCACAGTGGATGGCAATGGAACAGCTCGATGTTTAAGCTCTTGTAATAGCGAATATCCGCTTCATTGGTCCGCGGGTGATGGTGGCTGTCGCCAAAATAATTCAGCAACACCCTTGTGTTGCGGAACGCCGGGTAGTACTAGTGGTGGAGTAGCTCATTCTTCTTCAGGGGTTGTTGAGACTTCAGTAGATGAAACTGCAAACAATACTGCGTCTAATAATAATTTAAATGAACAATCACTACCAAAACTTGATGGGCTATTAAAGGCTACACCAATTGAAATAATTGGCAATATTATTAAAAGCATGCTCGGTTTAGCTGGTACTTTGACCATTATTATGATGGTTTATGCTGGTATTTTATGGATGACTGCTTCTGGCAATGAAACAGCTGTTACTAAAGCTAAAAAAATTATCACCTGGACAGTGATTGGTTTGGTATTAATTTTTACTTCCTATATTATAGTTAGATTTTTGTTTACTAGTCTGGGTTATTAATTTTTGAATTTATGGCTAATATCTATATATATATTTCTTGGTTGTTAGTAAACCTTTTTTTACCAATAAGTGTTCGGGCTCAAACAGTTGATTTAGAAAATCCTTTGGGAGAGTTTAATAATATTTTACAAGGCGGGAGCTTTGTCGGTTTGATTATTGCTAGAGTTTTAGCAATTGTTGGTGCCTTATCTTTGTTGATGTTGATCTATGGTGGTTTGACTATGATTTCAGCCGGTGGTAATGATACTAAAGTTAATCAAGGTAAAGCAATCGTTACCTATACAGCCATCGGCCTAGTAGTTATTTTTACTGCCTATGTAGTAATTAGTTTTGCTATCAAAAGTCTTGGCGGACAAGCTATGTAATTGGTGGACTAATTGATAAAGCCTTATTTAATTGAGCAATAATAAAGACAGTGGCGGCGTAAGAAATTAAAATAATAATCAGACCGATAAAAGCATTTTTGATTCGGCTGATTGCGCCGTCAATTTGTGCTTTATTGCCAGCTGCAGTCATATATTGGACTCCAGCTATAATCATTAAGATTACTAAAATAAAACCAACTAGACCCAAGATTACTCGAATGACATCGGCTATAGCCAGGCGAATATCCTTTGGTTCGTTGTTGTTATAGGCGATATTACCAAGCTCGGTTAGACCGGTTTGTTGAGTTGGTGTAAATTGAGCGGCTACACTTGACGGCCATGATAGTGATAAAATAGTGGCCATTATGAGACCAGTTAAGTTGATTAAGCCAATGGTAATTTTAGACATAATTGGTTTTTTAAGATATTGTGATATAGTTATTATATCGGATGATTATTTAAAAAACAACGGCATGTCCTTGGCTAGAAAATTCGCTTACAATAGTTTTGTTCAAATTGTCGGTAAATCGCTGTCTATTTTTCTAGGCTTATTGAGCGTGGCCTTGATTGCTAGATATTTAGGGGTTAGTGGTTTTGGTCGCTATACTGTTTTGACTAATTTTTTAGGAATTTTTGCAGTCTTAGCTGATTTGGGTTTGACTATGGTAACTGCTCAATTGATTAATGAGCGACCGACTGAACGATCTAGAATTTTAAATAATTTATTTGGTTTTCGTCTGTTTACTGCCAGTTTAATTATTTTATCTGGTCTATTAATTGCTGGTTTATTGCCTTATTATCGGGCACTGTGGTCGATTTTACTGGTTTTATCTTTGTCTTATTTTTTTATTGCCTTAAATCAGGTTTTGGTTGGTTTATTGCAAAGCGAATTGAAAACTGATTATTTAATGATTGCTGAAGTTGCTGGGCGATTATTTTGGTTATTTGGTTTATTGATTAGTCAGCGATTTGGTTGGGGTTTATTAGGAGTAGCCGTGGCAACTGGTTTATCTGGTTTGATTAATTTTGGATTGGCTTGGTATTGGGCCGGCAAAGTTATTAAAATAAAACTAGCCTATGACCCAGTCATCTGGCGCGATATTGCTCAACGGTCTTGGCCACTGGCAGTGACGATTATTTTAAATTTATTATATTTGCGAGCCGATATTTTATTGCTGAACTGGTTTCAAGGTGAAAGTGTAGTTGGTCTTTATGGAGCGGCTTATAAGGTTATTGATGTTTTGACTAGTTTGCCTTTTTTGATTGTTGGTTTATTATTACCACTTTTAACCAGGGCCTGGGCCAATCGTCAGCAGCAATATTTTAATTCATTGATTGATAGTGCTTTGTCAGTTTTATTGATGGCAGTTTTACCGATTATTATTGGTGGACAATTATTATCTGGACCAATTATTAATTTGATTGCTGGATCAGAATTTGCTGCCGCTGGACCAATTTTAGCCTTATTATTATTAGCTATTGCTGGTATTTTTATTAGTTGTTTATTTAATCATATCTTGATTGCTATTAATCGACAAAAAATAATGGTTTGGCCCTATTTGGCGGTCGCGGTTACCGCTGTTCCAGCTTATTTAATATTGATTGAAAGATTTTCTTATTGGGGAGCCGCTGCCGTAACTGTTTATAGTGAATTATTAATTGCTTGGTTGGCCGCCTATAAATCTAAAAAATTAATTAATTGGCGTTGGCCATGGTCCATCACTTATAAGGTGGTTATTGCTAATTTATTAATGGCGGTAATTATTTGGCCACTGCGCCATTGGGCTGGGCAAGGATCTATTCAATTATTGATTATTATTGGACTAGCTGCGTTAATTTATGGTTTAAGTTTATTGATATTAAAAGCTTTTGATTGGCGACGCTGGTTAACTATTCTTCGTCCATCGGTTGATCGGCTTAAATAAAAAGAATATGAAACGACCTTTAATTGTTAATTTTAATCAACTTGATCAATCTTTAATTGTTGATTTATTGGTAAACTGGTGTGATGGCCAACCGATTTTGTATTCAATTGCTGGTGAATTAGTTGAGGCCTGGTTAGCCAATGGTTGGCCAGAATTGGGGCAACGCCCTCATTTTAAAAAACGAGGGGTTTGGTTTAAGCGGTGGCTTTGGTTTTCTTTGCCTTATCGTCAAATAATTTGGCGTCGTCGATTAGCTAAATTAATGGTTCAGTCGGGAATTGATAGTATTATTTGTTTATCTTGGCTTGATAAATTAATATTAACTGGTCCGGCTCGACGACTTGGGCTAATTGTTGTTTGGTTACAATTACCAGAAGAAACAACTTTATGGTTACCTCGGTTATTATTTAAAAAATATCGTCGTCAAGCCTCAATGGTTAAATTAATTAGTTATGGTCGTCATTTAATTGATCATTTGCGTACTAAGGATAATAAACTTGATAATTGTCGGTTATTATGGCCAGCGATTAATCCAACGGCTGAATCTTTACAGGCTGATTTGTTTGACAGTTTAGCTGAAGGTTATCGTGAGGCGACTGATAAGAAATTTTTTGTCATTGGGGCAGTAATTGATTTAGTTGATAATCAGGCTGCTGAGATTTTGTTGCGTTCTCTTAAAATAGTTTTGTCAGTTATTCCTAGTGTGCAATTAGTTATTATTGGTGATGGAGATAAGCGTAAAGAATTGCAATGGTTAGCTAAACAGCTTGATTTAGCCAATTTAGTTTGGTTTGTTGGCCAGCAAGAGCCACTAGATAAATGGTTTCGCAGTTTGGATGCTTTAATTGAATTATCGGTTAATTGCTCAATTGATTGGCAACGTCTTTTACGAGCTATGGCCGTTGGTTTGCCAATTGTAGTTCCTAAAAATAAATTGACTAATGATTTTTTAATGCCTGGACAAACCGCTTTAGTGGTTGAGCAGGCTGAACCAGAGATGCTCGCTCAAGCTGTTATTCAGCTACAACAAGATAAAATTTTAGCTGGTCGGCTTAGTTGGCAAGGTCGTCAATGGATTGAAGAATTTGGTCTGCTTAATCGGCAGATAGCTGATTTTATTACTTATACTAAATAAATTATATGGGTCGAATTGTGATTGGAGAATTAATGGCTGATAATCGACTGGATAAATTTTTGGCAGAAAAATATGATAATCGATCACGATCAGACTGGCAAAAAATAATTAGTGCTGGCCTGGTAACTATTAATAATCGGCCAGTTAAGGCTCATGCTAAATTAATGGTTGGTGATGTGATTAATTGGCCAGCGGCGGCTAAATGTCGTTTAGTTGCTAGTCGACCAGTTAGTCAAGTAACTAAACCAGTGGGTCGGTCACCACGGTTAAAAATAATTATTGAACAACCGGATTATTTAGTTGTTAATAAGCCAGCTGGACTATTGGTTCATGATAATGTTTGGCCACCTACTCGACCGACTGTGGCTGAGGCGGTTGTTAAAAAATATTCAGAGATTGGTTTAGTTGGTGAAAATAAAACTCGTCCCGGGATTGTTCATCGTTTAGATAAAGATGTTAGTGGTTTGATGGTAATTGCTCGTAATGCTGAAATGTTTGCTAGTCTTAAACGACAATTTCAGTATCGGACAATTAAAAAATATTATACGGCTCTAGTTTATGGAACAATGTCTAAACCGGACGGAGTTATTAATTTTAATTTAACTAGATCTAGTGACGGCCGTAAAATGGCTGCCCGGCCGGTTAATCAAGACGGTAAAAAGGCGATTACTGAATATGAGGTTATTAAACAATGGCAAAATTATAGTTTATTGAAAGTCATTATTAAAACTGGTCGAACTCATCAAATTAGAGCTCATCTAGCAGCACTTGATCATCCTTTAGTTGGAGATGATTGGTATGGGACTAATAAAACTAAATTAAAGAATAAAGAATTGGGACTGGGTCGAGTTTTTTTAGTGGCTAGTCAATTATCTTTTTTAGATAAAGACAAGGTCAGACAAAATTTTAAAATTCGTTTACCGCGCCAATTAACTGATTTATTACAGCAGATAAAATAATATTTTATGATTATTTCTTTATCCGGCTGGCCTGGTTCAGGTAAATCAGCCGTTGCTAAACGATTGGCCCAGGAATTTGGTTGGCCATTTTATAGTATGGGGCAATTACGCCGCCAAGCCGCCAAGCGACGAGGTTTAACGCTGGAGGAATATAATCAATTGGCGATGACTGACATTTCGACTGATTTAGAAGTTGATGAATATCAGACCAAACTGGGTTGCGAACAAGATAATTTTATTATTGATGGTCGTACTTCTTGGCATTTTATTCCACATTCTTATAAAATATTTTTAGCAGTTGATCCAGAAATTGGGGCTCAACGAATTTTTCAAGATTTGCAAAAATCTAATGAACGCAATGAGGCTGATAATCTAGATAGTCTTGCAGCAGTTATCGCCAATAATCATCAGCGGGTCGACAATGATCGTCAACGCTATCGTCAATATTTTGGTATTGACGCTTACGATTTAGACAATTATGATGAAGTGGTAGATACCACTAATTTAGATTTAGAACAAGTGGTGGCCAAGGTTGCTGACTTAATTCGTCAGCGATTATCAAAAGATTAATTATTTTAATTATCAATATGTCAGATCGTAAATTACGAGTAGCTATTAATGGTTTTGGCCGGATTGGTCGTAGTGTTTTTAAGGCTTTATTAGATAATCCGCAAATTGAAGTTGTGGCGATTAATGATTTAACTGATAACCGGACATTAGCTCATTTATTGCAATATGATAGTTGTTATGGTCGTTATCAATTTGAGGTTAGTTCAGATCAACAGCATCTGGTCGTTAATGGTCAAAATTATTTAGCATTAGCTGAAAAAGACCCAGAACAATTACCCTGGACCTCATTAGCAGTCGATATTGTAATTGAAGCGACTGGACGTTTTACTAAGTCAGATGAGGCGATGGCTCATATTCGAGCTGGAGCTAAAAAAGTAATTATTAGTGCTCCAGCCAAAGATGAGATTACCAAGAGTATTGTTTTGAGTGTTAATGAGGCTGATTTATTGGCCAGTGATCAAATAATTTCAATGGCTTCTTGCACTACTAATTGTTTAGCACCGATTACCAAAGTTATATCCGACCAAGTTGGTATTAGTAAAGCAGTGATGAGCACGGTTCATGCCTATACGGCTGACCAGAATTTAGTTGATGGTCCCCACAAAGATTTAAGGCGCTCCCGTAGTGCCGCTCTTAGTATTGTTCCAACTACTACTGGTGCGGCAGCGGCTGTTGCTAAGGTAGTGCCAGAATTAAGTGGTCAATTTGATGGTTCGGCTTTTCGTGTTCCAACCCCGGTTGTATCTTTATGTGATGTGGTTTTTGTTACTAAGCGATCAGTTACGGTTCAAGAAATTAATGATTTATTAGTTGAGGCAGCTAGTCGTGATCAATTTGGTGCTTTAACTACCACGACTGAGCCATTGGTTTCAATTGACTTCAATGGTAATCCAGCTAGCTCAATCGTTGATTTATCCTTGACTAAAGTTGTCGGAGGTGATTTAGTGAAAGTAGTCGCCTGGTATGATAATGAATGGGGTTATAGTCGTCGTCTAGCTGACTTATGCGATTATATCGCTCAACATAATTTGTTATAATTAAATAGTATGGATCAACCAATCACTAGCAAACAGCTGGCCGATTTAGCCTTTCGACAGGCTTGGCAGTCTTTGTTTATTTTTATTGGACCAGTTGGACTAGCGATGTTGATTGGCTATTATTTAGACAATGGTTGGGCTGATTCTAAACTTAGAACAATTATTAGTTTGGCCGTTGCCTTTGTTATTTCTTGGGTTATTATTTTTTATCGTTATAGTGGATTTCGCCGATTAGCTAAACAAATTAAGGCTGATTCGGTTTCCAACTCCAATCATAAGCAGTAATTAGATGTTTCTTAGAATAAGTGGCACACAATCCAGTATTCAGCCGGAAGCGGTTTTTCAACCGTTTGGTTGGCCAATTTCTGGGACCTGTTTATTAAGTTGGCTAATTATTGGTCTGTTAATTATTTTAATTTTAGCAACTCGTCATTTAAAATTACGACCGAATCGTCAGCAAACTCTTTTGGAAATGATTTATGGTTTAATTTTCGGCTTGATTGCTCAATTAACTGGTAGCGATCAAAAAGCTAAACGAGTTTTTCCATTATTTGGTTCATTATTTGTTTTTATTTTAATTTCCAATTATATTGCTTATATCCCTGGAATTAGCTCATTGTCTTGGAATGGTCAAGCCTTATTTCGAACTCCGACCAATGACTTTAATACCACCTTTGGCTTAGCTTTGCTATCATTATTTTACATCCAGTGGTCTAGTATTCGGCAATTTGGTTTATTTAGTCATATTGGTAAATATATCAAGTTAGCTGGAATTTGGCGGGGATTTCGTCAAAGTCTGTCGGCCGGTTTAATGGGAATTATGGAGTTTGCCATTGGTTTAATGGATATAGTTTCGGAATGTGCTCGGGCTATTTCTTTATCTTTGCGTTTATTTGGTAATGTTTTTGCGGGTGAAGTTTTGACGATTATAATTATGGGAGCGTTTGCTTGGTTATTACCGTCAACCTGGATGGCCATGGGTCTATTAAGTGGTTTAGTCCAAGCAGTTGTCTTTACTTCATTGGTTTCGGTATATTATACTTTAGCCGTTAGTGAGTAATTGTTTATATATAATTTATTAATAATAAAATTATGGATCCAGAATCAATGCGTTTTTTAGCTAAAGCGCTGTGCACTTTGTCTTTCGGACCGGTGGCTATCGGCGAAGGAATTTTAATCGGTAAGGCTTTTGAGGCCATGGGTCGAAATCCGGAAATAGCTGGTGATATGTTTGGTAAGATGATTGTCGGTACGGCCTTGGCTGAATCAACTGCTATTTATGCCTTGGTTTGCTTTTTCTTGCTGTAATTTATTTTTATGGGTTTGATTGATACTTTAGCTAAAGTTGGGTTTGATTGGCGATTGGCTTTGACCAATCTGATTAATTTTGGCCTAATTGTTTGGTTATTGGCTAAGTTTTTATGGCCAAGCATTGCTAAAGCCATCGGTGAGCGACAAAAAATTATTGATCAGGGTTTGACTGATGCTGAATCAGCCAAAGAACGGCTAGAGCAAAGTCAAGCTGATTATCAGGCTAAGTTATTAGCAGCTCGTCAGGCAGCTGGTGAGATAATTAACCAGGCCGATGAACAAGGACAAAAGATTAAGGAAAAATTACAACAAACTGCTCATCAGGAAGTTGACGAATTACGCCAACATGTCACTGAAGAATTAGCTCAGGCTAAACAGGTTATGACCGCTGATGTTCAAAAACAATCAGCTGATTTAGTGGTGGCCGCCGTTGAAAAAATTCTACAAAATAAATTAGATGCCAAAGACGATCAGCGATTAGTGAAGCAGGCTCTTAAATCACTACATGGCTAAAGTAATTGATCAACAATTGGCTGAAGTTTTGTACCAGCTGACTAATCAGGCCAAAGATAAAGAGCTGGCTGGCTTATTAGAGCAGTTTGCTAATTATTTGGTCAGTAGTGGACAAATTCAGCGTTGGCCGGTTATTGCCGATCTTTATCGGCAGAAATGGTTAAATCGGCAGGGGATTTTAGAGGTTGAAATAATTTGTGCTCGTCCACTTGATCAAAATTATCTTCAAACATTAACTGATGAATTAACTAAACTTTTATCAGCTAGTCAATTGATTGTTAAAACTAAACTAGATCCGGAAATTTTAGGTGGAATGATTATTCGTTTGCCGGATCGTTTATTGGATGCCAGCTATCGCCGGCAATTGCGTAATTTACAAGCTAATTTGCTTTAAACAATATGTCAGATCAACAACCAGATATTATTATTGAAGAATTGCGTCGTAAGATTTTGCAGTTTCAACCAGAAGTCAAAGTAGAAAAGGTTGGCTATGTCGTTAAAATAAGTGACGGCATTGCCATTATTAGTGGCTTGACTGAGGTAATGGCTAGTGAAATGATTGATTTTGAAGTTTTTGATGATCAGGCTCGGCCAGTTTTGGTTCGTGGTGTCGTTCTTAATCTTGAAGATGACCAAGTTGGAGCAATTGTTTTTGGTCGTGGTGATCTAGTTAGTGCCGGTACTGTAGTTAAATCAACTGGCCGAATTCTTCAGGTACCGGTTGGTCCGCAATTATCTGGTCGAGTAGTTAATGCTCTTGGTGAACCATTAGATGGTCAAGGAGCGATTAAAACTGAACAATTTTATAATATTGAAAGAGTCGCCCCAGGTGTGATGGAACGGCAGTCAGTCAATCAGCCTTTGCAAACTGGTTTAAAAGCAATTGACTCAATGATACCAATTGGTCGTGGTCAGCGTGAATTGATTATTGGTGATCGTCAAACTGGTAAAACGGCTATTGCCATGGATACAATTATTAATCAGAAAGGCCAGGGCGTGCATTGTTTTTATGTGGCGATTGGCCAAAAAGAATCAAAAGTAGCTCGTTTAGTTGCTAAATTAAAGGAATTTGGAGCAATGGACTATACCACTGTAGTGGTTGCCAGTGCAGCTGAAACAGCGGCCATGAGTTATATTGCTCCTTATGCTGGTTGTGCTATGGCTGAATATTTTTTAGAAAATGGTCAGGATGCTTTAATTATTTATGATGATTTAAGCAAACACGCCGTAGCTTATCGAGAAATATCTTTATTA